>OFML01000273.1_pt1 | contig 49377 bp, 73 predicted proteins | sample 1541831 | NCBI WGS metagenome assembly OFML01 (sample SAMN04209237, study PRJEB22552) | human gut metagenome | biome: gut; material: feces | host: Homo sapiens | place: USA: Oklahoma | reverse complement strand
TTTTACTTCCATAATTAGCTTGATTTGCTAAATTTTGTTTTAATTCATATGACATTTTTATTTTCCTCCTAACTTGATACATCTATTTTCAATTTTCTTATAGGCATCTAAATAAAGTTCTTTCTTATCTCCGTTATACGTACATTCGAAGTACATTCCATCTGGAAGAGATGTTGATGCTAAAGCTTTACTATTTTGCAATGCTTTGCAACTCCAAACAGCATAGACATCAAAATCAACTTTGCCATCCGTTTTATCAAGATGCTCTTCTGTGTATTCTCTAACTGTTTTTTTACATAAATCTAAAAATTCATCTGAACCCATTTAATAATCTCCTTTGTTCACTAATTACGTTTTTTTATCATTTACTACCGTTTAACAACCATTTTTTTAATTTTTTTGGTTGTTAATCATAATAAAAGAGAGCTATTTGCTCTCTTCATTCTTATTAAAATGTAACTGATCTATTTCTTCTTTCATGTGAGTTACCATCCCATTACCACCTAAATCATGATAAGCGCTATACATTTCATTGAAGTTTTCATATGCATAGCTTGGGATGTTCCCTCTTTTTGTATACTTAGAATGATATTCAATTAATTGTACTCTTAAAAGAAGCATAGTCCCACGTGAATTTGCATCACGTGACTTCTTTTGATTTTGTAATAACCATACGATATAACCTAATACAATAGGTAAAGCAATAGTGTATGTTTGCATTAAAATTTCTTGCATAACGCACCTCTAATTTTCTTTATTTTCAATCAAGCGAGTAAAAGCTTGATGAAGTCCAGTGGATGCCAAACCACAAATAGCACCACCTACTACTGTTTCTACAGTAATATTTTTCATAACGATGCAATTTAAAATTGCACCTAAAGCAAATACGATTGTAGGAATGTATTTGTTATCTACATCCTTAATCCATTTTTTTACAACATATCCTGTTGCTAAACATCCAGCCATTACAACTGGAACAAAATAATTAGTAATAAAACTTAGATCCATTTTCTTTCATCCCTTCTTTATATAATTTTACTTCTATCTAATAAATTACTGTTCATATCTACATCACCAAACACCAATTTCCATCCACTCCAGCCGTTGTTATAGACATTTCTCCATTTTGAATTTGGAAAAGGATAAATCATGTCTATATCAACATAAGCATGACCTTGTGAAATAATATACTGTCTTTTCAAAGCTACAACAGTTCCGCTTTTGATAAAGAAATTTTGAACTTTAGAAACATCACCTGTTCTAATTGCTTCCACTTTTCCATTCCAACTACCACTTTTAATATCTATTTGTAACGCATTTGTAGATAAAGGTGCATATTGATGCAGCCCTAAATCATTTTTGAAATCTTTATTTAAAAAATGATAATATTTCATATGCATTGTTTAAATGTATGTGGTGTCATTCAATTTATTAATTATAATGGTTCACAACTAGCTATAAAATCTATAATTAATGGGAAATGAATATAATCAGATGAAGAAGGAATTGTTATACCTAAATCAACTAGAGATGTTTTCCCTAAATAATCATTTCCCACATCCAATGAAACTTTAGAAGCACTTAATGAACCGACATTCGGTACATTAATAGCTGCAAATGTAATAAGAGGAACAGATACCATTTTTACGGGAAAATTAGTGACTCCTTGATAGTGATATTTAGTACCGCTTTGATAACCATATGGCATTCCGTAAAAAGTTCCTACATATAAAAATTTTTGACATCTTGTTGAAGCAATAGCACAATCTTCTTTTTGATGTTTATATACGACTTCACCCTCAAACAAATCAACATAATTAATTTTTTGAGTATCATTTGGCGTAATCACTATACGTTCAACATCATTAAAAGTTAGATACATAATTGTTTGACTTGTACCAGTATCATAAGTTCCACCTACAATTGATTTTGTATGAATAACATTATCGATATTACAAACAGCGGTATATTTCACCCCTGATTTTAATTTTTCAAACATTTGACTTATAGGAGCATTTGTTTCAATTCCGTTTTCTGTAACCTTCATAAATGTATTCGACTTTGAAAACGACCACATATCTACACCATAAACTCTTTTCGTTCCATCACATGTATAACTACTTTGACCTCGTTGATTTACTTGGAAATCCCCATTAATTAATAAATTATGAGCTGTTACTCCTTTTGGATTTAAGAAATGATATTTTTTCATAACCGCTAGATAGTTATTGTAATAGATCATTGCCAACTATCTAGTTTGACACCACCCTTCTCAATTGAAGGACTACATTTGTCCTCCAATCTTTGAAGATTGTAAGTGGTACTTTTTCGTACCCCCCCGCAAGATTTTTGCGGGCGTGGGTACTATTTAGATTAATCATAATGTTTCGTCCTCACTTTCCTCATTCGTACTTTGATGTTTAGCTAGATAATCAATATATGCCTCGTAATCACCGCATATTGTTTCCCCGCCATTTTCTTCTAAAACAAACAAACAAGAATCTAAATTGATAGTTCCTTGCACAATCCCGTTGATAAATACTGAACTTTGAGCAGGTAATTCGATACCCTCACCAAAAGAACCATCTATTTGCTTAAAATAGATTTTTCCATCTTCGATTTTGTAATGTCCTGTTCTGTTGATTGCATCATCAAGTTTTACTTGTAACCGCTCGGTTTCTTCAACATTCCTTTCAATTGCTTCCGCACTATCATTGAACGTTCTTTTGATTTCATTCATGTTTTCAGCGGTAATCTTATATCTATCGTCTTGTCCTTCTTGGCGATAGTCGATTTTATCAGGATAAGTAATTCTTCCAATTGCCATTTAATCATCACCTTCTTTAATAATTGGTTCTAAAGCTACTAATTCTTGAACAGTTGGACTATATTCTTCTAATTGTTTGATTGTGAAATAAGAACATTCAATATCAATATCTAGATCCATTAATTTTAAGAAATCTTCATTTAACGGAGATAAAGTCTTTTGACCGTTCTCGTTCTCTTCTCCTTGCTCTTCAACTAATTTATTAATTTGATTAGATAGAAGCTCATTTGCATCATTGAATTTTCTTGCCAGTTTAGCAATAGCCCATCTTTTAGAAATATCGCCTTGATGATTACCTAAACTAAAAAGAGCTGATTTAATAGCTCTCAAGTCTTTATTCTTTACTTTCATTTTCTTCTACATCCTCCGTAGTATTTGTTGAGTCCTCAACTGTATCTTTTGAAATAAATGATTGATCTTCAATCTTTCTCATTTCAACTTTGAATTCATCTTCTTTAGCACGACATTCTTGAAGATTAGCATAATACTTATCTTTATTTTGGATGTACAAAGCAGTTCCACCATTCATATGCCCATCCTCATCAAACGCCTGAGAAAGATTAACAATGATTTCGTTATCAATCATAATCGTTCCTGTATATTGCGCTGTGTGTTTAATTGTTAGTTCCATAATATTAATCCTTTCCTATTATACTTTTTGACAGTCAACATAGAATTTTCCATATAATGTTGTGAAATAAATTCTCCATTCACCTACATTTCCCCACTCTATTTTAGAAACATTGTCAGCAAGTGGTATTGTCCACAATTTTCCACTCGAATTACCTTCTTGATAAGTAATAGGAGAAAACATACTATCTAGGATTGATTTTTTAGTTCCTATAGTTAAGATACCTCCTTGATATCCAAAAATGTTTGATGTAGCTTTAGCATTCAGTACTAAACCATTAGAATCAATAGATAACGTGCAGCCATCACTAGATGTAATTGAAAAAGTTGAACCTGTAATTACCGAAGCTGTAATACTTCCGGTGAAGCTTCCATTAATAGCTTTTAAATTGTTAATGATGAGGTTGCCGCTTGTGTCAGCATAAAATACTTTATCTCCACTATTGTTCTTGATGTCGAGTCCTCCACCACTAATGTGAACACCACTTTTATCTAATACAAATTTAGTAGTATAGAGTTGGCCATTTGCACCAATCTGTTCATTAACAGCAAGCAAGATATTTGTTGGTTGCAACTTGATTTCAGCACTTTGGATTCTTGTGGTAACTTCTGACACATTACCTTTAATAGTTGCTATCTCTTTTTCTTGACTAACTGCTTTTAAACTTAAATCATTAACTGTTTGATTGATTTGAGTGTAATTTTCTTCAATCGTTGTGATGCTGTCACGTACATATCCTAAATCAAAATCAAATCCTGTAGGCCTTGTTCCAAATTCTACCTTTGGATTTGCAACAACTGCCCTTTCAGCATTTAGGTCAATAATCATTTTAAGATTAGATACCGATGAAATCTCTTTATCTTCTAATTTAAAATGCGCCCATATTCTTTCTTCGTGGTCTGCAGTTGATGTTTGAAGTAAATACTGTAAGTCGAATTGTCCAAGATACCAATAAACTGAATATGTTTTCTTGGTTCCATCAGCATACCCTACATCAAATTCAACACCTATTCTATTAGAAAGTTGGCCGACAATACCGTTAATGACTTCAATACTTGTTGAAATACAAATAGCTTTGCCTTTCAACTCACTTTTGTTGATATCTAATGGCATATCATTGATAAATTTTGTATTTATTTCATCGCTAGTTTTAATCAACGGTTTATGACAATTTGAAAATATATTGTTTGAACCCGATTCAAACTTGTAGATGCTTTCAATAGATTTTGATACATCAAATTTAATACCGTCTAACCCGATTTCTAAATCACTAATATTCTTTACGTTTTTCTCAACCTGTTGAGCAGTTAAATTGATTTTCGTTTCATCATTATTTAATCTCGCTTCAACTTTTTTTATTTTTTGAGAATCACTCAGTGCATCGGTAATCTTTGAAACATCTTTTGTTGTAAACTCACCGTCAACTTCTAAACTGTCTCTAGCAAGTCCACCGTTTACTGTTTTTTTTACATTTAGTGCTATAAATTTTAAATCACCATATGTAAAAGAATCAGTTGCTTCCATGAAACCTAATGACTTAAATGATTTGAATGAATAAAACTTTAATCCTTTGTATAATTCATAAATACGATTAACATCATCTTGTGAAACATATAGGTTATCACTATTAAGCAATAAAGTATTTTTATCATCGATTCCTTTCGATAAGGGTTCAGTTACTCCATTGCTCCAAAGCACGCAAGAGATATCAACCGACTCTATCAACTCATAGTTATTTGAATAACTCAAATCATAATTATTCGAACCTAACTTTTTAAAGTGTACCTTATTGTCTTTTCCAATATAGGCATTTTTTCCATCACATTCAGCAATGAAACCAATAAATTCTCTAATCAGTCCTGAACTGTCATACCAGTTGACTTCCTTTTTCAAGACATCCGAACTTAAATCAGTTGTACAAATGCTTACACCTGTCAATGATTGGATTTCCAATAACTGTTCAGTAATTGTCGTTGGATAAACGAGTCCTGTTTGATATTCGGCATTGAACCTCAACATATTGTCATAAAGCACAAGCTCCATCTTGCCTGTATAACGTTCAGGCTTTTCATATGCCATATAGATTTTATCATCAATAGAAAAAGGATAATCTAATATATCTTTGATTAGACCATCCTTATTGTTGATTGTAATGTTGACTTGTGTTGCGATAGCATTTCCTAAAAGATACTCATTGCTGATTTCTTCCTGATATGAAAGTGATGTGACTAAACCTGTAATATCCTGTCCTTTAAATTTAATCGTTTCCATATATCCACCTATCTTTCAACCAAATTGACCTTGAAGCCTTTAATCCATAAGCGATCAATACATAAATATTCAAAGCTTTTAGGTCCTGCGTAGAATTGTTTCGTACATCTTTCATTTTTCTTTAGGTCATGAAAATCAACTTCAAAGAATTCAGGTTCTATAAGATTAAGAATTTTACTCATGGTTTCCGGCTCGTTCATATCATAGGTTAATGATATTTTAGTTACGTCTATTCTTCGCCGATTTCTTTCCATCAAACCATTTTGAATATCTCTACCACTGTCGTCATCAATATCATTCAGCTCATAGTTCATAGAAACAGGTGGAGGAATTTCAACACCATTGACTTTTATTTTAATATCATCATATGTCCTCTACTTTCCCCTCCTTAATAGCCTTTCAAGATCTTTCTTCTTATTACTTTTGTTCAATGCATCAGCATCAACATTTAATTCTTTGTCATTAACTGCGTCTATCAATTCATACAATACTTTAACAATGACTTGTGCATCATCATTATTTCTATTACCAAGCTCATCAATATAACTTTTAATGATTTCTGATAAATTACTATCATCACTCTTAATAAAGTGATTAACATTTAATTCTTGTGATCCTGCAAATGCGATTTCAGGTTGCTGCAACGAATTAAAAGACATAGCTAATTCATTTGATAATCCTTTTACACTATTCAATAATTTAAATTTATTGTTTTCTATTCCCTTGGCCATACCTTCCATAAAGTCAGGCATCCAAGTTTCATAGTCTCTTAATGGTCCTTCATCAGGACGAGAGAAGTGCAATAAGGATTTAACTGAACTTGCCACACTTTTAACTCCGCCAATTACCCAATTCTTTGCTGAGTTGATGCCTTTAGAAAAACCACTCATCATATCAGAACCCCAAGAATATGCGCTTGAAGTAACGCTTGTAATACTTGAAGATACTGTTGACATGACACTTGAAACGGTACTTGAAACAGCACTTTTTGCACTGTCAATTCCATTTTTAAATTTTCCCATCAAGTCAGAACCTTTAGATTTGAATTCTTCATACTTATCTTTGATTGCACTAATACCATTAGAAACAACACTTCCTATATTTTTAACAACTGAATTGTTTGAAATTCCATTTTTAACTTTGTCAATAAGTGTCTTACCTTTTTCTTTGAACTCTCCGTATTTTCCTTTGATCCAATCAATTCCATCACCAATTAACCCTGCAATCGAACCAACAATTGGCATTGATTTCAATCCATTGATTAATCCTTGCATTACATATTGGCCAAGTTCTTTCATGACTGTTGATGGTGAATGAATACCAAACAATGATTTGAACCATTTTATAAATGGATCAACGATGTTATCTTTAATAAATCCTCCTGGATCACTAAAGAAATCTGATACTCCTTGACAGAAGCCATCCCACATCGAACCTACAATCTTACAAAATGCATGGAATAATGTTACATCCAATCCTACAATAGCCTGAACAAGAACTGCACCTAATCCTACGATTATTCCTGCCCAATCTATGCTGGTAATAAAGTCAGCAATATCATCACCTAATTTATACCAATCAACTGTTGCTAAAGCATTGCTCAATGTATTTAGAATCCCAAGAGCTGCATCTGACAATGTCATACCAAAATCGGCCCAGTTTATATTGCTAAAGAATGAATTGATACTACTTCCAATCTTTTGTCCTAGTGACGACCAATCAATGTTAGTAATAAAATTATGAATCGTACTGATTGCTCCGCTAATTCCTAACGCTAATGACTGTGCGAACTTATCCCAATCCACACGATTGATAAGTCCCATAACTCCATCAGCTAAACCTTTACCAATTCCTGCCCAATCAGCAGTTGTGACAAATCCATAAAGTGCATCAATTCTCGCTTGTAAATAGCTTCCTATTGTCGCACCTAGTTTGGTCCAATCAACTGTGTGTACAAGACCATTCAATCCTTCGGCGAATGCTTGGCCAATTCTTTGCCAGTCAATACCATTGAGCAATAGATAAAGTGTATTGGCAACAGTATTGATACCAGTACCAAACATCTTACCTACATTTTCCCAATTGATTGTTGCAATCAATGAATTGAATAAATCACAAAAGCCATTTACAAATTGAGTTATCTTTCCACCAATATGATCCCATGAAATATAATCAGTAAACGAAGATACCGCATCATTGATTTTTTCACCAATGGCTTTACCAATCCCCGAATAGTCTCCGTTCTTCCACATTTCACGTAGTTTCTTAGCAAAATCATTAACTGAACCGTTATCAAGATTTGATGGTGTATAAACACTTCCGCCACCGCCTGAGCCACTTGAATCATTGTTTTTGTTCTTGTTGAGATTGTTGATTTCATCAAATCCCATCAATGATTTTGTGGCTTCCTTAACTTTTTTAGCTGTATCTTTTGCTGATTTGCCTGTTGATGTAAGAGCATCTCTTGCACTAATGATACCCGCAGTTGCCTTTTTAGTTTGTCCTATAGATTTACCAAAAAGAGTTGAAATAAATGAAGCAATGTATCCCGTTAGCTTTGCCAAAGCACTCATAAGTGCATTCAACATAGGCATAATTGCTTGATAAATTGGTGTAAACGCAGTATTCAAATTCGATTGAATTTGATTCAAACTGCTCGCAAACTGTTTGTTTGTCTTTAATGTATTCCAAAGCGTTGTTGCAAGTGAAGTAACAGCTTTTGATACTGCAGGGAATATAACACTAAATAAAGCAAATCTTTTAACGAGACTACCAAAAGAGTTTCCTGCTCCGTTACTGCTGTTTCTAGCTTTATTAAGACCTAGTGTAAATAATGCAAACTTACCTGTTGCGCCTACAACACTTTTACCTAATCCTGCCAATCCACCTTTTAACTTATTAACTCCGCTATATGCTAAATTTAAACCTTTATTAATAAGTGGAACTGAACTGATAAAATCAGATGTACATCGTTTTACCTCTTGTCTAATGGATAATAATTTTGATTTTATTGCATCTAGTTTCCCGACATTTGCCGATGGCATACTTTGTTCAGTTTGTACTGGTTCAAATTTTTCTTGTAATCCACCTACTGATTGCTCTAATGCAACTTTCTTTACATTGTTTGAAGAAATATCACTTTGAAGTCTTAAAATCTTCTTTTCGATTGCATCCAATTGAGACTCAAGACCTACTGTCTTTTTACTTGCAAGAGCATCTTGCATTTCTTTGTATTTTTCTTTTGCGGATTCAAGCTTACTGTTTAGCTCATCCAACAATTCAAGATTGTTAAGTCTAAACTCTAACGGTTTATTTTTAAAATCCTGAATAGAATTTTTTAATTCTTCAATCGATTTCTTTTGTTCATCAAGAGAAGCTTTTACTTCTTCTCTTTTAGTAATTGCCTCTTTTACACTTTCATACTTACTTGTTAAAATATCAAGTTCACTCTCTTGGTTCTTGATAGTTGCATTTAAAATGGACATTTGAGAAATCGTATCATTGATTTGCGCTTTGATAACTTCTTTATTCTCGCTTAAATCAATACTTGGCATACTGATTTTAGAAGTCGGCGGACCTCTTATGGCATTTGCTTTTTGAGAAACACTTTCCATTGGCTTAATTGCGTTTTCATTGTTAATGATTGGCATTTCCAATTTTGCACCTGAAACAATAGATTTCATTGCTTCTACATAAGCTTGCATATCACTTTTTGTTTTATTTAAACAATTTTCTATCGTTTCAGTAACTTTATCCAATGAATTTTGAAGCCCTTGTCTTAATTCTTTAAACAAGTCATTGGAATAACCTTTTAAGCTTTCTCTCATCTTATCAGCAATCTTATTAGAAGCATTGCTGACATCGTTATCAAGATCACTTTTGACTTCCATATCCAACTGAATCGTACCTACGCTTGTTGCCCTTATGTCACCTACTTTCTCTTAAAAATAAAAAAAGGAGTTATGAAAACATTCCTTTAAACATGTTTTGGATATCTTTCATAACTTCCTCCTTAGATCTATTTTTATATTTTAATTCCATCTGTTTATTTTGCCACGAATTGTATATTTCTCTTTCGCCTTGTGAAAAACTGTCAATGATATCCTGATTATCTTCCGAACGAATTTGAATTATCCTTCCAAGTGGCGTTTCAGCGGTTAGACCGTTCAATAAGGTTGTGAACTCAATCCAATCCATTTTGTCATCGTATAGATCCTTATTAGGATATTGCATGGCAAAGCTTGATTCAATCAATTCCCAATCATCGAAAAGGTCATACCACTTATTTACTTTTTTGGAGTTTCTTTTTCATTAGAATCTTCTTCTAAATCTACACCTTTAATTGCTGCCATAATAACATCGAAAATTAAAGAGTAAGCATCAAAAGTTAAATCTAATGACGTGATATACTCTGCTCCTTCTTTACCTAGAGACATTTCAATGATTTTATCCATCATCTCCATGCTATCTTCTTCAGTTGCATTTTCTTTTTTACTTACTTCATCAGTCAATGTCATGATAGCCATCACATTTGTTTTTGAAGTATTAATTTGATAACTATGATCTTCATCCACTGTTACAAAAGGACGTTCATTTTTTGCTTTTAATCTTTCGATAATATCATATTTTCTTGCCATAATTTTCTCCTACGCTGCCTCTGCCCCTGTATATGTTGGCTTACCATCACAAATAATATCAAACTCTAATGGTGATACATCTTGTGATTCTCCACCTAATGCATTTTTTACATCTAGTACACAATCTCCAGCAAGTTTTGAACCATCTGGAAAAACAACTGAAAATTTTGTTGAACAATCAAGTCCATCTTTAAATGCTACACCGGAAACGTAATCATTTCCTTCGTCTCCAACATTTCTTTTACCTTTCAATGAAATGGTAAGTTTTTTACCAGTCATTAAAGCACGTGACCATCCTTTCATGTCCATAGGATTCCAGTTTTGAACATTACCATCAATCGCAATAGAAAACGATTCCATATCCTTAACGGTTTTTAAATCAGCTTCTTGTGATGCCAAACCCTTTGTACCTACTTTAAATTCAATATCAAATACTGGAAATGCTCCACTTGTAACTTTTCCTGCCCTTATTTATTCCTCCTTGTAAGTTATCCATAATTCAATTACATACTCATAAACACCACTTGAATCAGTTCCTAAAAAAATAGGCTCATCACTTCTCATTTCACATAAAACAACTTGCTTGTCATTAATCAATGGATGTTGCCCATAAAAAACATTATGAATTTGTTGAGAAATTCTTTCAGTTTCATCAGGATTCTTATTCCAATGAGCGACAATAGAAACTCCTTTAGTTCTAGTAGATGTGTTTTTCAAACCGCCTAATGCTAATTTATTTCTATTACTTGTTAGATTTCTAACACATATTGTTTTATCTTTTGAGTTGTCATATGTTCCTATTTTCCAGTTGTCTGCTTCTATTTGTGTTTTAAGAAAATCCTTTACTTCTTTTAAAGTCATCATGTTATTAGTCCTTTACTTTCTTCCTTTAGAAATTTAGAAAATGTATCAAGTACCCACTGTAGACCTTCACCATCCAAGTAATAATCCATCCAATGATCTTGAGCGTTCATGTTCTTTGTTTTTTGAAATGTAGCATTTTCAACATTAAAATACCATCGTCTAGCATAGGGTGATGAATATACAATTGCATAAACCATCTCTTTTACATTCTTAACAAATCCATCATCTTCAAGAATACCTGTATCTTTTGGAACAACTGCACGTGTTTTGATATTATCCAAAACAGCTTGACTCGTACGTTCCATTGCACGATTGCAAGCTTCTGTTAGTTGTTTAGAAGCCCCATGGTTTGGTTTAAATGAAACATTTATTCTCATTTAAGTTCAATCTCCGTAGAAAATACTGAACCCATGATTTTGTTTTTGCTCAATGAATAGACTTCCTTTTTGATACGATTAACTTTCACATAACCCTCAAATTTATCGCTTCCTTGCACGATTACTTCTCCTTTGATAACAATACCGCCACTTAATGAAACAAGCTTTGAATCAGCATTGAATACCTGTTTTTGCGTTTCATCGTATTTGCATTTACCGTCATAAATCAAAGCTTCTTGAGGTCCTTGGTCTTCGGTATCTATAGTTTGATAGACTTCCACATCATCTACTAATTCCCAATCAGGAAAAGGTAAAGGACAGGTAATTATGGCACTAGGCATGTTAATCCTGTCCTGTTCAATAATTTAATGACGCTTGATGATGTATCAATACCATTCATTTTTTCCCCATTAAAAGACATTGATGTTTTACCAATTGAATAAGAAGAGATAGGAGAATTAATAAATGCTCCATATCTCTTATTGAAATCGGCATGTGTACAAACCGCCTTTCTAATGAGTTCTTGCTGATATTCGGTTAAATTATCAAATCCTTTACCTCTAATTCTCCCAAATACCATATCATCGATATCATCACTTGCTTCATCTAAAAGATTTTCTTCATTTTCATTTATGAGTGTACCTTTATACTCTTTTGAGTAATATTCATAATCAGCATACATGCTAATCACCTATTTTCCTGCTTCTTTTAATTTCTTAATTTCAGCTTTTAGTTTTTCATTTTCTTTAACTAATTTTTGATATTTTTCATATGATACTTTTTTAGATGGTGAAGCAGTTTTTAATTTAACTTTTCCATCTTTGTCGGTTTCATAAATATCATAGCCATTTGATAAATAAGATTGTTCATCTTTTTCTTCAATGGTCACTTCTTTGTTCTTATTTACTGCATATAGCATTCTCTATTCCTCCTTATTCAGCTTCAGCGTTAATATAAACCCCTTCTTTACGATTAGGAATTAAGAATAAATCCCCATATTTACGATTTTGATATAAGAAACCATCACCAGCAGTGTGTGTTCCTTCTGGCCATAATTTAATATATTGATGTTTATCACAAGCTAAAATTGATTTTGGATGGAATAAGATGAAATTGATTTGTTTTGCTGTAACACCTGGTTTGCATCCATCGCTGAAATCATATTTAGTTTTCATACGTGCTGATAAAATTGGTTTGATTTTTACACCATCTAAATTAACAATAGTTCTTTTTACTTTTCCATCATTTGATCCGTTAATGTTTAAATATCTTTGCAATTCTTTAGCATCTTTTAAATATTGTTCTACTGTTGGTGTTACATATAATACACGCCCTTCTAAAGGAACGCTGTCTTCTGTCATATCTTTCATTGCTTTATCAATAAGAGATAAGATGTTTTCAGCAGATGGAACCGTATTATCAATAGTTCCACTGTGTGTTTGCATTTCTGCATATAATTTTGAAATTCTATAACAGTCAGTTTCAGGAATGTCTTGTTGTGTTTCAAATTCATTAGTTACATTTGCTGCAGCTAAAGTTAAATTTGATTCATCAACATCCATTTTGTCTACAAAGAATTCAACATCACGATCATGTTTTAATATGAATGTTTGCCAATCATTTTTCACTGATTGTCTATTAAATCCACCATTTCTTGAATGATCTTTATAACCGGCCATTTCAATGAAAGGTAATTTAACTGTATTTGCATTAACGAATTTGACTTTTTCAGTGGTCATTTCACTTGTTAATAGTTCTCTTGTATATTTTTGAACTAATTGTCTTTCAAATTGAGTTGCATAGTTTACTGTATTTGTTACTCCTGCCCTTATTGTTTCCTCCTAAATATTTCCAAATATTTCACTAATTTTATCTTTTTCTTCTTGAAGCGGATTTTGTTCTTGTTGTTCCGGTGCTCCAAAAGAAAACTGATTTTGTGTTTGTTGTTGAGTTACCTTTAATTCAGGCATTACTTTTAGTAATTCTTCAATAGCGGTTTTAGCCATTTCTTCACTGTAGTTTCCTGATTCATCCGTAACATCAGCAACATCAATCATTCTACATGCATAGACTAATTTAGATGGGTTGACACCATCAATTGCCATCTGTGCTTTTAATTCGGCTCTTGCTAATTTATCAACTGTAATTCCAGTAGATAAATCTCTTGGTTCTTCCTTAGTATCTTCTTTATTAGGATTTTCTTCACCATCAACTAATGCACCATCTTCAATTGAAGCTTGTTTTTCTTCTCCTGGTACATCATTTTCAGCTACTTGTTCAGAACCTTTTGTATACTTCTTTCTGGCTCTAGCCATCATCGCATCGACTTGTGCTTGAGTATACATTTTTTCTTTACCATCTTTATTTTCGCCTTTGGTATCGGCTCCCTCATTTTTAGAATCAATTGAAGGATCATCATTCTTTGATTCATCTTTTACATCATCAGAATTACCTTTTGTTTCATCCTTTACTTGATTTTCAGTTTGATCAACTGTTTTTTCGTTTTTGGTATCTTCTATATCATTACCAAAAGCATTGCTAATTTCTTTTTCATCAGCCATTTTCTTTTCCTCCTCAACTTGCTATACGGTGTTGATAACCTCACGATGTTTCTTTTGTGCCTAACATTTAAAAGGCAAAATAAAAAGCAACTATTACTTAGTTACTTGTTTACACCCCTTGTATTTACTTTTTTTGGTGGTGGTACATAACATTTGACAGTTACATATCTTTCTCGACCACATATCATACATATCTTTTGCTCTTTTTTTACTAAAAGATGTTTCTTCTTGTTGTAATACTGTTCACTTCGACCAATATATTCTTCATGGTGATGCGGTCTTAAACCTTGTGACATATAAATCTCCTTCCTTAAATTTGAGTAAAATAAAAACCGATTTAAAATCGGCTTCTTAATACTTATCCCTAATTTTACAATTATTACATATTTCTTTGAAATCACTAATTTCTCTAATTTCTTTTGGTATTGTATAGTTCGGTGCTTCATCAGTACAAACCATAACGATATCAAAGCAATTTATAACTTCAATTATTCTTTTGTACAACGGACAATAAACATGATTATCATCTTCCATTTTTATCCAGCACCTCCAATATTCTCAATATATTTTCACTATATTCTCTCTTAGCGTATGCAGTTCTTATAAGTTTTGATTCATTATCAACATAAACCGTTCCATGTTCACTGTAATATCTAGTAAATCTACCTTTCCATACAACTACTGAAAGCTTAGCATTTTCAATCCACTTCAATGATTGCTCTTTTGTCACTTGATGTTGTCTTTCCGCGTTGATATGTTTTTCATCAAAAGCATAATCACTAATATTTTTAGGAATATCCGGTTCTAAATTTACAACTGCTTTTGGCAATTTAAGAATGTTCTTTATTTCTAATTTAAGTATATCATCTTTTTCTTCTGTAGTTAATGGTCCTAGCCTATCTTTTTCTCTTGAACTGTTACGTTTGAACTCAGGATGTTCCATCAAGAAGTTACGCATTTCTCTTTGCAAATCTCTCAACTTCCTGCTTTCATCTTTTTTGTTTTCAGGATCAACAGTTCCTTTAACAATTCTCTTTTGTTTTCTAATCTTATTTTCCAACTGTCTTTGTATTTGCTCATTCTTATAATTTTCAAGAGCTTTTTCACTTGCTACTTTTTTGGGTATACGAGTGACACCCTCAATATAATTAATAAGCGTATGCCGACAGTTAGGATGAAGAAAACCAGCTTTGATAGCGGTACTTAACAACTTATAATTGTTGTTATTTGCCATGTATTCTTTGCTAGGATGAGCAAAAACATCATCTATAAGTATTTCTCCCTGCCAAGGAATACAAAGCTCACAAGCGTTCGCATGAACCGATACAAGTATCAAATATGTTTTATATTCATCTCTTTTTGTACCTTCACCTAGAAAAGTAGCTCTTTGTGATGCAGTTCTCAAACACATTTCAGCATAGGTAGCAATATTGACTCGTCTACCATTTTGATAGGTTATGCAATTAATTCCTCTTTTTAAGAAATCCTCACTTGCCATATCAATAGCTTTTTGAAGGCTTATTGCTCCTGTAGATAATTGGAACTCTGTATTGTGAATGACTTGTCTAAAAACATCATCCATTTGTCTATAAATTGCTCTATCAGCATTTTTAAAATCATTCGTTGTTGCCTCAATTAAAGCGTTCAACTTCTTTTTATTTGTTCCAAAGAAATGACTTTCAGCAGGAGGTCGCATGTTTACTTTTCCAACATCTTCTCCATCTTTGGGAAGATTGATGCCTTTTTCAACATGTTCCTCTCCTTGGTCATACGACTTTTCAAGAACTTCTTTTATAGCATCTTCAACTTCTTTGCTATAGGACTTTGTAATTTTAAGAACTTCTTTTCTATACTTTTCAAGATTTCTCAATGTTGCGCTTTGCCACATTTCCCATGAAAAACCTAAATCTTTTTCTTCTTTGGCATGTCTTTTTAAATTACGATAAAAAGAATCAATGAGTTCAAGTTCCATGTTCTCATAGATTCTTTTCAAAGAATAAGGATCATTCTCTTTTTTCTTTTCTTCTTTTTCATCCATCAGTAATTACCAATATCATCAAAAGAAGCTGCTATTGGTTCAGCTACTTCATAGCCATCCATAGCATTTAAACGTTCAATTTCTTTTTTCTTTTCATCCTCATCCATTGTATCGCCATATAATTCATCAACAATTCTTTCATTTGACATGATTTTATACTGTTTAGCTTTACCAATCGTTTCAACTGTTGCTTCAAAGCTAGGATTTGCATATTCACCAAACTGAACATTTACTTCATACTCTTGTTTTGGTCTTTTATTTGCTAAATCATATAACTCTAAAGCAACCGCAACGACTTGAGGGATCACTTTTTCAGCTACTTCAATAATCCTACTTCTCGTATAAAGAGTTGCTTTTTCTTTTTCTCTTTGTGCTTCGGCATTATCCAATTTTTTAACATCAATACCTAATGTCGATGGAGAAATCAACCCTTGCAAACAAGCGTCTAAAGTAGTTGTATAAGCCATCATTAATCCTTCATAATCCATTTCAGGATTTTCTACATCAATTGTAGGTGCGACACCTTCTGTACCTGTAGGTCCTTTTACTTTGATAAATCTTCCATCAAAAGGATTAGGTTTTAATGTTTCACCTGTTGTTGGATCTTTAGGAATCATTTGCTCTGGAATGTACTGTTTAGTACGGTTATCTCTTGACGCTTCAATGATTTGGCTATATGCTTCATCGAAAGCATCAAAGCTATCATCCTTGCCATCAAATAAAGATTTACCACGTCCCTCATATTTTGACGACTCACCAAGAATAATAGGAACACACATAAATCCTTTTTCACTCTTTCTAAAAGATTTAAGCCCTCTAAATTCAGGATAATCCATGACAGGAATTTGTTTTCCTACATCATTTGTTAGCATGTATGAATATCCATATTCCGTATGGATTTCATGTAAAGTAAATTCTCTATCATCAATGAGATAAGGAATTTTAAATATGATTTTGTTTATTTTTCCATGCTTATAAACAAAATCAACTCTGTTTGCTGGATAAAATTCAGCTATTGGATATTTACTTTCGTTTGGATGATAAACAAAACGAATTGCTCCATCTCCTAAAACCATTGCTTTTTTAAAGGCATTTTTAAAGAAGTTTTTAGGAAGTTCTTTTTCAATTTCTTCCCATATTTCTTTTGCTTCATCATTGTTAAATTCAAACTCTCCAACATCGCTAAATGTAATATCCGCAAGAGTATCAATGATTAATCCAGGTAATCCGCTATGAATCTTTCTAAAATCAACCATATTAGATGATTCTGATTGCCAGAAGCGAACGTTCCCCATCATATCATCATACTGTGTATAGAATTGATGAAGTTCACTTGCATCGCCCCTATACCAAATACTATTTTTAAAGCAGTTTGTTTCATGGTCCATTGTTTCAAGGACTCGAATAGTAGAAGGATTGGCATTTTTATCTAACATCAGCCAGCTTCTTAATTTGCTTTTAATTTTGTCTGTTAATCCCCTTTATCCATTCCCCCTATCAAATGTTTATACGGAATCCAAGAATACTGATCCGCATTTATTGTGTGGTCGTTTGCATCTTCGGGTTCCGCTTTATCTTCTTTCCAAGAGTAAGTGTTCAGTTCATGAATGTTTTCAACGCACTCATCAACAATCAAATAATCATCATCTTTCATCCAACCTTGTTGCATAGCGATACGATCAATGATTGTTAATTTCTTCCATGCATTGTAGAAATCATAAATCGAACCTACTTCATTGTTATACTTAATTAATTCATTCATGGTTGCCTGGTCGGCACTATCAATAAAGACATCCCTTGCGAATGCATCTCCATTTGCTACCCATCGTTTTCTATTTCTTTCTAGAAACGCAATTAAAAGCGGAGGCACATCACTAGGGGCGATAGGATTTTTACCCTCATGCTCTAAATCTCTATTGTTATAGACCTCTTCGGCAAGTGTTATTTTCTTTCTTGTATCAGTTATTCCAGTAAAAATAAATGCGATTTTATCATCACTCAATCTTGAATATGATGTATCGACACCACATGAAAACTGTACATAATTAAATTCTTTTGCTTGATTAGCGGTAATAATGTGTCTATCAAGCAAGTTAAATACAAGTCCGGTCGCTCTACCTCTTAAACCTTGTATCTTGTTCTTGTACATTTTTGTACCCTCTGGCACTGCATCAATCTTCTTTTGAATAGCTTCTTTAGTCAATGATGCATTGTCATAGAAAGTAAAGTACCAATGAACCCACAGTTTAACAGGTGGTTCATTTAATTGCTCTAACAGCTCTTTTGGATAATCTTTGATGTATTTCTTCAAAGGCCTACTTTTGTTGATAAACTCTTTATAAATAGGTAAATCAGGATCATCCGGATTTGATGTTGTCATCATATAATCGCATCTATGTGTTATTTCTCGTAAGAATTCCATGTCCGCGATATTAACCTCATCAATGAATACACATCCCATTTGAGAACCTAAGACCTTTTTCCATTTGGTTTTGTTATCGTACCCGCAAACATAAATGACTTTAGTTCCTTTTGCTGTTGAATACTCAATGTGAGGAAGTCTTATCTTCCCTTTACCATTGCTATAATATTCAGTCACACCTTCAAATTGGTTAAGCAATCCCATTTCGCTATTGATAATGTTCTTTTCAACTGTTCCTAAATCTGCACCAGCAATAACATGATCCTTTTTATCCGACATAGCCACTCTCAACATAAATTTAGGAATGCCTACTGTTGTTTTACCTGCAGCGGTTGTTCCTTCTAAATATTCTCTTTCACATATACATGTAAGAAAATCTTTAAATTTAGGCGATAAAACTAAGTTAGTCACTTACATCATCCTCATCTACTGGAATCATTTGTTTAACCAATGCTTCAATATTAGAGATTGATTGCTGTTTCTTTTCTTCACTTTCGTTATTAACATCTACCTTTTCAGTAAATATTCCATATCGTTTACCAAGAAGTTCAGCAGCCTTTAGTTTTTCTCTTTCATCAGGTGGCTTAACAATGACCTCTTCGCAACCATCACCACATCCAGCAAGTACACTCGATTCACTTTCGCCACGCATTACTGATGTTAGATATTCAATGACTTCTTGTGCGGATGCAGTTCTTTCATTGTGCATCCTTTCAAGTTCTTCATCGATATATTTTCTAATATCCTCTCGTTTTAAAAGTGAATTTGCTCTTGCCGATGCTGAATTGGTCTTAGCGTTTGGATATGCTACTAAATAGGCACGTGTGCCATTCATATCAATCAGGTATTCATCCGCAAATACTTTATGTTTTTTATTCCTTGACACACCTCCTAATAATTTCTATTGGTTGCAGGAACAGGTATCGAACCTGTAATACCAGCTAAGGAGGCTGGCGTGATGCCATTTCACTATCCTGCGATATTATTTTGATAAAAATAAAAAGAGACCAATTATGATCTCTTTTTGAAATTTGAAAAGGGGTGTTCTCTTATGGCTTACACCACATTAATAATATAACACGTTTTTTTGAGAATTTAGTCTTGAATTAGTCCAGAATTCGTTTTTTGGACTGCTTTAAGGTCTAAAACCATGTCTAATATATTAAATGATTGATTTATAAGCTCATAGAACTTTGCTCGTGAGAAACCTTGTTTTAGGGCTTCCTGCTCACGTATCAAACTTTCTCCTTTTCCTGGATTGTTTGCATAAATAATAACTGCTTTTCTTTGCTCTTGATTAAGTAATGTCGCTATACAGTTTTCTAATCTTTCGATTACAACTTTATAAGCATAGATATAATCATCATACGTTTCTACTTTTTCAAGGATTTTATTATATCTTTGAATGACACTCATATGATTAGTGCCCGGCATTTCGTTAGAATAAGTAATTGCTTTTCTATCATCTTTTAACTGATCACGTGTTTCTTCTAGAAGTCTTTTAGTGTCTTTCCAACGTTTCCAATTGATGATTTGATATTTAGATTCTTGCATTTCTTTTCCTCTGAATTGCTATCTGTCCCTTATGAATTTAATCTTAACATTTCTTAATCTTTTTTTCTATTTATTTTCTTTGTTCTTCCTTAGTAATATGATGTCTTTCTTCAAAGTTTTCTATCTGTTTCTCAATTGCTTTCAATAAGTTTTTCTCTCTTACTAAATCTTTTTCGTTTGCTTTTGGTCTAGCAATGTAATAGCGTAAAGCGTGCTTTGCTATTTGCAAATTTCTATAATATGTTCCCATTTTTTCCACCTCTTCCTATATATTAAATTGAATTTTCATTGCTTCTCTAACCTTTGCTAGATTTTTTTCATTTAAGTGACACATTTTATCTCTAATTAATGACCTGTGTATCGTCATTATTTGTTCAGGCAATGGATAATTAACAACTCCTTTTATCATAATGCTTTTATGTTGTGGCAAATGATCTTTTTTAGTTGAAAGTGGTATTATTTGCAATAATTCGCAATAATTGTTGTTTTCGTTATTGCCGATAATCACACATGGTCTAATGCCTTTTTGCTTATGATTGTAATTTCCAGTACATCTATTGTTTAAATCAACCCAAAATACATCTCCGTATTTTACCTGGTTGTTGTACCCCCCCATCATGCGTTGTTCACATCCTCTAATACTTCATTGAAAGTTTCAATCATTTCATCTGTACTGATGTTATATTTGCATTGAACAATCTTAGCGAAAGCTTCGATATCAGCTAATTCAGGATATTGAATAAACTCATCTTTATCATTGAAATTCCATATGATCATATCAAAATGACTATCGTTGCCTTCAACATATTTTACATCTAATGTTTCTACTTCATTTTTATTCATCGTTTTCACTCCAATCAATCATTTGACCGCACTCATCACACACCTTGGGTACAGGATTTTTGATTTTTATAAGTTTATCTATCGTTCTTTTATCTAATATGATGTGTCGACAATGTGAACATATATAGTATTCATCGTCTATGATATATTCTACCGTTGGCTTTGTTGGTATAGTTTTATCCACTAATTCCTGCAGTATATTTGATTTATCATTTATATTTTCTAAATGCTTTGGGCTGTATGCATTCCTATCTTTTTTAGCCCATGATTTCAATAAATTTAATGCATCTTGGTATTTATTCATACTTTTTCACCTGCCTCTTTTTTTAACTCTACATTAACAACAACGCTGAGTTCTTCGCCATCATCTTTTATGAAAAGAATTTTAGAATTATATAAGGCACTTCCTATATGCCGACTAAGTTTGCGACCACGACCTTCACAAATAAAAGTGCTTTTGCAATCAAACACATTAACCCGTTTTTTAGTGCTATTTAATAGAGAAAATAACTTTTCATTTTCCACTTTTTTTACCTCATTTCTGTATGAAATGTTACGTTTAACCTAGATATAATCATTTCGTTTAACCTAGATATAATCATTTCGTTTAACCTAGAATTAAACGTAACTATTAAAATCTCGTAAACCTTATACTGCGTAAGGTTTTAGAAGAATTTTATCTATTAAAAAGTTCTTGAATTTTTTTAGTGCTATTTTCTTGATTTACAAAGATTACTATTGTTGGTACCGGATAATAATTTTCTTCAAATTCAAAATCATAATTTTCAACCTTTAAATCAAGAATCTCTCTAGATACCATTTTATAAAATTCCGGATTAAATTCCGCTATTTTTTCATATTTATTGAGATTTTCACCACCATTTTTCCATACTTCTACTTTTTCTAAAAACCCATTTTCTTTTCTAAAACTTAAAAAATCTTCTACTGTCATTGTCTTTCTCCTTTTTTATTTAGAAACTTTACTTCAACTCTAATTGTTCTTGTTTATGCTTGTAATCGATACCAAGTACATCATAAGACTCTTTAAAGTATTCAATTACAAACTTTCTTTTTGCATCAGCTAATAAATCTAATTCCTTTTTTGTTTCACCTTTCCAGCTTCCGTAAGGACAACCTGCGCATCCCGTTCTAGAAACATGATCATATATTTTTGGTATTTCGATATTGAACTTCTTATAGATTTTTTCTAATAGTTCATCGCTCAAATCGTGTAGCGGAGTGAACTTTCTATCTTTGGTAAAGCAACTTTTGTATTGAGATTTTCTCATGTTGCTCTCCCCCCCTCGAACACCTAAAATAGCTTTTTTGCCCGTTTGTTTTTCAAACTGTTTAAAGGGTTCTTTCTTTAAATACTTACAACATTTTGGGGATACTTTGTGTAATTTATTTGATAACAACAGGTTTTTGGCTGTATTGTTTAATTTAAACAATGTTGTATATTTAATATCATTGTTTCCTACAAACACATACCCGTGTATGTGCATCATTAACGAATCCGTTCTACATCCATTTTGATACCTTGCAATATATTCATCTTGTATTTTTGAGAAACATGGACTGCCATACTTTTTCTTTATTTCAAATGGTTTCATTGATGGTAATAAGATACGATCAGCATTTTCTAACATACGTTTTAAAATTTCTTGATGTTCCATATACGTATTTACAGAAACAATTTCAATTTCATCATCATACAAATACTCTTTGATAAACCAATATAAGAAATGACTATCTTTTCCACCACTGTAAGAAAGATAGTATTTACTTTTATCGATTTTCTTAAATTTGCTTTCCAAATCTTTTAAATAGAAATCTACTTCATCCATTTGAATCAGCTTCCTATTTCTATTACTAATACAGGAAATAAAGTCATACCTTCAGTTACATTACTGCAATATAATTCAGATACTTCTTTATTCTTATATTCTTGAATTTTTTCTATTTCATTAGCATTTATCTTTGCTAATGAATTTCCTTTTCTATCAACTAGAAAAATTTTACCAACTGGCTTTATTAAGCATAATAAATTATCTAATATCATATTTTTCCTCTCATTATACATACCTCAAGTCATATTTATGTTTCTTGCTAATATCACCGCAATAATTTCTAACTGTTTGATCAGATATATTTAATTGTCTAGCAGTTTCAGCTACTGATGGATATGTCTTTACTAACTGATTTTTTTCAAAAAGTCCTATCTTTTTTGCTAGAAATGAGTGGCTTTTGTTCTTGTCAATAATTTCAATATTATCAACTGATAAATCCTTATAATTACCATCTTTTAAACGTACTATTTGACTTCTACTTTTCCATCCGAAAAAAGCCGATGCGATAATATTCTTTGCAAAATATTCTTTTTTATTTAATTTTATAATCAATACCATTTTGTTTCCTTTTCTTTTAGGAAATGGATATATCTCTCTTTTCAAACCACTTCTATAAATAACGTAGAATCTACCATCAGCTGTTGCGTAATATTTTCTAGAATCTTCAACTTCTAAAATTAATTGATCCTCATATTCATCATCTTCAATCAAAAGATATTTATTTCTAAATATCTTTCCTAAATGAACAAATTGATTCAATTGCTGTGATGTAAAGTTCAATTCCTTTTTCAGCTCTTTGGCAGTTATCGTTCCACAATCATCCGTAATGTCATCTTTGTTCAGCATCATGTATCTTTTTTCTTGTTTCTTCATCTCTTACATTAAACTCCTCAAATAATTGTGATAATAACAATGCTTCTAATAAACCCAGAAGAAATAAGATTATTATCCATGTGAATGGTTTTCCTGTTAGAATGACAAACACAAAGAAAAATACTATTGCTGTAATGATAATTTTATATACTATTTTTTTCATAAAGACTCCTTTTTAATAAAGCTATTTGTTGCTTCATCCTATTGTTTTCTTCTCTTTTATTTTTTAATTCTTTTGAATAGTTTGCTGCCATTTCACGATAGCGCAATCTTTCAAGTTCACATTGTTTGTATTTATTTTTTTGAAAATCTAATTCAACTGTTAATCTTATTACTTCATCATCCTGCACATTATTTTGTAATTTCTTTTTTAAAATGGAATTTTCTCTTTTTAAGCTTTTTATCTCATTTTTTAATGGAATATGTTTGCTATCAGCCCATTCAAGCATCAGTATTCTTAATTTTTCTACTTTATACAATGCAATTGTACCTGGTTTATTAATTAAAACAGTGTAGGCTGATTCAATGAAAGCTCTAGATTTTGAATAAAATTCAATCCAGTTTTAAAATAGCTTTCTTTGATTTCACAACCAATCCCATTTCTATTTAATTTCACTGCCGAATAAGGAACTGACATGACTCCACCAAAAGGATCAAATACAGTTTCATTTTCATTTGTATACCATTTGATTAAATGTTCAATCAAATCTAGTTGAAGTGGTGTCATGTGCTTTTCATCTTTTTCTTCTTTTGCAATTTTAGTATTCAAGACATTTGTTCTAGAAACTTTAGGTGATTCCCTTCCAATGCCCCAACAAGGGCTAGCAAGACGAGTCCATTGATGGAATTCCTTATCTATATCTTCATGTTTGACATGAACCCATTCATCTTCTCTTTCATGCTTTTGCATCAAGATAACGTAATCTGGCATTCCTGTTCTTGTAATTTCCGCAAATTTCTTATAAGAATTCCATAAGATAGATGCTGATTTTGTTCGAGTGGCTTCAATTTGAGGATCTTTAAATACTGTAATCTCACCGTGATATGTCCATCCAAATTTTTGGAAAGCTTTGATTACCATACCTCTAAAGTCAATCAATCCCATTGCTCCATCTCGTCCTTTGAAAGTTGGAATTTGCATCACATGTAATGCAATAATTCGCCCAGGACGAGTAATTCTATAGAGCTCTGGAATTAAATATTCCATTTGCTGAAAAAATTCATCTAAATCTTTGACATTACTGAAATCTCTAGGATCATCACTGTACGTATAGAGATTTGCAAAAGGAATTGATGTAACTGTCAAATCAATGCAATCATCAGGAAGCTGATGACATACATTTACACAGTCATCGTTATATAGTTTGTAACTCATAGAAAGTTTGGCATTTCAATTATCTTTGGTTGAAACACCTCATTCACCTCTTTTCCTTCAAAATTTAATAATTGTATTTCTTGAACCGACATATCCATTTGATTTTTAAGATTATGTTGCAGTTCTTTCTTTTTATTTACCGTTTCCAAAATATGCATTTCAGTTGTTCCTAACACAATGTAAGAATAAACATCTTGTTTTTGCCCGAATCGGTAAATCCGTCTCAATGCTTGATGATAATTTTCATAAGAATATGTTAATCCGCAAAAGATGACATTATGACATTTTTGGAAGTTCATCCCATAACCAAAAATCTTCGGTTTTGAGATTAAAACTCTTATTTTGCCATTCTTGAAATTCAAAGCACATCTTTCTTTTCTTTGAGGTTTATCACTGCCTCTAACTTCAACTGCTTCTGGAATGTATTTTTTTAACAAATCCGCTTCTAAATTCGTATCACACCATATTAGATACTGTTCATTGTCTTTCGTTGCTATTTCCGCACATTTTCGAGCTCTTACATCTGCTGTTCTATTTTTTTCTTTATGAAAAGAAGTTGCAGATGTGCCTATTTCTCTAAATAATCCATGTTCAAACTCATCATCGATTACATCGATATCAATCATGATGTTTCGTTCAATCAATTTAGGAAGTACATAATAGTCTGCTTTATATCCCAAATCCTTGGGACTTTCAATGTTTACCGACCATTGACAACACCACCTATAAAAATCTTTTGTAGCATGTCCTTTTAAACGATACGATCCTGTTTTCATATCGTTTATGAAATAAGTCGCTAGTGCCTGTGCAGTTGTCATGATTCCTAGAAAGTCAGCATGATTCAATAATTCCATCAAGTCATTTGGAGCAGGAGTTGCTGTACAGCAAAGACGATATTCCGTGTTTTTAAAAGCATTTGTCAGTTGCACTCTAGTTTTTCCTGTAAAGTTTTTCAAAACACTCGATTCATCCAATACGATGCCAGTAAATAAACTTGTATCGATATTATCCAACTGCTCATAATTAGTAATATAAAGCCCATTATCAATCGAAAAATCATCTCTTAATACTTTTACCTCATAGCCTAATAATGGAGCTTCTTCATAAGCGGTTTGAACCGTAACACCTAAAGGAGCAAGAATAAGAACTGGCTTATTTGTTTCTCTGTTTACTTGATGTGCCCATTCCAATTGCTGTAAGGTCTTTCCCATCCCACAAGCTTCAAATAACGCAAATCTTTTCTTTTTGAGTGCTTTTTTAACAATGGCTTTTTGATAGTCGAATAAAACAGGATTTAAATCATCCAATTCAATATCAATTCCATCCGTTTCTTTTACTTTCTTTTTTGATTCTAAAAATTCTTGATAGTTCATAATGCACCTCCTAAAGTGTATTTGTAAGCATAGAGTTATCTATTATTCTTTTATGACACCAATCATTAATAAAAGCCATTTCAGTTATGGTTGGTTCTTTATTATCACATCCTCTGGCTTGCAAAAGGATCTTATTAACTGGATCTATTTCAACAGTAACAAGTGATTTTTCTTTTTCTTCCTGTTTTCTAACAAAGAATACTGCAGATTGATGCGCTGCAATTTTAGGAATGTAATTTCTAACACAATGATTCATCTGACTTGATTCATTTACTAATTCCTCAACGGTTCTAGCAGCTCTAATAACGTAATCATATTTTTCGTAATTGTAAGGTCTTATCATCTTTTCAAAATCAATGATTTCCTGTTCGTATTCTTTATTATCAAGTATCTCTAGGTTATTGAACATCTTGTCATGTTCTTTTTTTAAATCCTTTGGAAACAGTTTGCTTTTATCTATATTCACATGTAGTCTTTCAAGAAAATCAATGTAATCCAACCAAAAAGAGAAATCTCGTTTTTGCTTTCTTAGATATTGGATTGTTTTTCTATCATTTGCATAAAGATTTTTACTTTTTCTATATCCAACTTTCAATGCATCTCTAGCATACTCTATATCAAAAGTATCTAAATCAACCATCATCTGCATTTCGTACTTGTCAGGATTGAGTTTTGACCAAATTCTAAAAAATTTTTTGTTTTCTTTTAGAAATTTTCTTACATCTTCGACATCGTTTACTCCCATATAACGCATGATATGTCTAAAGTATTTTGTCATTCCCATTTTGTAAATCATTTCTATTTCAGGGAATATGTCATAAATAAAAATGTAATCTTCTAAATACCATCTCTTAGACATTTCTAAAATATTCGCATACTTATATTTTGATTTTTCAATGCATTTTTTTACATTGCTTCCTATAAAGTAACCTGCTTTTGGAACTTCTGCTTTCCATTTGTACGCATCCGTTAATTCTTTCCAACGGTCTTTTTCATTGTACTTACAAGAAACATGATAGTAATTACAGTTTATATATCTTTTAACCGAGATATTTCTATCCAAGTTCCACCTGAACGCTTCTAAAACTTCATAAGTGATTTTTAATAGTTTTTTGTTGTACATTTTTTTAAATGAAAACGTTCTTAAAATAAGCTCATTTCTTTTATTCAATGTTGTAATAGTAAGCCAACAACAATAATCCATTATATTTCTATTTCTTTTGTATATTTGAAGCTTTGAATTGCAAACAGGACATTTCTTATACTCATTTATTTTGATTTTTTTATCCTGGTGCGTTGAATTACAGTTCGTACAGAAATATGTATGATCATCTAATCTAATCAGCTTATTCCATTTATGTCTTTTTGCCTGTTTATTTCCTTCTTTTATCAGATAATCAATATTTCTATACTCAGGTATCTTAATCAGTTCATCAACGACTTCTTTTTTTGTTACTTTCATAGATCAAAACCTATTTGCATGTCATTTACCTTTGATTTTTTCTTTTTAACAGTTCTCTTTGGCTTTGTTTCCTGTTTCATCTTTTCAATTTCTTGTTTATAGGAATCACACTGCATTTGTAAAAGCTGCATTTTACTGTTTTCTTTTTCATCATCATTTGCATTACCAGGATGCATTAGCATGATGTTTTCCATTTTCTTTTTAATTGTATTCATATCAATGTTATCTTCATCAAGATAATGCATTACTATTCCATATAATTCTTCATCTGGACCAGCAACGCATGCCATACGTTGATTGCTTTTTCCTTCCAAATGCTTCACATAGAGCTCATGACCGATAAAAAGCATCATGTCATCAATGTTCTTATTTTCTTTTTCTAGCAAGTTACTTGTATCGTTTCTCGATAAAAGATAGTTTTTAATCATTACAATCATTGAATCATTGCTATTTTCTAGTTGTTGTTTGAAACTCATCTATGCCCCTCCTTATCTTCTTGTCCAATTCATCTCTATATTCTTTTTGGATGACGAACAATTCATCTTCAGTTATCTCCTTGACTATTCTTAATCTATTTGTTGAAGCTCTTGTATCTAATCGATCATCAGTAGAAAGCAATCCAAGTGCTTCTACAATGCAATAGCGGTTTCCTTGATTTTTAGGATAATATTGTAAGACTCCAAAGGGCTCCATGCAAAAATGCATACCGTTTTTAGCAGTTTTAGGATCTCCTTCAGTTTCATAGGTCTTGCCAACCTCAAACTGCATATTTCTACATCTAAGATTTTTATCAAAGCCCTTATATCCGTATACTCCCATTACTTCACCTTCTTTGGATGCATTATTAAGATTGCCCTATGTGATACTTCGTTTATTCTTGTAAGTCTATAGCTTATCAATCTATATTTCTTTGAATAAGTTTCTTCAAATATATGCATCATTTCTTCATAGTCCGTGCATATAAAAATGGCTTTTCTGTAGGTCTTTTTCATGCTCTTTCCTCTATTTTTTGTTTCGTTTAACCTTATATTAAACGTAACTATATAAATCTCTCAAAGCCTATACATACCAGCACTTTCAAGAGATTTTTAACATTAAAAACTTCTTTGATTTTTTGAATCTTTTTTAATAGATACTGTAGTCAATTCTAACCATCAAACATCCTACTATCTTATCGTCAACCAGTGTATATGTCGACGCAATAGATAACACTTCTTTGTCTTGAAACACTTCAAGTGTGTTACTTATATCAGGTTTACTTAACACCTGTAGCGGTTCTTCATGTTTTCCGTTTATAAACATTTTCCCTATCGGTGACATAACCATTATCAAGTCTTTTAATTTCATTTTTTCATTTCTCTCTTTCCAGCTATGTTTAATGTATTTTCAAATTTTAATTCCAATTCCTGTGCTTCAAATAGAATGCTCTTAACATCATTCAATGTCATATTTCTTATACCAATCACATCCAATGCTATAGAACCGCTACAAAGATAAATTTTCATTGCTTGTGTAAATAATCTCTTTGATCTATACATATTCAACGTTTCGATAGCATCACGAGGTGGTACAGATACCGTCACAATTTTTTCAGTTGTTGTATAGCTGCTATTTGTAATTTCATTTTCAAGAAAATGAAATGTAAATTTTACTTGCATATTTCTTCATCCTTTCTAGTATTTGATAGCTTCTACTTTTCTCTTCTTTTCCTGCTGAGATGTATTCGTGTAGATAGCTGTTGTTTGTATAGAACTGTGCCCCATGATCTTGGCCAGTTCTGATAATGAAGCCTGTCCATTTTGGTGTACCCATTGGATTCCAAACATATGTCTGAATGCATGGGGGTGTGCTTTTTCTAGTGAAATTCCCCTGCATTTACCACATATTTTCTTTATCCTGTTTTGGATGGTCTTTTTTGAAAGCATTTTTGTTTTATCATCGACTCCCGGAAACAAAGTTCCCTGCTCAATGTTATTTTTCTTTGCATATTTCAAGAGTTCTCTTCTTAAATCACTTCTTAAAGGAACTTGTCTCAACTTACCTTTGTTATAAACTTCAATATAACCTTTCTTCTCCTGAATATTTTCAAAAGTGAAGAACTTCAATTCACTTAGTCTTATTCCTGTATAGCCGAAAATCTTCATGATCATATATATGTCTTGGTATCCTAATTGTTTAGCCATTTTCAGCATTCTTTTAAATTCACTTGGCTCAAGAACATTTTCAAGTGAAGTCTTTTCTTGCTCTCTAATGGGTTTTAAAGAATAATTGTCTGAAATATGCTTTTTCAACATCTTCTTGGAGTAGGCATCTACTTCAACCAACTCAATGTACTTCATAAATTTATTGATGATGATAATGTAATTGTTGATTGTCTTTGTCGCATACTTTTTCTGCATGCTTTGTTTGTAGGCAATCATGTCCTTTTTAGAAACTTCTTCATTTTCAATCGATTCAATAAACTTTGTCAGCACAAGTCTATATTTTTCATAAGTTGATTCAGCCTTTTCATCCATAATCTCATCATCGATGAAGTCGTCAATATACTTTTCCATCATAGTTTTAGTGATCTTAATGTTAATCCTTAACAGTTCATCCGCCATATCAAATATTTCTCCTTTCGCATCTCTCCTTTTTGTTCTTTATTTTCATCTGTACATATATGTAGTACATATGATTGGTCTTGTTGTACCTTACTTCATGACTCAAATACTGTTTTGCTTTGTAATTGGTGTTCATGTATTGAGATATCAACGAGCTGTCACTTATCATCTTGCTGATTTTCTTTCTTGAAAATACTGTGTAGCTTTTTCTTTCTATAGGCTGTTTCAATCCCTTTGATGATTTCCATCGTTTTTTTCCTTTAGGATCCTTTGAGATGTAATTGGCAATACCGGTCAAACCAAATTCATCCGGTTCAAGTTCTTTTATTTCGGTCCTTGTTCCGTTTTTCCAAAGGCTTTTCATAACCTTTCTATCAATCCCTTTTTCTATCAGCAGATGATGATGAAGCCTTATTTTTTTCTTTGGGTCGTATTCAGTTACATATATCCATTTTGCATTAGGCAATCCAGCTTTCCTTCTTCGATAGTTGATTTTTCTAATGTACTTGTAGACTTCTTTTTCAGCTTCTTCTACTGATGGTGGCAGGTTTTCGTTAGAATAGGTTAAATGAATAGCCCAGTCATCTAAATCAAAATTTGCATTGATCAATCTTATCAATCGTTTTCTTGCATTTTTTTCATTTAAATTCTTCTGGGCTTTCTTTGATGGCTTTTTAGGTGGCTTGTACTTTTCAATGTCTTTCTTATTAAAGGTTGGATAAATTTCCACCTCAAACTGATTTCCTGATTGAATTGTCTTTGTTGTGTAATGATGGTCTATCTTGTTTGTTCTTAACAGTTCCTCTATGTATTTATCTTTTAGTGTGTCAATTGGAACATCATATAAATTCTCATAGTCATACTCTATTTCAGTACGTTTCCTTTTTGACGACTTGTTAATATCCATTACAAGCTTAATTAAGACACTCTTTTACACATTTTCCATTGATTACATCTATGCTTTTACGAATGCATATGCTATAATCAAGTTGTCAGGAAAAAGTATAAAAAGGTGTCGTCAATATTTAATTGATGGCTTCTTTTTTTATGAGAACTTTTCAACAATGAAATCATGCATTTTATCATGATCATCATTATTTAATGTGTCATTTACCGCTAAAAGAAAATTGATTTTTCTAGAACCTGCATTATAAACTGCCCATGCACATCTTGATAATTCAACAGAATCCCTCAAAGCATATTCCTCAACTGTATCATCAAAAGTATCTCCATCTTCGATAAATTGATGTTTTCCTTCATGCCAGTTTGCAACCATAGTCAGCCAATCCTTAAATACATTTCTGTAAGTGTATCTTTTTTGTATGATGTTTATTTGATCAACAACATAATCTACATACTTCATATTCCTTCTCCTTTCTATCGAATAAAAATAGGCTATTATTGAAAACATACAAATCATCATTCACTAACTCTTCGTTGAGTTTTAATTTTTTGGAGGTAAAAACCGGTATTGAATAATAGCCTATAGAGCATTTATTAGCTCTTAGCAAACATAGAACAGAACATGGCTTTTAAACATAAGAAGCTCTATATTTGCTAAGAGATAACAGGTGTCATCTCTTCTATTTGGTAAGAACCATCTTTAATAATTCCAACTTAATCTCTTCACTTCTCTTTTTCATTTTTTCAAGAATGATGCCTTGAAAATCCTTTAGTCCTTCAATTACAGGTTTTAATAGTTCTTCAAGTTCTTCATCGTCTATCCCCAAATTTTTGTATATATACTTTGTTAAGTTTGTACCACCGATAACAACTTTTGCTTCATCTGTTGGTGAAACCAATAACTGAACATCAGCTAAGACAATACTTGGTTCTTCTCCGTTATTGAATTTTGATAAAATTTCCTTTACTACTTCATAAATTTCTTCATCCATTTTCATGTTCTCCTTTTCAAATATACTTCTGTTACTTGTTTTTCCATTTTTGGACTTTCTACGAAAACATCTATCTTTCTTCCTTTGATTGCTCCTCCACAGTCTTGCGCAATATATTCATTGCCATTAATCAAAACTATAGAGCCATAGGGGATAACTGTAGGATCTACCGCGATGGTTTTTCCTTCAATTGCATTGACTCCTGTAGATGTCATACGTCCATACTTATCTTCTCCCGGCCAGTAAAATGTTATCGTAAACCGTCCTAGAGCTTTTCATCTGTTCATTTCATCAACTTGCTCTTGAAGTTGATTCTTTTCTACTTGAATGCACTCATACATAGCTTTGTATTGAGTGTATTCATTGATTTGATTTTGAGCATCATTCAACTCATCTTTATAAAGTTGCATTTGAGCCGATTGTTCTTGATACTTTGCTTCTGCTGTTTTGGCTTTAACAAATCCAACTCCACTCATAAGAAGCGCTACGACAAATGCGGATAAAAGAACGATTTGCCCATTTCTTGTTAATTTCATATTGTAATTCCTCCTGGATTTATCTATAATATTTGTGGTTATATTTTGCTGATGTGGTTTTTCACATCGGCTTTTTCTTTTTCTAAAGCATTAATCAATGCACTTACCAAATCTTCTTTGGAGTTTGGGAATTTTTCTCCTATGAAGTTAAACAATGCGGTTACCAATGCCTCTGTTGGATTTTGACGATATGTTGTCATGTACTGTTCAAATGGCTTTCTTGGAATATGAGGGGTACGTCTTCCGCTTTCATTCACGACAACAATTCCTTGAAGTTCATTTTGCTGAATAGCATTTAGAATAAACTCTCTACTTTTGTGCATACGCTTCATGCATTCTTCAATTGAAATATTTTCATTGTCCTTTATTTCCATCTTCTTTACCTCTTCGTACGTGATTTAAAATAGGTACAAGAACTTCAACAAATTCTTTGTTATAGAAACTTGCAGTAGTAATCCCTGTATAAATACCTACATCGATGATTGCTTGTAGCCTTGTGATTTGTTCTTCCATTTTAGACAATGTCACATCCATTTCATGCATTCTTTTAATAGTGTCAAGAATCGCACATCCCTTAAATGTTTTTGATGAAATTTCATATTTACGAATAAGTTCTAAACAAATATCTCTTTCTTTTATAAAGAACTCTTCATATAGTTTTTGTGGATCTTTATCTGTCATTTTGTTTTCGTCTCCTTTCTTTTTTGCTACCCATCAAGGAACTAACTTCCCTGGTTCTGACGACTTAATTGTGGGACTAGTAGCAACTTTCTTCATTTTTTAGGTTTTTATTGAGAAATTAGCTCCTTGATGAGTAGCAGCTTTATTTTTAATACTTTGCATCCGCTACTTTAGAATCCAGTCTCATTTGGCTTTCAAAAGCTTTCATTTGTTCTCTAAAGTAGTTGTCAGCTTTAAATTTGATTTCTAACCAATCATTATATGAAAGCCCGTCTAAAGCTTTTAAGACTTCCTGCTTCTTTGCTAAATCTTTCATATTACACCTCCTTTTGTTCAACTTGCTTTACTGCAGGTTTGGCCTGTTTAGCAAGAACCATTCCTTGGCAAATATCAGCAACTCTACGTACTTCTGAATCATCTAACTTTTTAGTGATTGAAATTAAAGCGCCAAGTGCTTGTTGTTTGGTTCTTTGTTTTCTTTGTTCCATATGTATCATTCCTTTCTTCTTTATTTGCTTAGAGCAATCAGCCAATGTGTTATAATCACCTTGAAAGGTGGTGATTTAAGGAGAATTAAGATCTTTATAGAAATTAGTTTTTCTAGTTTTCTTAGTAAATTGCTTAGAGATATAGCCGTATCTACAATTTCTGGAATACTAGTTAAATTGTTTTTCGTCCTAATTGGCGTACAATAGTACGTCTTTTTTGGTTTGTGTCATTTTTATTGACTGACTGCTTTAAGGAAATAAAATTATTTCCTAAGTTATTTCTGTTATGACAATGCATAAATACAAGAGGTAATACAAGGTAAGATATTTAGTAGCACTAACATGTTCTTCGTCCTTTGTTATTTCGGTTTTGCCTGATAGAAATATTGGATAAATGATCATAAAAAACATTTTTGCTAAATACAGTATTTTTGTTATGAATTGCATATTTTTCTCCTTTCTATAAATTGTTTATTATTTTCGACATATTTCATTTCTTTCTTTATAATTAAGTTATCAATGCTCCCCAGTATTGAAATTCAATTAGAAAGAGAGGTGAAATGAATGTGTTTTGAAGATGCGATTGATTTACTTAGCATAACTGTACCTTTTATTACTGCTGTACTTTTAGCTTGGATAAACAACAGAACTAGTAAAAAGCAAATACGAACAGACGCTCTGCATAAACGATTTGATGAATTTTATTTTCCGTTTTATAAAAAATACATATCATTAAATCTTTACTCTAAAGGTTGCGAATTGTCGCATATGGATTTACAAATTATAGGAGACTTTACATTTTTGTGTATTGATAACATGTATTTGATGGATTCAAACAGTCAAAAATATGTTCCACTTTTGTACACAGCATATTTAAATCTAATTGAAGTTAAGTCGGATATTTCAACAGTATTAGATTTTGGGCATCCCTTACTAAAAGATTATGATAATATTTTTAATCCACTGGCTAAATCAGTGTTCGAAGAATATAAAGATATATGTAATAAGTTACAATTACCAAAACCTGCATTTTAATTTGTAGGTTTTCTTTCTTTTGCAAATAAATACATAATGAACAACATAAAATCATTGGGTAACAAATACAGTAGATTCTTTTGATTGCTTCTACAGTGTTCATCTAATCTATCCTTTTCACTTTTGTTTCTACTTCTAAAACTGTAGGTATATTTCCCGAAATGTATCTGGCATCATTAACACTTATGCCTTTATCAGCTAATAAGTTAATAATTTCAATTACTATTTCATCCAATTCTGCAACTGTTTTTCGATTGTTCATTTGATATTTCCTTTCTTTATAAAAGCCCTGACCGATTAGCTTTTTTAATTTCGCTAGAATCGAGCTTGAGATTATATTCAAGCTCCTTTTTCTTAACCTCAAAATAGCGGTTAACTTGAATTAGTAATTTTGTCCATTCTAAATTAGATATCCCGTCTAAATCGTCTAATATCTTTTCAATTCTTTCATCCATAGAAATCACCTCCAATCCGCATTGCTTCAAATAGTAGAATGTTTGATACTCTTGAGGAAACATCTGTTTACCTAATTTTTAATAACAAACAGTTAAATGGCTGCTACTATTGTTTAAAAGAAATTGATAAGGGATAGGCACCTACATAGGTGTCATCTTTTATTCCTCTTGCAAAAATTTCTTTCTTTTCTTCGTTCATTTCTAAAACAACACTTTCTGATGAAACTGAAAACGCAATATCAAGCATACTTCTTAGCTTTTCGTATTGCCCTTTATTGAGCTTTGTAATTAACTCAATCAAAGTATTCAATTCTTGTTCCGTCATTCCCTTCCCTCCTTTTTTTGTAAAGCTAATCACGTTTTTTTAATTTATTTACGTGATTATCACGTTTTACAATTATAATTTACTCTATATTCACGTTTGTGTCAACAACATAAATTTAAAAAACTTGAAAATCACGTTTTTTTGAGATAATATATTTCTTGAAAGGAGAGACTGAATGAACACACTTAATGAGAGAATTAAATATTTAAGAAAAGATATTCTTCATTTAACACAAGTTGAGTTTGGAAAAAAAATCGGTATTGCAGGTACAACTGTAACCGGTTGGGAAAAGCGCAATATGAAGCCAAGTGAAACCGCTCTTAAAATGATATGTAGTGAGTTTAGTGTAAACTACAATTGGTTGGTTGATGGGGATGGAGATATCTTCATTGAAGATGACGATTCAACTATTGAAATATTAAAAAGGGATTATAATTTGAGAGATGTAGAAGTTAGACTTATTGAAGAATTCTTAAAGCTTGATGAAAATGAACGTGATGTTCTCATAAATTATTTAGAAAGAGCTGTTGGAAAAGGTGAATAAATATGCAACAAATTGGAAATAGAATTTACTTCCTAAGAAAGCAGCTTAATTTAAGTCAAAGAGCTTTTGGAGAAAAGATTGGTATAAAGAAAGCCTCAATGAGTTCTATTGAAAAGAATAAAAGCAATCCTTCAACTCAAACTATCAAATTGATTTGCATTGAATTTAATGTGAGTTACGATTGGTTGGTTGATGGCGTTGGCGATATCTTTATTGAAAATAACGATTCTATTGAATTGCTGAAAAAAGATTATGATTTAGAAGATAATGAAGTTAAAGCTATCAAAGCGTTTTTAAACTTGAATAAAGTTGAACGTAAGGTTCTTGTATATTATTTAGAAAATGCTTTTGGAAAAGATGGGCAATAATTGCCCATTGAATGAATTATTTAGATTTTCTATAAAGCTTATGTACTGCTTTGTAGATAACATCTAATAATTCTAGATCATCAATTTGCATCAATATTCTTGTGATGCATTTGATGTAGTCTTGTTTTGACATGACACTCACCTCCTGAGTGTACATTTTAAAGAAGTTATAAAATGGAGTTTTGATTTTGGATATTATAAAGAAAATCTTTTATAAAAAAAATAAAATCACCCCGCTTGCAAATAGAGTGATTTTATCAGTTCAAATGAACTTATATGGGTAAATGTAAAAGATTTTCACCTTTTACGTGTTTAATTTTATCATAAAAACACGTTCAAGGAAACTAAATACAAGAAAGGACGTGTTTTTATTATGCCTAGAAAAACAACTTATAGACGTAGACCGAATAATGCCGGGACTGTTGTTAAATTATCAGGAAAAAGAAGAAAACCATATTGTGCTAGAGTTTCTAGCAATGAGTGTGACATTTGGACAGGAAAGAAGAAACAAGTTGTCATTGGAACTTTTGAAACGGAGTTAGAAGCGCTAAACGCTTTGTCTCTTTATCATCTAACAAATAAAAAAGCATTAAGTGAAAAAGAAGCTAATTCTCTTGAACCTGATTTATATGAACAAGTCAAAAAAAGACGTGATGAATATATTCCAACTTTTAAAGGAATATTTGATATTTTGGATAAAGAAGAATTTTCTATGCTTTCTCTTTCAGCCTATAACGGATATAAGTCTTGGATCAAGCACTTTAAACCTATATATGATAAAAAAATAAATATGATATCTCTTCAAGACCTGCAGTTAATTTTTGACAGCGATAAAAGTGGCCAAGGTACAAAAATACACATGAAGGTACTTTGTGCAAAGATTTTCAAATATGCAGTTATTCATAAATATATCAATCGTGATGATGACTATACTGAATATATCAGTTGTGGAAAAGACGAAGACAGCAAAAAGCATTATGCTTTCTCATATGATGAAATTCAATGTTTAAGAGAAGAAAACACTGATATGGCTAAGATTGTGCTTATTTATATTTATAGCGGTTTACGTGCAAACGAATTACTCAATATTGATAGAAATGATATACATATAGATGAAATTTGTAACGATGATGGAATTGAAAGAAAAGTTTCATATTTCTATACCGGCTCAAAAACATCTGCAGGTAAAAATCGAATTGTTCCAATTCATGATTCCATAAAAGAATATGTAATAGAATTACTGTTATGTAAAAATAAAAGGCTGATAGACCGCAGCTATGTAAGTTTCAATAATATTTGCTTTTTAGAATACTTAACAAACTTAAATATGAAACATACTATACATGATACAAGAGTGACGTTCACTACTCTTTGTCAATTGAATAATGTTGATGTTTTTAGTAGAAAAAGAATATTAGGACACAAAATGAAAGATATTACTTTTGATACTTATACTGATACAGTTATTAATAAATTGTTTGTAGAAATCAACAAAATAAAAGCTTAATTTTTTTTGTTACTAATTTGTTACTAGATAAGTACATTTAACCTATTTTAACCTCTTGAAAATGTTGATTTATAGCCATTTTATTGCACTTGTATTTTCAAAATATGAAAAACTATCTCAAAAATGAGATAGTTTCATAAATCATAAAAATCATTTCTGTATTGATCATAAGAAGAAGGAGAAAGAGTAGGATCCAGGGAATAACCTTTTTAATCATTTTCTATTTTCTTAGGAAAGATAATTGTTGTCTTAAAGAGATCACCATCTACATTCACTTCAAAAGTTCCACCTTGAACCTCCACAAAGCTTTTACAGATAGCAAGTCCTAAACCAGAACCTTCACTTTTACGTGAAGCATCTCCTTGTACAAATCTTTCTGTTAAATCACCTGGATTAGATATTTCATGTGCTGAAATATTTTTGAAAACGACAATAACTTGTTGATTCGTTTCAACGATTTGTAAATAAACTCGTGTATGTTCTAAAGCGTATTTACAGATATTTTGACATAAATTTTCTAAAACACGATAAGTTTTTTCACTGTCTAAATGACAAATGATTTTTTTATTTTCATAATCATTTTTTAGATTTAAATGATGATGTTCGAATTGTTCTTGATATTCAAAGAGAACTTGTTGTAATAAGGCATGAATATCTAAATCTATAGGATTTAATTGGATATTACCACTATTGACTTTAGATACTTCAAATAGATCTTCAATAAGTGTTTTTAATCTTTTAGTATTACGATCTAAAATATCAATATATTCATCTTGTTGTTCTTTTGATAAATCTTCATTTTTTAATAAATCAATATAAGAAATAATAGATGTTAAAGGTGTTTTTAAATCATGAGAAACATTACTAATCAATTCTGTTTTCATCTTTTGTGATGCGACTTCTTTACTTACCGCATCTTTAAAACCATCATTGATACAATTAAGTTCATCTTTTAAGGAATTAAATAAACCAAGATCTTGATTGATTTTATCATTAAATTCACCTTGAGCTAAATGATTGGCTGATTGTAAAAGAACTTGATAATCATTGCTTACTTTTGAAAGCAGCTTTTTAGAAATCAACATAATAATGATGGCACAAACCAAAGAAACAAAACATGTAAAAATAAGATAAATACGTGGACTAATATAATAAAGATTTCCTATAATTCCCATAAAAAAATAAACAAATAATAAAATTCCTTCAATATAAATACCACTGATTAAACCTAATTTAAGAATGATGTTTCCTTTTTGATTCTTTAAATCAAATTGTGTTAAGCTTTTAATTTCATCTTTAAAATAGTGATAAGCACTACAAACAAGCGTATGTTCTTTAATAAAGTCTTTACCAAAAACAAGAATAGATTTGATATAAAAGATAAAATACATAATCATGGCATAGAAAACAAACCAACCACCTACATTGATAAGAGGCTCAAGCGCAACACCGGCACCAGCCATTCCTCTTTCTCTTAGCATCCAAGCAAAAGTTCCTTGCCAAGAGGCCCTTAATACTTCTGTCATGACAGCAAGCCACATTGCAATTAAAATAATATAAATAAAGAACATAAAGAATAATTTAACTTTAACAACTGTTTTAAAAGGCTCAATGTCAATCAGTTTTCTTACTGGCACAAATAACATAAAAATGACAAGAGCTGCAACAATGATAAAGACATAGGTTATTAAAACATCAGAAATGGATCCTTGTTTAGAACATAATTGTTCTAAATAACAATTTGTTGGTAATTTTTTAGGTATCGCAATTAATACTTTAATGTTTGTTGGATTATTGATGGTTATTTGATTAATAATATCACTATTACCTTCATCTAAATAATTATTTTTAAAAAGTTGATCAAAGGAAGTATTGTAGAAGGATCCTTCCCAATCGCTGGTTTGATTTCCTTCAAGAGAAACATTTCCATTTTCATCATAATCAATGGTTGTATACCATTGATAGTCATTTAATACTTTTTTATCTTGAGTTTCAAATGCTTTTTTTAAATTCTTTTTAGAATTTGTGAAAAAGATTTTTTCGTCTGTTTTATCATAAACATAATATTTGATTCCTTTTGTATCACGATTATTTTCATCATCTAACTCATAAATATAATCATTAAAAACATCTTTTAAAGAATAATCACCATAAACATTTAGTTGATCAATATTATCACCTTTAACATAATAATGAAGTAAATCATAATTTCCTTTTCTTCTTTGAATTCTCATATCTAATAAAATACTTTTACTTGTAAGTATTTCGGTAATTCTACTTCGATTATTATCAAAATCAAGTTTAGTCGAAGTCGTTTTTTCTTTTACCCCATAACTTAAATAAGTGACTAATGAGGCAATAATCAATACAGAAAATAAAAGTATTTTAAGTAATCTGTTTTTATTTTTCATGTTTCCTCCTATTATTTATCAATTTTATATCCAACACCCCAAACAACTTTTAAATATTGTGGTTTTTTAGGATTAATTTCTATTTTTTCTCTTAAATTACGAACATGAACCATCACTGTTTCACTATTAATGGCTTCTTCATTCCAAACACGTTCATAAATATCATCTGCCGAAAATACTTTTCCTGCATTTTTCATTAATAATTCAAGTATTTTAAATTCAATAGGTGTCACTTTGACATTTTTACCATCAACCGAAACTGTCTTTGTATCAACATTGAGTTCAAGACCTCCACAAATATAAACATGATCACTTTCTTTTGGTGCTGTCGCATCTAAGTAACGTCCATAACGTCTTAGATGGGAACGAACACGTGCCATTAATTCCATCGGTACAAATGGTTTTGTCACATAATCATCACCACCTAAATTAAGTCCCATGATTTTATCAATATCTTCTGATTTTGCTGAAAGAAAAATAACTGGAAAATCATATTTTTCCCTTAACTTTGCGACCATTGTTAGACCATCCATACGTGGCATCATAATATCAACAATAGCAAGATGAATTGTTTCTTTTTCCACAATTTCTAAACCTGCAATTCCATCATTTCCAACATACACATCGTATCCTTGATTTTGTAAATAAATTTTAATTGCATTGGCAATTTCTATGTCATCTTCGATAACTAATACATGATATTTTTCCATTCCCTTTTTAACTCCTTATCTAAGCATTGAAAACAATGCAAAACTAATACATATATAACCTGCATATACACAGCTTATTAAAATGATTTTGTTTATTCTTTCCATCTTCCTCACCTCTTGCCTTAAAGTATAGAGATGATTTATAAATATTTTCTTTTTATATTTCTAAAGATTTTCTTAAGATTAAAACTATCTCTATTGTACATAATCTTTTGTAAAAAAGGAAATCTCTTATAAATATAAGATTATTTGTCTATTTTTACCTAAATTATTAAAATAACTCTTATGTAACATGAGAGTTTGATATAATGAATTTGAGGTGAATACTATGAATAATGATTATTTAAGTATTGGTGAAATGGCCAAAATGAATCATATCACGGTAACAACATTAAGGTTGTATGATGAACTTGATTTATTGAAGCCTGTATATGTTAATCCTGAGACAAATTATCGCTATTATGATATTAAACAAAATGCACGTTTGGATTTGATTCAATATATGAAAGAACTGCAAATGAATCTTAAAGAAATTAAGGAACTTCTTGATAAAGAAGATATTAATTTAATTGAAGCAATTTTAATTAAAAAGAAGCAACAACTTTCTATACAAATCAATGATTTACAAAGAACTAAAGATGCTATTTCCAGAACGATTTATAGTTTGGAAAGATATCGTAAATCACCCCCAAGCGGGACAATTACTTTAGAATATATTGATCGAAGAAGGATCTATGTCATGCATACCAATATTAATTTCTATGAACACGATTTAAATGTTTATGAACATCTTTTAACCCAATTAAAGAATGATTTGATTATGCATCATTATCCCCAAATTTATTATTGTAATGCGGGAACTTTTCTTAATAAAGAACGATTTTTAAAACAAGAATTTATTTCAGATCGTATTTTTGTTTTTGTGGATAATCATTTTCCTGAAAAAGAAATACAAGTGATTGAAAATGGAATGTATGCTTGTATTTATCTTGATGATTTTCATCAAGAAATAGATTATGCAAAACGTCTTCTTGATTATTGTAAGATGAATCATCTTACAATATGTGGTGATTATATTTGTGAAGTTTTAAGTGAACTCAGTATGTTTGATCATCATGAACGTTCTATGTTTTTAAGATTACAAGTTCCTGTTTCTTTTAAAAAGTAGTTGACTCTCTTCTTAGATAAGAGTCTATGATGTAATTGAAAGAAATAGGAGGCATGAATTATGGAAAAGATTAAGGTTGTACAATATGGTTGCGGAAAGATGGCAAAATACATTATCCGTTATCTTTATGAAAATGGAGCAATGATTGTTGGGGCCATTGATACAAATCCCGCAATTGTAGGAATGGATATTGGTGATTTTGCAGAACTTGGTGTTAAAACAGGCGTATGTATTAGTGATCAAGCAGATAAAGTTTTAGATGAAACAGATCCTGATATCGCTGTTGTCACTTTATTTAGTTTAGTCAGTGATTGCTTCGATCATTATGTAAAATGTTTATCAAGAGGAATTAGTGTTATTTCTACATGTGAAGAAGCAACATATAGTTGGACAACAGATCCAGTTCGTACAAATCAATTAGATGTTATTGCAAAAGAAAATGGATGTACTTTTGTTGGTAGTGGTATGGAAGATATCTTCTGGGTAAATATGGTTGGTTTAGTAGCCGGTGGATGTCATTCTATTAAAAAGATTGAAGGTGCTGTAAGTTATAATGTCGAAGATTATGGATTAGCTCTTGCAAAAGCTCATGGTGTTGGTTTAACTCTTGAAGAATTTGAAGCATGTATTGCCCATCCTGAAGTATTAGAACCTTCATATGTATGGAATTCAAATGAAGCCTTAGCAGCACGCATGGGATGGACAATTAAATCTCAAACACAAAAATGTGTTCCTTATTTCCATGAAACAGACTTATATTCATCAACTTTAGGTGAAACAATTCCAAAAGGAAACTGTATTGGAATGGCTGCTGTTGTAACAACAGAAACTTTCCAAGGTCCTGTTATTGAAACACAATGTATTGGTAAAGTCTATGGTGAAGATGATGGTGATATGTGTGATTGGAAAATTACAGGTGAACCAGATACAGAGTTTCATGTTGTAAAACCTGCAACGGTTGAACATACGTGTGCAACAATTGTCAATCGTATTCCAACTGTTTTGGTTGCACCTGCTGGTGTAGTTACAGTTGATGAATTAGATCGTTTAGATTATTTAACTTATCCTATGGAATATCATATTTAATGTAAAAGCAGAGCCTAAGCTCTGCTTTTTTGATAGAAAACAATACTTTCATAGGGTTTAAGAATTCCTTTTTGATGTTGATTATAGTTTTGAATCAATACTTTTTCATTATTTAAAATAGATGCATCATAGCTTACTTCCTTATCCGTAAAATTACAATAAACATAAAGTTCTTCATCTTGATAAAGACGTTTATAGGCATAAATATCTTCATCATCTTTCATTATTAAATCATATTTACCTAAAGTAATGATTTCATATTCTTTTCTTAATTGAATTAATTTTTGATAAGTATGAAAAATAGAATTTGTATCTTTCATTTCTGCTTCAGCATTGATTGTTTGATAATTTGGATTCATCATAATCCAAGGAATATGTTCACTAAACCCTGCATTTTTTTCTTTGTTCCATTGCATTGGTGTTCTAGCGTTATCTCTACTTGATTTTCTCATATAGCGTAACATATCTTCATGACTTACCGATTTTTCTATTTCTACAAGTTGTTTGTAGCTATTGAATGTTTCAATATCTCGATAATCATCAAGTGAATTAAAAGGTACATTTGTCATCCCCAATTCTTCCCCTTGATAAATATAAGGTGTCCCTTGCATCATATGTAAACATATCGCCAACATTTTTGCTGATTTTTCATGACACAAAGGAGAAGAAGTATCACCAAATCTTGAAACACATCGTGGTTGATCATGATTATTCCAGAACAAAGAATTCCAAGCCTGTTGATACATTCCTACTTGCCATCTCGACATAATTTGTTTTAAATCTTTTAAAGAAAATCTTTGATCTGTCCATTTATTAACTTCTGCACCATCAACATTCATTAGTTCAAACTGAAAGACCATGCTTAATTCTTTATTATCTAAAGGAGCATATTTTTTAGCATCCTCGATTGTTACAGCAGGGGTTTCTCCTACTGTTAAAAGTTCTTTTCTAGAAAATACTTTTTGATTCATTTCTTGAATATATTCATGAATATGTGGTCCATTTGCACATACTTGATGACCTTTAATAGTACTGTCTACATAGTATTGACTTTCATCCTTACTAATAAGATTAATGACATCTAAACGAAAACCATCAACACCTTTATCTACCCAGTAATTCATAATATCAATACATTCTTGTCTTACCTTAGGATTTTGCCAATTTAAATCAGGTTGTTTTTTAGAAAATAAATGCAAATAATACTCATTTGTCTTTTCATCAAGTTCCCAAGCTGAGCCTTGAAAGCAGCTTGTCCAATTATTTGGAACATCTCCCTCATTTCCTTCTTTCCAAATATAATAATCTCGATAAGGATTATTTTTAGATTTTTTACTTTCTTGAAACCAAAAATGTTCATCACTTGTATGATTAAAAACAACATCCAAGATAATTTTAATTTGTTTTTCATGTGCTTTTTCTAATAATTCTTCAAAATCTTCCATCGTTCCAAATTCTGGCTGAATTTGATAATAATCTGAAATGTCATAACCATTATCATCATTAGGAGACTTATAAATAGGTGTTATCCATAGTACATCAACTCCTAATTTTTCCAAGTAATCTAAACGAGAAACAATTCCTTGAAGATCACCTATACCATCATTATTACTATCTTGAAAGCTTTTTACATAAATTTGATAAACAACACTCTTTTTCCACCATTCCATATTGATCCCTCCTGCTTTTATTATTCTCTTTTTATAAAGGAAATTCATTGCCTTTTTTAACAATTTATAGTCAATTATTAACTTTTCGATATTTTGTTGGTGTTGTATGATATTCTTTTTTAAAAACATTTTCAAATGATTTTACATTTTTAAATCCATGATTTAAAGCAATATCAATGATTTTCATGTTAGTATGTATTAAATCATAATAAGCATGTTTTAATCTTATTTTTTGTAAATATTGATAAAAGGAAATCGTTGTTTGTCTTTTAAATAATCGTGATAAAGAATTAGGATGAAAGTGAAATTGTTCCGCTATAATTTCAAGTGTTAAATCTTGGTTATATCTTTTTTCTATTTCTTCTATTATTTTATAAATTTCTTTTGTGTTTTCTTCTTGTTTTTTATCTAATAAACAATCCTGTATGAGTTTTTGATAAAGTTGATACATTAAAATATGTTGTTCTATTGGTAAAAGATGGTGAATATATTTCATTTCTAACCAAGGTTTAAACCATTCTTTGTTTGATGGAGCTTTTAATTTAAAGAAATAAGATTGAATTTGAAATTCTTTAAAGACATCAACTGACAATAAATATGTATATAAATGTGTAAATTCAGGAAAATTGAATTGATGTACACTATGTGAGTTAATAATAAACATTTCCCCTTGATAAAATATTTCTTTCTTTCCATCAATATATGCTTCTACTTTTCCTGAAACGACATATACAACTTCAATATCTTGATGATAGTGGGAACTTACTGGTCGACTTTTATTAAATTGATGATTATAAAAAACAATAGGATATTTAATATTTGTTTTAACAATTTCTAGATGATGATCCATTTTATTCACCTCTTTTTTATTATATAAGAAAAAAGCCTACATCGTAGACTTTTTGATCATATTTATAAAATACTGATGAATTGAATCATCTTCATCAAGTTCAGGATGAAATGCAAGTGCTAATTGTTTTTTATATTGAACAGCAATAATATTGTCATTTACTTTAGAAAGAATATCAACACCATCTTGTACACTTTCGATATAAGGTGCTCGAATAAAAGTCATAGGAACTTTTCCTATTCCTTTTATTTCTTCTGTTGTATGAAAACTTCCTAGTTGTCTACCATAGGCATTCCTTTTTACCATCATAGGTATTGTTGAAAAATAAGTTTGATTTTGATTTTCTATTTCCTTAGCTAATAAAATCAATCCTGCGCATGTTGCAAGTGTCGGTAAGCCATTTTGAATACGTTTTTGTAAATTATCAAACATATCCAATTCTTTTAAGAGCTTTCCTTGAACAGTACTTTCTCCACCAGGAAGAATTAAACCATCAAAATCTTGTTCCAAATCTTTTTTTTGCCTCAATTCAATACACTCTACTCCCAACTTTTCTAACTTTTTTTCATGTTCAATAAAAGCACCTTGTAAAGCCAATACTCCTACTTTCATTATTTTCCTCTTTCTGCCATTAAAATTTCAATTTCTTGTTCATTAATACCAACCATTGCTTCCCCTAAATCTTCAGATAATTTTGCAATCAATTTAGCATCTGTATAATTTGTAACAGCTTTAACAATCGCAGCAGCACGTTTTTTAGGATTTCCTGATTTAAAGATTCCTGAACCAACAAAGACTCCTTCTGCCCCTAATTGCATCATTAATGCTGCATCTGCAGGTGTAGCGACTCCACCAGCAGCAAAGTTAACAACTGGTAATTTTTTATGATCGTGAACATATTCTACAAGTTCATATGGTACTTGTAATTGTTTTGCAACTTCGAAAAGTTCATCTTTTCTAAGAGCCGAAATTTGGGCAATTTGTTTATTCATCATTCTCATATGACGAACGGCTTGAACGATATCTCCTGTTCCTGGTTCTCCTTTTGTACGAATCATGCTTGCCCCTTCATTGATACGACGAAGCGCTTCCCCTAAATCTTTGGCACCACATACAAATGGTACTTCAAATTCTCTTTTATTGACATGATAAACATCATCTGCTGGTGATAAAACTTCACTTTCATCAATATAATCAATTTCAATTGCTTGTAAAAGCTGTGCTTCTACAAAGTGTCCAATACGACATTTTGCCATAACTGGAATGCTTACTGCTGCTTGAATTTCTTGAATCATTTTTGGATCAGACATTCTTGCAACTCCCCCTGCTGCACGAATATCTGCAGGAATTCTTTCAAGCGCCATAACTGCACATGCTCCAGCTTCTTCTGCAATTTTTGCTTGTTCAGGTGTTGTTACATCCATAATAACACCACCTTTTAACATTTGTGCTAATTGTTTATTTAATGCATATCTTTCATTTAACATTTTTTAATCCCCCTGTTTACTTTTGTTATGGCTTTTATTATACTTAAATGTGAACATATTAAAATATTCAAATTAAATATATCCATTAAGGTCAGTTTAAGGAGGAATCATTTATGTTAACATATAATCTTACAAATATAGGGTCAGATTCCCTTTATGAATATCTTTATAAATGTATAAAAAAAGACATTATTTTAGGAAACATAAAACCAGGAGAAAGATTACCATCAAAGAGACCTTTTTCAAAAAATCTTGGAGTAAGTATTATTACTGTTGAAAATGCTTATAGTTTACTTATGTCTGAAGGTTTTATTTATTCATTACCAAAGAAAGGATTTTATGTCGCTGATTTAAAAAATATTCCTTCTAAAAAACAAATGAATAAAGAGAAAGTGGTTTTAACAAGTGGACATAATCACTACTTAGCTGATTTTTCTAGTAATCAAACAGAAAGTGATATCTTTCCCTTTACTACATGGATCAAAACAATGAAAGAAGTACTAAGAGATAATCAAAAAGAACTAATGATCAACTCACCTTGTGGTGGTATTCTTGAATTAAGAAAAAATATTGCGAATTTCTTAAAAGATTTTAGAGATATGAATATTAAACCTGAACAAATCATTATTGGTGCAGGTACAGAATATCTATATAGCTTGATTATTCAACTTTTAGGAAATGATGTTAAATATGGCTTAGAAAATCCTGGTTATCCAAAAACTGCCCAAATTTATAAAAGTATGAATGTTGATTTTGAATATGTGGATATAGATGATTATGGAATAGATCCAAATGAATTAGAAGAAAAGAAAATTGATGTAATACACATCTCTCCATCTCATCATTTTCCTACAGGTATTGTTACGCCAATTTCAAGAAGGTATGAACTTCTAGGATGGGCAAATAAAGTTGAAAAACATTATATCATTGAAGATGATTATGATAGTGAATTAAGATTAGGTGGAAAACCCATTCCAACTTTACAAAGCATAGATGTTTCCGATAAAGTCATCTACATGAATACCTTTACTAAAACTTTATCATCAACTATCCGTATGTCTTATATGGTATTACCAGAGTCATTAGCTGATGAATATTATAGACGTCTTTCATTTTATTCATGTACAGTTTCAAATTTTGAACAATATACTCTTTCAAGATTTATTGAAAACGGACATTTTGAAAGACATATTAATCGTTTGAGAAATTATTATTTAAAAAAACAAAATACAATCTTAAATGCCTTTCAAACGAGTAGTCTAAATAATAAAATTGAAATTTATAATGAAACTGCTGGCGTTCATTTTTTAATGAAAATAAAAAGTACAAAAGAAGAAAAAGACATTATAAATAATGCTTATAGTAAAGGAATAAGATTAAGTCCACTTTCGCAATATTATAAAAATAATAAGGAAAACAAGAATATTTATGTTATGAACTACTCATCATTAGATAGTGAAAAAATAGGTCTAATTGTAGAAAAGCTGAAACAGTGTATCTAAAAACCACCTGGCAAGGAAGTCAGGTGGTTTTTATAAAGTAAAGAGGGTTTGTCAAGAAAAGTGTGTAAGTAATTTAAACATTACTAAAAAATAGGTTA
>OFML01000271.1_pt1 | contig 49561 bp, 36 predicted proteins | sample 1541831 | NCBI WGS metagenome assembly OFML01 (sample SAMN04209237, study PRJEB22552) | human gut metagenome | biome: gut; material: feces | host: Homo sapiens | place: USA: Oklahoma | reverse complement strand
CAGATGCAGCATGTGAAACAATCGCATCAATCTATTCAAATGCCAATAGACACATCGTCGTTACAACAAAGAATAATGGAGCAGTCCCAGATTTACCAGCAGACTGTGCCGTAGAAGTTTCAGCATACATTGGAGCAACAGGGGCAAAAGCCATAGCTTTTGGAGAATTACAACCAGCTGAAAAAGGATGGTTACAATGCATGAAGAACATGGAACACTGTGTAGAAGCAGCAGCAGTTACAGGAGATTATGGAATGGCATTACAAGCATTTATCTTAAATCCACAAATTCCTGCTGGAACAAATGCAAAACGTGTATTAGATGAGTTGTTAATAGCACATAAGAAATACTTACCACAATTTGCTAAAAAGATTGCAGAACTAGAAGCAGAAGGTGTTACAATCAAAGATGATGTAGCAAGAGAATTAACTGAAAAAGGTTTATAATAATAAATAACTATTCATAAATAAAACTTATGAATAGTTTTTTTGTTATATAGGTTTTCTATTCACTTGGGATAAATGTGCTTTGAATAACTATTTACTAAATGTAATAACTGGTGTAAGAAAAATCCTTGATATCATCAGTCTTAAGGTTAAGAGTTTTTTCATATGAGTATGTGAATGTGAAAATTGAAATCAAGAGACCCACCAAATGTATGTATTTATAACGGTGTTGAATATAGGACAAATGGGAAAGACAAGATGGAAAATAGAAAACAAAAGTTCTAATGATCTTAAAAATCATGGACATTATTTGAAACATGCATTCAGCTATGATGAAAATGCAGTGAAGGTCCATCTTGCGATAGTCCTCATATCACAGCTGATTATAAAGTTGGTGGAGCATTATCAAAAAAATCAAGATTTGAGACAATAAGACAACTTGGTGAGGAAATAAAAAAAACTTAGAAATGCTTCTAAGTGGAACTGATATAAAACTGGTTGTCCCATGCTGATATTATAGAACATATAGACAAATGATGAATTTTAAAAAAATAAGATTTTTATGTGCTTTAAAATCATAGTTAAATGTAAAAAGAGATGTATGATGAAAAAGCTTGGAAAAGAAAATTTAATCTGTAGTGCTGAGCCCTTTTATAAGAACTTGAAGCATTCAAAATTTAATGCTATACTTGATTAAAGGATGATTCATTTATATTGGTGGTGAAATATTATGTGTATCAATAAGAAAAGGAAAAATAAAGTATGGCTCCATGCAAAGCCAGTATAATGAGCGACATTTGCATGGAGTAAATATAAGTCGCTAATATAATGTTGCTGGCTTTGCTACTTGACTTTATCAATCAAGGAGGAAGCCTGCATATGAAATACATTAATGCAAATACAATTCTGCCTGACGCATTGATCGAAGAATTGCAAGAATATGTGCAAGCTGGTTATATCTATATACCTGCTAAGGACGAACAACATAAATCTTGGGGAGAATTGTCTGGTTATCGAAAAGAACTTTATGAACGAAATGAAATCATCATAAAGAAATATAAAAATGGTGTTTCGATTGAGGAACTTGCGGAGGAATATTATCTTTCGGTATATGCCATAAGGAAAATAATATATCAGAAATGATTATGAAGAGCTGCTGAAAAAGTAGCTCTTTTTTCTACTAATTGTTTCTGTATTGTTTGGTGTATTGAGAATAGTTTTGTTGATGCGTAAAATTATAATATAGTATTTTCAACAGGAGGATTACAAAAATGACGAACACTAAAATTTTATATCCACGAACAGGTGATATGCAGACTATTTATTTAAAAAATGCAATTACCAATTCAAGCATTACCGTGGGAGATTATACCATGTATAACGACTTTGTGAATGACCCTACAAATTTTGAAAAGAACAATGTTCTTTATCACTATCCGATTAACCACGATAAACTCTTTATAGGAAAGTTTTGTTCGATTGCTTGCGGTGCAAAATTTCTTTTTAATAGTGCAAATCATACAATGGCTTCTTTATCCACATATCCGTTTCCCTTGTTTTTCGATGAGTGGGAACTTGAGAAAACAAATGTCATGGATGCGTGGGATAACAAAGGAGATATTGTTGTCGGCAATGATGTATGGATTGGTTATGAAGCGGTTATTTTGGCAGGTGTTACAATTGGTGATGGTGCAGTTATAGGTGCTCGTGCTGTCGTTACGAAAGATGTACCGCCTTATACCGTTGTGGGAGGAGTACCAGCAAAGCCTATCAAAAAACGGTTTAATGATGAAACCATTACAGAATTACTTAAATTGAAATGGTGGAATTGGTCAGAAGAAAAAATTTCTCAGAATATTAAATCAATACAATCCGGAAATATCGAACGAATTAGGAGGATATAATTATGTGTACAAGATTTGTTCATAATGGAAATGATACCATTGTAGGATTTAATTTTGATATAGATCTTACAGTTTGGACACATACCGTTATTAGAGAAAAAGATAGATTTTACATTGGTATTAAAATGCCAGATGGCAATTATCACTCCTTTCATGGAATAAATAAAAATGGAAATGTTGGTACATTGCTCTATGTAAATGGGAATGAGAATGGGAAATATATTGCTAACAAAAAATGCTGTACTATTTCAGAACTGACCGAAAGTTTTATTAAAGGTGCGATTACGCTTGATGATGCACTTAATATAGTGAAAAACAATAAGATTGTATATGCTCCTGATGCCACGATGCAAGCTATGCTTTCGGATAAGTATGGGCGTGTACTTATTATTGAGCCAGGATTAGGATACCGATTAGAACAGACACGATATTCACTTATTACTAATTATTCTGTATTAAGACCTGAAATAACAAAACCTTATATCGTACCTGGTGATGATAGATTTGAAAGAGCTGACGAACAGCTTAAAAAATGTGGAGATAACTTTTCAGTTGTTGAAGCCTTCCACATATTAAAATCCGTAAAACAAGAAGGAATTTGGGCGACAAGAGTCTCTTTTGTATATTCGGTTAGCGAAAACAATGTTTGCTATGTTCTAAATAATGATTTTGAACACATTTTAGAATATCAATTCAAAAAAAACCAGGATTGTTCTGATATCTCAAAGAAAAAGGTTAAATAACAAGAAAGATAACGATGGAGAACCAATGGATAATCTGCTTATATTACAAAGGTAAGACCCATGATAGAATAAGAGAGGATATTGTTGTGATAAATTATCCTCTCTATTGTTCGAAATGCAGGAAGGAAATATTGATTAAAAAGAATTAACAAGTAACAATTATTAACGAGTTAGACACGTTAGATACAGAGTCGATGAACTTGTGAGTAATCATAGTTTGTCAGCTCTTTTTATATAAGAAAGGCCCAAATGGACGCATTTGAGCCTTTGTCCATAAGTTTAGTTTGTCAAAAATATTATAAGTTAGGAATTTATGGACAATATCTATTTTAATAAAATTAGTTTAAATAACAATGAGTTTTTATTTTATTGAATAGTTGTATTCAAAATTTTGTAATAGATATCTTCGATCTGTAATAAAAAAATCAATATCATTATCATCATTAATATAAAAATAAAAGATATTATTTTACTTTTGATTAGTTATTGTCAAATAAAAATTTATAAAAATATAAATACAGCATAAAAAAACCAACCACTTAATCAGCAATTGATATCAAATATATGAACGATATAATGTAAGAGAACATATTGAAAGAGGAGAAAACATATGGATGCTTTTGCTGATAAGCTAGGGCGAATTGGAGCATGGTGTGGCCAAAATAAATATTTAGGTGCCATTAAAAATGCTTTCCAAAATTTTATGCCAGCAACAATTGCTGGAGCAATTGGTGTTTTATGGTCTAATGTTATTGTTAATGCAGATACAGGACTTGGACAAATATGGTCACCAATTATGGGATTAGAATTTCTTAATCCAATTTTCAATGCTATTAACTTTGCAACAATTTCATGTATTTCTGTAGGTATTGTTATGCTTGTAGGACATGAAATTGCTACAGCTAATGGTGAAACTGGAGCTTTTCCAGTGGTCTTATCTTTTATTTCATGGCTTGTTGTTACACCTACAAATTTCTATTTTTGGGAAAAAGTAGGGAGTGAAGGAACAACAATTGCTAATGGAGCTGTTTTACCATCAGGTAGTGAAGCAATTACAAATTTTACAGGAATTGGTTCAAATTATTTAGGAGCTACAGGACTCTTTACAGCTTTGATTGTGGGTATTGTAGCAATGGAAATATTTGGCTTTTTAAGAAAACAAGACGCTTTGAAAATCAAGATGCCAGAACAAGTTCCACCTGGAGTTATGCGTGCTTTTGAGGTATTAATTCCAGCTTGTATTATGTTAGTTATTGTGGGTGCTATTGGACATTTCATTTATTTGGGTACTGGCTTATATTTGAATGATTTAATTAGTACTTATATTCAAGGTCCATTAATGAAAGTTGTTGGAGAGAATATTATAGCTGTTTTATTTTTATATTTACTTGTTTCATTATTCTGGTTAGTTGGAATTCATGGTGCAAATATGATTTCAGCTGTTAAAGATCCATTCTTTAGACCATTACTTATTGCTAATATGACAATGTTTCAAGAAGGTGCTAAATCAGGATATCATACAATTAACGTAACTTTCTTACAAATGTTTGGAGAAATGACTGGTTCAGGAATTACTGGGGCACTAGTAGCTGCTATTCTGATTTTTGGAAAAAGAGAGGACAATCGTGCAATTGCTTCATTATCTCTTGTACCAGGTTTATTTAACATTAATGAAACTGTGGTATTTGGAATTCCAATGGTTTTAAATCCTATTTTAGGTATTCCATTTATTCTAGCTCCACTAGCTAGTCTTTTGGTTGGTTATTTCTTAATAACTATTGGATTCTGTCATCCAATAGTTATTGAAGCACCTTGGACAACGCCACCACTCTTATTTGGTTTTATTGCAACTGGTGGAAGTATAACTGGAGCTATTACACAATTAATTAGTTTTGTTACTTGTATATTTATTTATACACCATTCTTAATATTCTATGAAAGATATCAAAATAAACAAGCTAATTTAGTTGAATAAAATGATATCAATATATTTGCAATTGAATGAAATCATTCAAAAGATGCCAGTAATGGCATCTTTTTTTGCATGGAGTAGCTAAGAGGGTGTGACAATATTGATGTCTATTAGCAAGGGTATATAATAATCGTATCAATATTATAAGGGAGGAAAAAATATGGATACTTTTGCTGATAGGCTAGGGCGAATAGGTGCATGGTTTGGTCAAAACAAATATTTAGGTGCCATTAAAAATGCATTCCAAAACTTTATGCCTGCGACAATTGCAGGAGCAGTCGGTGTTTTATGGACAAACGTTTTAGTTAATGATACGGTTGTTCAAGGAAATGCCCAAGGATTAGGTGGTATCTTTAAACCAATTATGGTTTTAGCACCAATCAATACTGTATTCGCTGCAATTTCATTTTGTACAATTTCCTGTATTTCTGTAGGAGTTGTCATGTTAGTAGCCCAAGAAATAGGTGAAGCTAATGGTGAAACAGGGGCTTTCCCTGCAGTACTTGGCTTTATTGCTTGGGGTGTTGTTACACCAACTGCACATGCAGTAACGACTTTAGCGAGTAGTTTAACTGATAGTGCAGGTAATGCAATTGCTATTGGTGATGTTTTAACAAAGGGTGGTGTTGCTGATCTTAGTAAAGTTGGTACTTTCACTGGATTTGGTGCTGATTATTTAGGAGCTACTGGTTTGTTTACAGCACTTATTGTAGGAATTGTAGCATTGGAAATTTATAATGCATTCCGTAAGATGGATTCATTAAAAATCAAGATGCCTGAACAAGTTCCACCTGGTGTATCTCGTGCATTTGAGGTTTTAATTCCAACATTTTTAACTTTGGTTGTGGTTGGTCTTATTGGTTGGCTTGTTCAAATTACAAGTGGTCAATATGTTAATGATTTAATTAAGACAGCAATTCAACAACCATTGTTAAATATTATTGGAGATAACATTGTTGCTGTTATGTTTATGTATGTTTTGATTTCATTATTCTGGTTAGTTGGTATTCATGGTAATAACATGTTATCTGCTGTTAAGGAACCAATCTTCCGTCCAATGTTATATGCCAATACTGCATTATTCACAGAAGGAAAGACAATTGCTTTGACACCTGAAATTAAAGCACATGGATATTACACAATGAACTTAACGATGATGCAGATGTTTGCTGAGTGGGGAGGTTCTGGAGTTACTTTAGGTTTAGTAATTGCTATCTTTATCTTCTCTAAACGTGAAGATAACCGTGCTATTGCAACTTTATCAATTGTTCCTGGATTATTTAATATTAATGAGACAGTAACATTTGGTATTCCACTAGTATTGAACCCTATTCTAGGTATTCCATTTATTTTAGCACCAGTTGTTTGTATCTTTGTTGGTTGGTTATTAGTAACAATTCATTTCTGTCCGTATATTGTTCTAGAAGTGCCTTGGACAATGCCACCAATTCTATTAGGATTCCTAGCAACTGGAGGAAGTATTATGGGTGCTATTTCACAGATTATTGTTATTGTTGTTGCGACATTAATTTATATTCCATTCTTATTGGTTTATGAAAATTATCAAAATAAACAAGCAAGTCAAGCAAGTTAAATCATGAAGAATCTCTCTATTTTTAGAGAGAATTCTTCTTATTAAGAAGTTTTTATGATTATTTGTTGTCAATACAATGAAAAGATGAAATGTTATATGAATATTTCATGATTTATAGTGAATCAAATGTCGTCTATAAATAAGACCCTTAAAATATTTTTGACAAAGATATAAATTTATTTTGATTTTCTAGTTATGATATTTTAATATTCTACCATCTTATCCTTATCATTTTATTGAAGATATAAGATATGATTCATTCTATGAATGATATCTAGCATGAAAGATGTCAGTAATGACATCTTTTTTGCATGGCTAAACCAACAATTTCAAGGAATATTGATGTCTCTATGAGGGGGTATATAATGATGATATCAATATTATAAGGGAGGAAAGATTTATGGATACTTTTGCTGATAGGCTAGGTCGTATTGGGGCATGGTTTGGTCAAAATAAATATTTAGGTGCCATTAAAAATGCATTCCAAAACTTTATGCCTGCAACTATTTCTGGAGCTATTGGTGTTTTATGGACAAATGTTTTAGTTAATGATACAGTTGTTCAAGGAAATGCTCAAGGATTAGGTGGCCTTTTTAAACCTATTATGGTTTTAGCACCAATTAATACTGTATTTGCAGCTATTTCATTTTGTACAATTTCTTGTATTTCTGTAGGAATTGTTATGCTAGTTGCTCAAGAAATAGGTGAAGCTAATGGTGAAACAGGGGCTTTCCCTGCAGTACTTGGTTTTATTGCTTGGGGTGTTGTTACACCAACAGCACATGTGGTAACTGGTTTAGCAAGTAGCTTAACGAATGCTGCTGGAGATGCTATTTCCATTGGAGATGTTTTAACGAAAAGTGGTGTTACTGATCTTAGTAAGGTTGGAACTTTCACAGGATTTAGTGGTGATTATTTAGGAGCCACTGGTTTATTTACTGCACTTATTGTAGGAATTGTGGCATTGGAAATTTATAATGCATTCCGTAAGATGGATTCATTAAAAATTAAGATGCCTGAACAAGTTCCACCTGGTGTTGCAAGAGCTTTTGAGGTTTTGATTCCAACATTTTTAACTTTGGTTGTGGTTGGTCTTATTGGTTGGATTGTTCAGACTATAACTGGTCAATATGTCAATGATTTAATTAAGACAGTGATTCAACAGCCATTGTTAAATATTATTGGAGATAATATTATTGCTGTTATGTTTATGTATGTATTGATTTCATTATTCTGGTTAGTTGGTATTCATGGTAGCAATATGTTAGCAGCTATTAAAGAACCAATCTTCCGTCCAATGTTATATGCCAATACTGCATTATTCACAGAAGGAAAGACAATTGCTTTAACACCTGAAATTAAAGCACATGGTTATTATACGATGAATGTAACAATGATGAGTATGTTTGCTGAGTGGGGTGGAGCAGGAGTTACTTTAAGTTTGATTATTGCTATCTTTATTTTCTCTAAACGTGAAGATAACCGTGCTATTGCAACTTTATCAATTGTTCCTGGATTATTTAATATTAATGAGACAATGACATTTGGTATTCCACTAGTTTTAAATCCAATTCTAGGTATTCCATTTATTTTAGCACCAGTTGTTTGTATTTTTATTGGTTGGTTATTGATTAATATTCATTTTTGTCCATATATTGTTCTAGAGGTTCCTTGGACAATGCCACCAATTTTAATGGGATTCTTAGCAACAGGTGGTAGTATTATGGGAGCTATTTCACAGATTATTGTTATTGTTGTTGCAACATTGATTTATATTCCATTTTTGTTAATCTATGAAAGATATCAAAATAAACAAGCCAATGAAGCACAATAAAAAAGAAGATTTCTCAATATAACAATGAAGCTATAAAGAGAAATCTTTTTTCTATGAAACATTTCTAGATAAAATTAAAGCATATATTAAATCAATAATATATTCACTCGCAAATACTTTATCAATAGGATTAACTTCATGATCCTTGTTTGTAGAAAATACCAAACTATCACTACATATGTCCACTAAGCTATTATCATCTTTACTAGTAATTGAAACTGTATAAGTATGATGATTTGATAAAATTTCTGCTATTCTTATCATACTTTTATTAAATGGTGTCAATGAAATCAGAATAGAAACATTATTTTTAATATCAAGTTTATCAATATAATCAATATTAAATCCATTTTGATAAGAACAGTTAAGACCTAAAGATTGTAAATGAAAGGCCATTTGTTGAGCAATTGTATTAGAAGAACCAATTCCATAAACATGAATAGAAGAAGCACTCATAATACGGTTACATATTCTAATGACTTTATTTTTATCTAATAAAAGATTTGTATTAACCATTGTTTCAAAATATAAAGAAGAAATGGTAGTTTGGGTATCTTCATATGATGAATAAAGATGAGAAGTAAGAGGGGTCGTAAAGTTTAATGTTTTAAAATATTCATTTCTTTCAATCATAAGACTAGTTAAAAATTCACGAAAAGTAATAAATCCTAATTTCTTACATAAACGACTGACTGAAGATTGCGAGGTGAAACTGACTTTTCCTAGTTCTTCACAAGTTAATTGATTAATATAATGGGATTTTTCTAAGAGATAATGAGCAATTTGTTTTTCAGATTCAGTTAAATTTTTTTCATCTAATAGTTTTTCTATTATCATTTTATCACTTCTTTCAAGATAATATTTTTAATCCAAATTTATTATATTCTTTTTTATAGAATTATCTACTTTGATGATTATAAGGTAAGATTTTTTTGTTTTATAAGTGTCCATCTATTGTCTTTTTTAGTATAATAATAAATGGAAATATTGGTAAAAGATGAGGGACTACTATTTAGAAAATGATAAGAAGGGAGTGAGTGAATTGTTGTTTACTTATAAGCAAATTGCAAGTCTTAATGAAACAGAAACACATATCTATCAATATGTAATAAAAAATATTCCAGAAGTTATAAAGATGAGTGTGAGGGATATTGCAGATGAAGCACATGTTTCAACTGCGACAGTGATTCGTTTCTGTCAGAAATTAAATTGTCAGGGGTTTGTAGAATTTAAAACAAAATTAAAGTTGTTTCATGAGGGAATGATATTACCACATACTGATGATGAAATTGATATGATCCTTGATTTCTTTGAATATGCAAAGAGTCAAGAATTTCAAAATAAGATTAAAAAATTTGTTCAATATGTACAAAAAGCCGATTCTATTTTCTTTTTAGGAATTGGAACAAGTGGTTTATTAGGAAAATATGGGGCAAGATATTTTTCTAACATTGGTTATTTTAGTCATGGAATTGAAGATCCTTATTATCCTCCACCAATTGATAATGGACGTAATTTATTATTGATTGTCTTAAGTGAAAGTGGGGAAACAAGGGAAATTATTGATCAATTAAAAATGTATCAAGCTAAGAATATAAAAATTGTAGCAATAACAAATAAAGCTGGTACCACAATTGATCAAATGGCGGATTTTAGTATTTATTATTATGTTAAGGATATGATATTACCTCAAACATATAATATTTCAACTCAAGTACCAGTTTTATATATCTTAGAAAGGGTAACAAGAGAACTACAAAACAGTGAAGAAAAGGCTTTACCACTTAAATTTTCAAGTAGGAATATTTGATTAAAAATAGAAATTGTTACATAAAATGTAACCCGTTACATTTTACTTCTTCCTCATAGTCATAGAAAATATTTTGTGATATTTTATATGTAGATGTAACCGCATACATAAATATATATTGTGATTAGATACAAAGAAGAATTGGCCACTTTTCTTTGCGTCGAAAATAATAGCGGTTGTCAAATATGAGGAAAGGAAGAACATAAATGAAAAGGAAACTTTTTAAAAAGTTAAGTGTATCATTGTTGACATTAACAATGATGGTTGGAATGGTTGCTCAAACTCCTGTTTATGCTGCTAATGAAGCATTAGATATTAAGGATGAAAGCACTTATGCATTAGTTGATGTAAAAAGTCAATTAGCTTTAAATGTAAAAGAAATTGGCTGGCAAACACATACAACTGTAAATGGAGAATTTATTGAAGAAGGCAGCAAGATAACTAATGCTGAATTATTTCAATTTGTCAAAGTTTCTGATCAATCAGGGTTAGAAGCTGATGAAGTGAGAGTTAAGATGAATTATGTTGGACAAGAGAATGCAGTTTATCCAATGAGATCTGAAAGTGAAAATGATTTCTTATTTGCTGATTCAGATAAACGTCAAGATTGTTGTGAATATATTATTAAAAAAATTGGTGAACAATTAGGAACAATCAGAGATACGTCTAGAAATTATTATTTTAGTATTGGTGATGCTCATAAAATTAAGCGTGTTGCTGATGAAAAAGAGGCACTAGTTTTCCGTTTTGTAGAAAATCCTACAGTTACTGATTTTAGTTTATATATTGAACATGTAGAAACTGGAAATTACGTCAAGGCCAATGGCGTTGATACTGCTTTAACAGTGGATGGTAAAAAAGTAGATGGAAAGATTGCTGATGATTTAAGATGGACTCCAGTTTTTGGTAACTGGAATGGGCCAAGTGTCACTTTTAATTCTAAGCAATATCCAAATACTCGCTGGAAAAGTGGAAGTGTTTCTGAAGTTAAACAAATTGCTGGTGCTGAACATGGTGGTTGGGAATCTATTAGAGTTGTACCTAATGGTAATGGAACAATTTCATTTAAAGCAACAGATGATGGAAAATATTTTACTGTTAGCGATAATAAGATTGTTAAAACAGGTAATGCTGAAGAACATGATAAACAAGGTGAATTTATTATTCGTACTGTTGATGCTCCAAAAAAGGTTGAAGATGTTAAAGTCAGCCAAATTACGGATACAGAAGTCACTGTTTCTTGGAAAGACGTTCAAGATACTTTCTATACTGGTTATAAAGTTGTAGCTACACCTTCAGTGACATCTTCAAGTGATGTTGTGACTTCAAAAGAAACAACTGATACATCATTAAGATTAACTGGATTACAACGTGGTGTTGAGTATACAATTACTGTTCGTACAGTGAATGCAGATGGACCTTTTGCAACAAGTGAAAGTGTAAAGATTCAAACTAAGAATGGACCTTTACCAGCACAAGTTGTTGGATTAGATTGTCATAAAAAGGATAATGATATTCAAATTACATGGAATAAGGTTGAAAAAGCAACTGCTTATGATATTTATCGTGCACGTTCAGCTTTTGATAAAGATGGTTATCAAAAAGTTGGACATGTTGAAAATGTTACAGAATTTATTGATAAGACAGCAAATGAAAATCAATATGAAAATTATTATAAAGTTGTTGCAATTAATGAAAATGGTGAATCTGATATTTCAGATGAATACGTTTCATTAGAAACTCAATTATTTGGTGAAAATGTATTTATTTTAGCTGAATATGATGATACAGCTAAGATTGATGCATTAGTACAAAAAATATTTATTCAACAAAATGATTTATCAAAAGATGCACAGTTTAATACAAATAGATATTCAATTTATTATAAACCTGGAAACTATGTTGATACATCTTGTGTACCAGTTGGTTTTTATACACATATTGGTGGACTAGGAAAAACACCTTATGATGTTAAATTAAATAATATTGAGGTACCAGCTTACTTAGATGGAAGAAAAGGCAGCGGAAATTATTGGGATGATGGTTCAACATGGCGTAATGCAACTTGTAACTTCTGGCGTTCTGCTGAAAACTTATCAGTAGTTGGTACTGGAAAAGCAACAACTGTTCCAGAAACAACACCACTTTGTCCAGGTGCTTCAAACTGGTCAGCTGATGCTTTTAGTTGGTCAGTAGCTCAAGCTGCTCCACTTAGAAGGGTTTATTCTACTCGTAATGTGAAATATGATTGGTCTTTTGGATGGGCTTCTGGAGGCTATACAGCTGATTGTTATTTTACAGGTAATGCAGATACTGCATCAGGACAACAATATTTTACAAGAAATTCAATAATTAATGGAACACTTGATGGAACAACATTGAATAACTTTAATATGGGTGTTCAATCAGATAATTTACCAACAACAAGTCCTTTAGTTAAAGGAAATGGTTATTCAAATTGGGGAGAAGGTGAAATTGGTAAAGCTCAAAAAGTACTAACAAATGTCGAAAAGACACCTAAAGTTAGAGAAAAACCTTTCTTATTCTTAGATGATGATGGTGAATATAAGATTTTTGTCCCAGCTATTAGAGAAAATAGTAGAGGTATTAGTTGGGGTGAAGGTAAAGCTAATGACGGTATGGGAGAAGGTAAAATATTATCATTAGAAGAATTCTATATTGCTAAAGAGGGAGATAGTGCGGCTAAAATTAATGAACAGTTGAAAAATGGTATGAACATCTTCTTTACTCCAGGAGTTTATCATGCTGAGGAAGTTATTAAAGTCAATAATCCAAACACAATTTTATTAGGTACAGGAATGGCTTCAATTATTCCTGATAATGGTGAAGGAGCAATGAAAATTGCTGATGTTAGTGGTATCATAGTTTCTGGATTTGTTTTTGATGCTGGGGCTTCTTCTCAATATTTATTAAAAGTTGGTGATGAAGGAAAGCATACAAATCATTCAGCTAATCCAACTTTACTTTCTGACTTATTCTTTAGAATTGGTGGAACGACTTCAGAATTAACAAAAGCAGAAGATGCTTTAATTATTAATAGTGATGATGTTATTGGTGATCATTTCTGGATTTGGCGCGCTGATCATGGTGCAGGTGTTAAATGGTATGGAAATGAATCACAACACGGATTAATTGTTAATGGTGATAATGTGAATTGTTATGCATTATTTAATGAACATTTCCAAAGTTATCATACTTTATGGAATGGGGATAATGGAGCAACTTATTTCTATCAAAATGAAACAGCTTATGATCCAATAAGTCAAGAAGCTTGGATGTCACATGAAGGTACTGTTAATGGATATTCTTCATATAAGGTAGCTAATAAAGTTAATAAACATTATGCTGTTGGTTTAGGTATTTATAATGTATTTATTAATACAGGTGAAGATTATGATTCTTCTAAAGTACAAATTCAATTAGACAATGCAATTGAAGTTCCAAATAAGAAAGATGTATTAATTGAAAATGCATGTGTCCAAACATTTGCAAATGATGGTAGTGCACTTCAAAAGATTAATTCTATTGTAAATGGTGTTGGTAATGGAGTAAGTAGTGGTATTGATAAAGATACAGGAGAAAAAGGAGAAGGTTGGTCTAGACAATTCTTATTAAGTTATCAAAATGGTACTGCTACATTTGGTGCAAAACCAGATGAAGGTCAAAAAGGACAATTTATTGGTCTTGTTACAAAGGATAATATTCCTCAACCAATGAATGAACCTGGTGATGTTGATTTTAGTGTATTATTAAAATTAGTTGATGAGGTTAAAGAAAATTATCATAAAGAAAATTATACAACTGAATCTTGGGCAGCTTTACAAGATGCTTTAGCATTAGCAAGAGTACAAATAGAAGATCGTGGAGAACATTGGGCAATTCAGTCTGAAATAGATGCTACGATAAAAGCTATTCAAGATGCTGTAGAGGTATTAGAATTACTTCCTGTAGATTTAACTGATTTAGAAGAACTTTATAATCAAAATAAAGATAAAAAAGAAGAAGATTATACTGTTGAATCTTGGAAGGTATTCAAGGATGTTCTTGAAAAAGTAAAGGTTGTATTAGCTGATCATGAAAATCTAACAAGTTTAGAAGTTGAAAGTTTATTAAAAGAATTTGAAAATGCAATTGATCAGTTAAAATTAGTAGAAAAAGATAATTCTAATGGAGAAGATCAAGATAAAGAAGAACCTAATGGTGGAAATCAAGATAAAGATGATGATATTAATAGTCAAGTAACACCAAATAACCCTGATAAAAATGAGCCATCAGGAGTAAATCCAGATAAATCACAAGGTGTTGAGACGAAAGATGCAACATTTATTCTTCCATATGCTATTTTAGGAGTATGTGCTGCATGTGCATATGTATCTATTAAAAAATTTGAACACAGATAACAACAAAAACGTGGTGTGATATTACGCCACGTTTTCATTTTTAATGATTGATAGCAATCGATGGAAGTATCACAGCTTATATATTAAATCCAATGAACATTTTATTGAAATTATAAAAAACAAGTATTATAATATTGGATATTTTATCAAATGGAAAGAAACTGGCTGCATGAGCTACTCAAATATACCATGGAAAATAATTTTCATTGTTAATACTGGAAGTTGAACTTATCAAAAAGCACTTTATTCATTAGATGAAAATGCATAGTATACTAATTGACAAGCTATAACAGGTTCTCCAAGTTTTTTGTTATATTATAGCAATTAATGATTTGATATATGGTTAGAATGGTTAAAGGAGGAGTTAAAACATGACTGAATTAGAAAAAATGAAGCTAGGGATGTTGTATGATGCAAATAATAATCCTGAAATTGTAAAGAAAAGATATGAGGCATTTGATTTGTGTTTTTATCTTAATCAAACATTACCAACAGATATGGAAAAGAAAAATAATCTTATTAAACAAATACTTGGTTATTTACCAGAAAATCTAGAAATAGTTACACCTTTTTATTGTGATTATGGGAAAAATATTCATTTAGGAAATGATGTATTTATTAATTTGCAATGTTATTTCATGGATGGAGCTGATATTACAATTGGAAATCATGCCTTTATTGGACCATACTGTGGATTCTATACAGCTGCGCATCCTATAGATTATTCAAATAGAAATAAGGGCTTAGAAAAAGCATTGCCAATTGTTGTTGGAGATAATTGTTGGTTTGGGGCCAATGTCTCAGTGATGCCTGGTGTCACTATTGGTTCAGGTTGTGTTATTGCAGCAGGTTCAGTCGTCACACATGATATACCAGAAAATAGTATGATTGCAGGAGTTCCAGCAAAAGTTATAAAAACAATTATTCAAGAATAAAAAGATATTTTTGTGTCCAGTCTATATAATAATAGAATAATATTTTTTAACCAAAATTGTTCAATAATTGTCAAAAAAATAAAAAAGAACAATGAGATTTTGGTTAAATTATTCATTATTACCAATAGATATTGTTTTGAAGTCAATAATTCACTAGAATATGATTTGTCAATAGAGTTCCCTTAAAATGTTTTTGACACAACTGATATAAAAATAACTTTATTGATACTCCAAATGTTAAACATTTGGTCTTTTTTTATTTTGATTATGAGCCTTTTTTAAATAAGATATTATCTTTCTTATTTGGAAAAGGTTTATAAATTATGATATAGTATATATACTATATTTAAGGATGTGATAATGTGATAACTCCATATCATTTAAATAAGACAATTAAAGGCGATTATCGTATGATTGTTATTAGTGATATACATGGACATTTAGATCGATTTAAATCATTACTACAAAAAGTAAAATATACACCAGAGGATTATTTGATTATTTTAGGTGACTTTGTAGAAAAAGGTGATCAAGTGATTGAAACAATTCATTATGTAGAAAGGTTAAAACAAAATCCTCGAACTTATGTTCTTATGGGAAATTGTGAATGGGCATTAGATGCATTATTGACAATTCCTGAACTTGCTAGTCAAATTCCTCAATATCTGAAACGTATTTCAGCTAATGGTTGTATTAGAGAGGTTTATCATAAACTTCATTTAGATGATGGAAAAGAAACGATGCTTGGTGTTCAAAAGCAAATTGCTGAATATTTAAGTGAAGAATTGAAATTTATTTCTCATTTACCAGTTACTTTAAAAATAAATCAATTTTTATTTGTTCATGCAGGTATTGAAAAAAGAAAAGATTATAAGAATAGTTCATTATCTTCATTGTTAGAGATGCAATATTTTCTTGACCAAGGACATGTCTTAAATGAAATGGTTATTGTTGGACATTTACCAACCTCTAATTATTCAACTCATACAATTGATAATCAGATTATTATAGATGAAAAGAAAAAAATAATATCAATAGATGGTGGAACAGGAGTTAAATCAATATCTCAATTAAATGCCCTTATTATTGAAAGTAAAGATAACCAAATAACCTATCAAAAAGAATATGTTCAACCTTTACCTTATTCCCTTGTTTATCAAGAAATACAACAAGAAGCTCATGATATTCATAAAATATCTTTTCCTTATTTTGAAGTTCAAATTCAAAAAAGAGAATCACAATTTAGTCTTTGTTATCAAAAAGAAACAAATCAAACTTTATGGATAAAAAATGAATTCTTATATCGTAAACATGGAAAAGATTATTGTTTAGATGATTATACTGATTGTATGTTGTCAATACCTAGTCAAGCTAAAGTAAAAGTTATTGGGATTTATGATAAGTATGCATATGTGATTTATCAAGATCAAGTTGGTTGGATAGAATTAAAATATTTATGTATGAAATCATGATTTTGGTAAAAACTATATATGGTGATGAAAATGAATGAAGAAACATGTATAGAAGAATTGTTGAATGGTTTAAATATGGGGATGATAGCAATTGATCATTTACTTGATAAGATAGAAAATGAGAAATTAAGAGAAATTGTTATTCATCAAAGAAAGAATTATGGTGATTTAAAAAATAAGGTTCATCAAACTTATCCTCATGCTGAGGATAAAACAAAACGAAAGTTTATGTTAGAATCAATGATTGAAATGAAAACATTATTAACTGATGATGCAAAAATAGCCAAGATGTTAACTGAAGGAAGTAATCAATCAGTTATGACAATGACGCATTTATTAAATAGAGAACAAGATATTGATCAGACATTAAAGAGTTATTGTGATGATTTTGAAGATATTTCAAAAAAATACATAGAAGAATTGAAAGAATTTTTATAAAAAAGAACAAATTTGTTCTTTTTTTTATTATGGGGTTGTAAAAAATAGTCAATGAAGTACAATTAAAATATAGCCATTGACCAAATGAGTCAAAAAGGAGAAAGGTATGGAAAACAAGTTCTTAGAATTGCCAAAAGAAAAGCAACTTCGTATCATTAATGCTGGAATGGAGTACTTTGGACAATATGGTTATAAGAATGCCAAAACAGATGATATTGCTACAAAAGCAGGGATATCAAAAGGGCTATTGTTTTACTATTTTAAAAATAAAAAGAGTTTTTATTTGTATTTATATCATTTTTGTGAAAAGGTATTGAATGATTATATTGAAGATGAGTATTTGAATCAATTAACTGATTTTTTTGATATTATTGATTATGGAGCAAGAAAAAAATTAGAAATGCTTACAGAGTATCCATATATCAATCATTTTATAATGGAAGCTTTTTATTCACAAAAAGAAGCTGTTAGTGAAGAAGTTCAGCAGTTAATTCAAAAAACTATGAATCAAGCATTTGATCAGTATTTTCATAATGTTGATAAAAGTCGTTTTAAAGATGGGATAGAGTTTAAAGAAATTTATCAGATGCTTGTATGGATGAGTGAAGGTTATCTATTAGATAAAATGCGTACAAATGAAGCTATTGATATAAAATTGATGATGGAAGATTTTAAAAAATGGGAAATCATGTTTAAAAAGATATGTTATAGGGAGGAATATCAATGAGTGTTATAAAAGTGAGTCATATAACTAAGGATTATGGGAATCAAAGAGGTGTCTTTGATGTGAGTTTTGAAATGAATGAAGGGGAAGTCTTAGGTTTTTTAGGACCTAATGGAAGTGGGAAAACAACCACGATTCGTCAATTAATGGGATTTATGAAACCGGACCAAGGTGAAGTGACAATACTTGGAATGGATTGTTTTAATGATTCAGCGAAGGTTCAAGAAAAGGTTGGATATCTGCCAGGAGAAATTGCTTTTATGGAAGATATGAGTGGTTTAGAGTTTATTCGTTTTATGGCTAAAATGAAAAATATGAAAGATATGAGTAAAGCTGAAGAATTGATGAAATTTCTAGAATTAGATGCTCGTGGAAAAATGAAACGTATGTCTAAGGGAATGAAGCAAAAGATTGGTATTGTGATTGCGTTTATGCAGGATACGCCGATTTTGATTTTAGATGAACCAACTAGTGGATTGGATCCATTAATGCAAAATAAGTTTGTTGAATTAATCCAAAATGCTAAAAAAGCAGGCAAGACGATATTGATGTCCTCACATATTTTTGAAGAAGTTGAAAATACTTGTGATAGAGTGGTCATGATTAAAGAAGGACATATTGTTGCGACTAAGACAATGGATGATTTGAAAAAGAATCGTTTAAAACATTATGAAATTCATTTCTTTGATGAAAGTGAAGCAATTGCTTTTAGTCAAAAATATCCACAAAGTCAAAGAGATAAAAAAATTATTCATTTAATGTTAAAAGGACATACAAATCAATTATTACAAGATTTAAGTGAATATGATATTGATGATTTTAATGCAAGACCACAGTCTTTAGAAGAATTGTTTTTACATTATTATGGGGGTGAACAATAATGTCAATGGTATTGTTTAAAAGAGAATGGAAATCTAATTATAAGATATTTTTAATTTTTATAGCAATTATGACATTGTATGAATCAATTATTGTAGCTATGTATGATCCAAAACTTGGAGAAAGTTTAAATATGATGGCAGAATCGATGCCCCAATTATTTGCAGCTTTTGGTATGACTGATCCTGGTTTAACTTTATTAGATTTTCTAACGAATTATTTATATGGTTTTATTTTAATTATTATCCCCCTTGTTTATATCATGATTATGTGTCATCGTTTAATGGCAAGATACATTGATAAGGGATCTATGGCTTATTTACTAGCAACCCCACATAAGCGAAGTGATATTTTTATAACTCAATTATGTGTTTTATTAAGTGGGGTTATAGGTTTGATAGTTTATTCAGTTGTTTTGATTTTAGGGTGCAGTTCAATGATGTTTCATGAATCCATTGATATAGCGAAGTTCTTAATGACAAATGTTGGTTTATTAGGAGTGCATTTCTTTTTTGCTAGTTTTTGTTATTTAACAGCATGTAGCTTTAATGAAGTGAAGTTATCTATTGGAATTGGAGCTGGGGTAGGAGTCATTTCTATTCTTATTCAAATGTTATCACAAGTAAGTGATAAAATAGAATTTTTAAAATATTTCACACCTTTGACATTGTTTGATGCGAAGGGGTTACAGGTTTATGATCAGCAATCATTGCTTTGTATGGCTGGATTATTTGCTTTAGCGGTGATATGTATTGTGATTGGATGTATGAATTTTTCTAAAAGAGATTTACCATTGTAAAATAGCATAACAAATAGGCTATGATATTTTTAGTCAAAAAAACCAGAAGGGAGCTTCTGGTTTTCTTTTGAAAATAAATCACAATAACATCTTATTTAAGAAATAGGATAGAAATAAATGAAAAAACTCCAATGAGGAGTTTTACATATCAGCAATAATTTGTTTAACAAGTTTTACAAGATTTTCTTCAGCATTATTAGCAGCTTCCATCACTTCTTTATGATCAAGTTCACTATTTCCAAGTCCAGCAGCTTTATTTGTGACTAAAGAAATTCCTAAAGTTGTCATCCCAGAATGTCTTGCAACAATAGCTTCAGGAACAGTTGACATTCCTACCATGTCTGCACCAATTGCTTTTAATGCTCTAATTTCAGCTGGGGTTTCAAACATAGGTCCTTTAAAGAAGCAATAAACACCTTCTTTAAGCTGAACATTTGTTTTTTGAGCAGCAGTTTTAGCAATCGCTTGTAATTCTTTTGAATAAACTTCAGTCATATCCTTGAAACGAGGACCAAATTCATCAAGATTAGGACCACGTAAAGGACTAGGTGCCATAAACCCAATATGGTCAGAAATAAGTGTAATTTGACCAGGATTTAAATCATCTCTAATACCACCACAAGCATTAGTAACAAATAAATATTTAATTCCAAGTTTGGCAAATACACGAACTGGTAAAGTGACAATATCCATATCATGTCCTTCGTAATAATGGAAACGTCCTTTCATGGCACAAACTGTTTTTCCAGCAATTTTCCCAATATAAAGCTTTCCTTCATGACCAGGAATTGTAGATTTTGGAAAGAAAGGGATATCTTGATAATCAATAATAACTGGATTTTCAATTTCATCAGCCAAAGGTCCAAGTCCAGATCCTAAAATAATTGCAATATCAATAGGGTGACTGTATTGTTCAAAAATATACTTGTATGCTTCATTAATTTGTTTATACATATATACAAAACCTCCTAGGCTATATTATAACAAAATATTTATATAAAAGAAAAGACCTTTCGGTCTTATTCTGTCATTAAAATAGAAGCTTGTGTATATGTTCTTGAAAGTAATTCATTATTTAATGAATATAAGGATTTAGGATCGTGTCCAAACAACTCAAATTGAGTTAATAAATCAGTCGCATTCTTTTCTTCTTCACCTTGTTCACTGACATACCAATCCAAGAATTTCATTGTACGATAATCTTTAACTTGGTGAGCAGCATCATAAATATTATGAATAAGACTTGTTACATATCTTTCATGTTCTAATCCAAATCTTAAAGGATCATCAAGCTTATCTAAAACTTTATCTGGCTTATCAATGGCTGACAAAGTCACCTCAAAATCATTATCTTGTAAGTATTGTAAAATACCTATAGCATGATCCATTTCTTCTTTTGCCTGAACATTATACCAATTGGCATAACCATTTAAACCTTTATGAGTATAAAAATTCGCAAAATCTAAATACAAATAAGCAGAATACATTTCTTTATTGATTTGATCATTTAACAAATCAGCAACTTTACTATCTAACATATCAAATCCTCCTTTTCTATATTGTACACCTTCTAAAAAATTATAACAATGATAATGCTGTTTCGATAGACTTCTTCCTTATAAGTTTGGTAAAATAGAAGAAAGAGGTGATATTTATGGGCTTTAAAGAATCTTTCTCATTAAAGGATAATGAACTCAATGAAAAAAGAGTTTTTAGAGATGCTATTCATGATTATATTCATGTTGATCATTTGATTATTTGGCGTTTAATTAATTCTCAAGAGGTTCAAAGATTAAGGAGAGTTAAACAATTAGGTGGAACTTATCAAGTTTTTCAAAGTGCTGAACATTCACGTTTTGTTCATTCTTTAGGTGTTTATCAAGTTGTAAGAAGAATGTTAGAAACAGAATGTTTAGATGATGTGCTAAGTGATTATGATAAATTATGTGTGATGTGTGCTGGTTTATTACATGATATTGGTCATGGGCCTTTTTCTCATTCTTTTGAAGGTGTTTTTCAAGGAAATCATGAAGATATGACAGTGAGAATTATTTTAGAAGAAAGTGAAGTTCATGATATTTTAGCATCGGTTGATGAAAGTTTGCCTCAAGATGTTGCTTCTATTATTCAACATACTCATCCTAATCAAATTCTCATCCAAATGGTTTCAAGTCAATTAGATGCCGATCGTATGGATTATTTATTACGCGATTCATATATGACAGGAACAACTTATGGGAAGTTTGATATGTCAAGAATTTTAAGAACAATGCGTATATGTGATGGAAAAATCGTTTATAAAGAATCTGGTGTACAAGCGATTGAGAACTATATTTTAGCAAGATATCATATGTATTGGCAGGTTTATTATCATCCTACAGCAAGAAGCTATGAACATTTATTACAAAGTATTTTTGCGCGTGTAAAGGATTTGTATGCACAGAAATTTGAATTTAAGACAAATTTACATTTTTTAATTCCTTTTTTAGAAAATAATATTACAGTTGAGGCTTTTACAAAATTAGATGAGGCTGTTGTTTTATATTATTTTAGTGAATTTATGAATGAAGATGACTTTATATTAAGTGATTTATCAGCACGCTTTTTAAATCGTCATTTATTTAAATATAAAGAATTGAAAGATATGACTAAATTAGCTAAAATAAAGGCATTAGCTGATTCATTGGGTTATGATTCACATTACTATATTATGAGTGATAATCAAAAACAAGTTCCTTATTTACATTATGGGGAAAGTGGAGAATTAAGTGAAATTGAAATCTTAGATCGCGAAGGTCAACTTTCACCATTACCTAGTAAATCAGAGATTGTTTCAGCTATTTTAAATTCAAAGAAATTTAAGTCAGATCAAAAAGTATTTTTCCCAAAGGAGATTAAAGATGAAGTATCAGTTTTATGAAAATTTACCAGCTCAAGCTAAGCTGATTAGAGAAAAGGTTTTTGTTGAGGAACAAGGCTTTGAAAATGAATTTGACAAAAGAGATTCAGCATGTTTACATCTTGTTGTTTTTAAGGATGATAAGGCAGTTGGATGTGCAAGAATGTTTGATGATCATGGTCAGATGACATTAGGAAGAATAGCTGTTTTAAAAGAAGCAAGACATTTACATATTGGTAGCTTTATCTTGCAAACATTGGAATTAAAAGCGAAAGAGCTTGGTTATCATGAGGTTGTTTTATCAGCACAATTACGTGCTAGTGATTTTTATCGTAAAAATGGCTATATAGCTTATGGTGATGAATATCTTGATGAACATTGTCCACATGTACAAATGAAAAAAGAAATAGCATAAAAAAGCAATCAAATTATTCCGATTGCTTTTTTTGCGAAAAGAAATATTGACTTTGAAAGAGAAGTATTATAAAATATATCCGACATATGTCGGTAATAAGGAGGACAAGAGATGGCAAGACCAAAGCGTTGTCGTAGAGTTTGTTTTGAACCTGTATTTAATCAATATGGACCTTATGGCATGAAGGATAATGAAGAATTGATACTCAATGTTGATGAATTTGAAGTTATTCGTCTCATTGATTTTGAAAAAAAGACCCATGAGCAATGTGCGAAACAAATGGATATTTCTCGAACAACTGTTACTGAGATTTATGAACAAGCACGTTATAAGATTGCAGATAGTCTTGTCAATGGAAAATGCCTTCATATTACAGGAGGACATTATCGATTATATGAAGATTTAATGAAAAGAAAAGGAGAACAAATTATGAGAATTGCAGTGACTTATGAAGATGGAAAGGTTTTTCAACATTTTGGACATACTCAACAATTTAAAATCTATGATGTTGATAATCAAAAAGTTGTAAAAAGTGAAGTTGTTGATACTATGGGAAGTGGTCATGGAGCATTAGCTGGTTTTTTAACAAATTTAAATGTAGATGTTTTGATTTGTGGAGGAATTGGTCAAGGAGCTAAAAATGCTTTAGCATCAATGAATATTAAGTTATATGGTGGTGTATCAGGAGAAGCTGATGATGTTGTTGAAGCGTTATTAAATGATCAATTAGAATATAATGAAAATGTGCAATGCAGTCATCATGAACATGGTCATGATCATAGTTGTGGAGAACATCATTGTGGAGAAGATAAACATCATTGTTCAGGGCATTAAAAAATGAGAGGATTTCCTCTCATTTTTACTTTGTTAGCATTTTTCTAGCTTGAATAATAATAGTTGGTAATAAAGCAAAACTATAAATACATAATAATTGAGTAAAAGAGATTGTATGAATCATAAATAAACTATGCATGAATGGAACAAATAAAATAATGTGTAATAAAGTAAATCCAATAATAAATGCACCAATACTTGCACGATTTGAGAATAAACCGATTTTTGTTAATGGTTGATCACTACGACAATTGAAGCCATGTAATAAACGTGCTAAACAGATTGTTGCAAAAGCCATTGTTGAAGCAGTTAGAGGATCACCTTTTAATCCCATTAAATAGGCACACATTGTACATAAGGCAATAATAATACCTTCATAGCTAATTTGACTTAAAGTTTGTTTATTTAAAATAGAATCATTAGAATTTCTAGGTTTTTCTTTTAAAACATCATTACGACTTGCTTCCATTCCTATTGCAATTGCAGGTAAAGAATCAGTAATCAAATTCATAAACAATAAATGAACAGGGAAGAATGGTGTTGGTAGTAATAATAGTGATGCAATAAATACACAGATAATTCCTGCGAAGTTACCAGACAATAAGTAATTAATTGAGTTTTTGATATTACGATAAACATTACGACCAGTAATAACAGCTTTAACAATCGTTGAGAAGTTATCATCCGTTAGAATCATACTGGCAGCATCTTTAGAAACTTCAGTTCCTGTAATTCCCATTGCCACACCAATATCACTTTGTTTTAAAGCTGGGGCATCATTGACACCATCACCTGTCATCGCAACAATATCGCCACGTTTTTGCCATGCTTTAACAATACGGATCTTATGTTCAGGAGCAACCCTCGCATAAACACTAATACGTGTTAATTTTTCATCTAACTCAGTTTCACTCATTTTTTCTAATTGTTGACCTTCAATTGATAAATCACCATCTTCATAAATACCAATTTTTTTCGCAATACTTCTTGCTGTAACAACATGATCACCCGTAATCATAATAGGTTTAATACCCGCCATTTTACATTTTGCTACAGCATCACCACTTTCTTCGCGAGGTGGATCCATTAATGAAATTAAACCAATAAATGTTAAATCATGTTCATCATCTAAAGTTACTTGAGTTCCCTTATAATCTTTATAAGCAAAACCTAATACACGTAAACCTTCATTAGCATATTCTTGATTTTTAGCAACTATTGCATCCATATGTCTTTTTGAAAGAATTTCTTTATGTCCATTAATTAAAATAGTTGAACATCTTTGTAAAATAACATCAGGAGCTCCTTTTGTATAAATATGATTCAATGAAGAAATACTCATTAATTTACGATCTGAATCAAACGGAAGTTCACTTTTACGAATTGCTGTATTTTTAAAGCTTGTATCATTTTGGGTATGGGCATTCACTAAGTCAATTAAAGCAAGTTCAGTAGGATCACCAATTCTTTGTTCTCCATTAATAACAGAGTTGTTACAAAGTAAGCAAGCTTTTAATAAAACATTATGATCATGATTATGACTATCTAAATCTTTGATTTCTAATAATTGATTATAAACATAAATTGTTTGAGGTGTCATTTTGTTTTGAGTTAAGGTTCCGGTTTTATCACTACAAATCACAGAAACACAACCTAAACTTTCCACTGAATTTAAATTCTTTATAATCGCATTTTCTTTAACCATCTTTTGAGTGCTCATTGATAAAACAATTGTGACAATAGAACTTAATGCTTCAGGAATTGCTGCCACGGCTAAAGCTACTGCTATCATCAATGAATCAAGTAAAGACTGTTTAGCTAAGAAAAGATTTAAGGCTAAAACAATTGCACAAATGAACATAATCGCAATAGATAACTTCCCACTAAATTCATCTAAACTCTTTTGTAAAGGTGTTTTTCTTTCTTTCGCTTCATTTAACATAGAGGCAATTTTTCCAATTTCGGTTTGCATACCAATGCTTGTGACGACATAACGTCCTGTTCCATTTGTTACTAAACTTCCAGAAAAAGCCATATTCTTTTGATCACCTACAACGACATCCTGATGAATGGTATCCGTTATTTTATCCACACTTTCAACTTCACCAGTCAAAGCACTCTCGTTAATTTGTAATGAAGATGATTCAATAATACGACCATCTCCACTGACAATATCACCAGCTTCAATTTGAACAATATCACCAATTGTTAAATCAGTTGAATCAATTTCTTGTAATTGACCTTGACGAATGACTTTAACTTGAGGAATAGAAAGCTTTTTTAAACTTTCTAGTGACTTTTCAGCTTTTAATGTTTGAACTGTTCCTAAGACAGCATTAACAAAAATCACAACAACAATAACTAAGGCGCTTTCTAATTGTCCACTAATTCCTGAAACAATTGCTGCAATAATTAAAATAATAACTAATAAATCTTTAAATTGTTTAAGAAAAATCATTAACGGACTATCTTTTTTCTTTTCATCTAATTCATTTTTACCAAATTGTAAATGACGTTTATCAACTTCCTCTGGTGATAATCCTTGTTTAGATGTTTGACATTCTTTTAATGTCTGTTCAATGTTTTTTTGATAATACATATATATCCTCCTTCATTTAGAACCTCAGCAAACAAAAAAGACAAGCTCGCCAAAGATTCCATTATCTTTAACGAGTCTTGTCTTTAAGATGCACCAGAATAGTTTTCTATCCGCGATTGTTGATGACATCACACATATTGTGAGACTACTCCCTCATTAGCCTTATATTAACATACTCGTAAAAATATGTAAATAGCGAATATTTATCTTTTTTTTGTTTATATAATAATAAGTATGCTCATTTTAACATAGCTAAAACGCGAATGCTGTAAAACGAAAGGAGAATTTTTAATGCAAGATTGGATTATGATGCTGATGGAAGAATATGGTTATATCAGTTTGTTTCTATTGATGATTATCGAAAATGTCTTTCCACCCATTCCTTCAGAAGTTATTCTTACTTTTGCTGGATTTATGACTTCGATGACTTATTTGAGTATTTTTGGAGTGATCATTGTAGGAAGCTTAGGTTCATTTATTGGTGGATTTTTATTATATTTAATTGGGAGATTATTAACTCCTCAAAGGTTAACTCATCTTTTAGAAAGTCCTTGGATTAAATGGTTGCATTTTAAAAGTGAAGATATTTATAAAACACAAGGTTGGTTTGTTAAACATGGGAAAAAAGCAGTATTTTTTGGTAGACTTGTTCCAATGATACGAAGTTTAATCTCTATTCCGGCAGGGATGGCACAAATGCCGGTCATTACATTTTCCCTTTATACGCTTTTTGGAACATTGCTTTGGGATACGATTCTTGTTTTATTAGGAACTTATTTAGGGGCAAATTGGTCTTTGATTTCGATGTATATGAATAAATATGATATGATTTGGAAGGTTATTTTAGTTGCTTTAATACTTTATTGGATATTTAAAAAAGTTTCACGTAAAGATAAATCGTAATCACATAATTTTCACACATTTTACTTGTAGAATAGAAAACATCATGTAAGGAGGAAAGTTCATGAAATTAAAGGAAAAGAAAATCTCAAAAATGAGTATTGCATTTTATATTGTAGCAGGATTATTATTTGTAAGTTTTTTATTAACAATTTATAATGTTTCAACTTATATCATGCAATTATTAGATTCAGGACAAGTGACATTGACAGATAGTTGGTTAGAAGTGATTTTATATTATGTCAATAATACTGCTGTATTTTTAGGATTGAGTGTTTTGGTTTTTGGTTGTGGATATATTATTCAATTATTAAAACAAAAGAATGTTCAAAAACAAGAAAGTTTAGAAGCAGAGGAATTGATTGAAAAAGTTAATCAAGATGAAGAAAAAAGCACTGAAGATGAAGAAGCTGTTAAAGAAGAAGTGTTAAGCGAGTAGTGAAGGGAAAGATATCTTTCTCTTTTTTTGATTGAAAGATTATTGAGGGCTTCTTGAAATGTTGAAGTTTATAACAATTTAATTTCAGAAAATAAATTTAAAGACCAATAAGCATGTATACTTATTGATCTTTTTTTAATGGATTGATTTGATTTTTGTTTTGTTCTTTTTGTAAATCTAGTAATGTATTGGCACGTTCAAGGAGACGGATTTTATTAGCTAGATTTAATTCATCAGCGATGTTATAGATTTTAAAATGATAGTCATCTAAGAATTTAATTTGGTTATTTTTAGATAGAGGAGCACTATTGTTTGTACGACATAATAAATAATCAGTGGTTGTATCTAAGACATCAGCAATCTTGGAAAGGATATCTGCTTTAGGAATATTGATATCATTTTCATACTTAGAAAGCATAGATTTTGTAATACCAATTTGGTTAGCTAAATCACTTTGTTTTATGTCTTTATCTGCTCTTAGATTAAGAATTCTAGAACCAATTGTATTCATTATATCTCCTCCTTATCTATCTATGGATATTATATAAGAATTTCATGTAAACACTTTAAAAGTATCTTAAATTACGTTTTTGTTGTTATGCAGTTTCTAAAATTATTCCAAAAAATCACAGGAAAATAACAAAAAATAATAAAAATAGAAAATATTTATTGTTAAAGTTTCTTAAAGTATATATAATTATGATGAGAGGTATAAAAATAGAAATATTTTATGTTATCTTTTGTGAGAATAGAAACAGGAGGGAAAGTATGAAGACGAAATGTCAGAAAATATGGGGACTCGTTTTGTCATTGTTGTTAGTTGTTCCATTAATAACAATGAATCCAGTAAAGGCAGAAAATGTTTCCCATAAAGTATTTGAATTATCAGCACCTGAAAAGGCAAGTGTAGGGCATACTATTGATGTCGATTTAAGAATGTATCCTAAAGATAAGTTTGCAGCATTTGATTTGTATATTAATTTTGATGAAGAAGCTTTAAAATATAAGTCTGCAAAATTAGGTATGGGTAGTTTGGGAATTTCAGTGGAGTATAATCAAGTTGCACCTGGAAAACTTAAAGTTGCAGTTGCTAAAGGTGATGAATTTGAAAGTAATATAGACGATTCTATTTTAATAACTTTTAAAATGGAAGTCTTAAATACAAAAGAAGCAGTTGGAACTCATGGTATTCAATTAGAAGTTTATAAATCAACTGATGTTAATGGTGGAAAGCTTGATTTTGTTAATGAAATTAAGAATACACAAATAACAATTGATGCACCATTAAAACAAATATCATTAAATAAAAAAAGTTTAGTGATGGATAAAGGGAATACTGAGACATTGGTTGTGAGTAAAATTCCTGAATTTACAACGAATACTGATGTTGTTCAATGGTCAAGTGAAGATAGTGAAATTGCAAGTGTTGATCAAAATGGAAAAATTACTGCCCACAAAGGTGGAAAAACAACAATTAAAGCAGCTATTGGTGAATTTGCAGCAACTTGTGAAGTGACTGTTACAATACCTTTAGAAAGTTTGTCTATAGATAAGCTTGATAGTGCTATTGATGTTGGAAGTAAACAACAGTTAGTTGTAAAATATTTACCATTAGATACAACAGTAAATAAAAAAGTAACATGGAAAAGTTTAGATACTACGATTGCTACTGTAGATGAAAATGGAATTGTTACAGGAGTGAAACGTGGAACTGCAACTATTCAAGCAACAATGGCGGGTATGAGCACTACTGTTGAAGTAAAAGTAAAACAGCCATTGGTTGGAATTAAAATTGATCAATCAGATTTTACTCTGATTAAAAATAAAGAAAAGGCTTTAACAGTGAGTGAGGATCCATCAGTTCATGATGATGTTATTGATCAAAAAGTTTGGAGTTCTTCTGATGAAAAGATTGCAACTGTTGATCAAAATGGAAATGTAAAAGCAATAAAAGAAGGGGTAGCTGTTATTTCAGTAACATATTATGTTGGAAATAGAACAGTAACTTCTTCTGTAAAAGTAGAAGTTAAAGAAATTCATGTTACAAGTGTGAGCTTAGACAAAACAAAAGTTGAATTGATTAAGGGTGATGAAGGTGATTTAAAAGCCTCTTATGCACCACTAGACACTACTGATGATACAACAATTCAATGGAGTTCATCAAATGATAAGATTGTTACAGTTGATAAAAATGGACATATCAAAGCTATTGCTGGGGGAAAAGCAACAATTACGGCAGTAATTGCAGGTAAGAAAGCAACTTGTGATGTTGAAGTGAGTGTTCCTTTAAAGGGAATTACTATTGAATGTAAAGCGAATGTAATGGAAGTTAAAGATACACAAACATTGACTGTTAAATATGATCCAACAGATACAACAATAGATAAAACAATTACTTGGAAATCAAGTGATAAATCTATTGCTACAGTGGATCAAAAAGGTGTAGTTACTGCGTTATCAAAGGGAACAGTTGATATTATTGCAACGGTTGCAGATAAAACAACAAATATAACATTAACGATTAAACAACCATTATTAGAAATTCAGATTGAACAAAATGATTTTACACTTATTAAGAATGAGACAAAAGAACTAACAGTTAAAGAAAGTCCTTTAAATCATGATGATAAAATTACTAAAAAAGAATGGTCAACTTCTGATGCAAAAGTTGCAAGTGTTGATCAAAATGGTAAAGTAACAGCATTGAAAGAAGGAAAAGCAACAATTACGGCTACTTACTATGTAGGGGAAAAGAGTTATAAAGCAACAGTTATTGTAACTGTTAAAGAAATTCATGTAGAAAAAGTTATCTTAAATAAAACAAACTTAAATTTAGGAAAAGGTGAGAAAGCTACATTGACTGCTACATATACACCACTTAATACAACAGATGAGACAGTAGTTAAATGGACATCATCTGATTCAAGTGTTGTAAAAGTCAATCAAAATGGTGAACTTGAAGCAATTAAAGGTGGAAAAGCAACAATTACAGCTACAATAGCTGGACAAAAAGCAGAATGCCTTGTTAAAGTTAATGTTCCATTAACAGGTATTGAATTAAATGGAGCCAAGACAGTATTAAAAGGACAAACTGCACAATTAACAATTCAAAAAAATCCTAGTGATGCAACTGATGAATTAACAAATATTCAATATCAAACAAGTAATGCATCGATTGCTAAAGTTGATCAAAATGGAAAAGTAACTGGTCTTAAAGAAGGAACTGCTGATATAAGCGTTATTGGATATGTTGGAAATAAACGTTTTGAAGCTATTCATACAATAGAAGTGAAAGAAATTAAATTAGAATCTATTGAAATTAATATAGATTCACCAAGAATTGTTATAAATGAAGCAAAACAAGCGGAAGTTAAATATAATCCTAATGATACAACTGATGATAAAGCTGTCATTTGGTCTTCATCTGATGAAAAAATTGCTACTGTTGATCAAAATGGAAAGATTAAAGGATTAAAAGTTGGTAAAGCAATTATTCAAGTTGTTTCTAAATTTAATGATGAAATTTTTGATGAAATGGAAATAGAAGTTTATGAAATTCCAATGGAATCAATTCAATTGGATAAAGAATCTATAGAATTAACAGTTGGTGATTCATATCAATCTTATGTAACAATTTTACCTGAAAATACAACTGATTCTAAAAAATTAACATGGTTATCTTCTGATGAAGAAATTGCTACAGTTGATTCAAAAGGAAATATCAAAACACTTAAAAAGGGAAATGTTGTTATCACAGTATCTGCAAAAAATGGTGAGATTGTTGCAACCTTAAATGTTAAAGTTGTTAACAAAAAAGGAAAGCCATCTTACATTGTTGATAATCAAGATATCCAATTATCTGTACCTCAAGATCAACTTCAAGACATTTATCAAAATGTTCCAGAAGAATTTAAAGAAATTGTAAATGATGGTGGAAAATTAGATATTATTGTTAAATCTCAAAAAGTTGAAAATAAAGAAGCTCAAATACAATTAAATAATCAATTATCTCAACAAGGACTTCTTAAAGAATATCAAGTAGGAACATGGTTGAATATTGATGTTTTAGCTCAAGTAACTTCATTTGATGGAGAAAAACAAAGTGATGAATTAACAAATTTATCTAAACCATTAAAAATAACAATTGAGATTCCAAAAGATCTTCTTGGTAAGAATCGTGAATATACAATTGTTAGAATTCATGATGGAAAAATAGAAGTTTTAAAAACTCAATTATCTGCTGATAAAAAATATTTAACATTTGAATCAGATAAATTTAGTGAATTTGCTATTTTGTATAAAGATGTAGAAATAAAAGAAGAAACAAATTCACAAAAAGAGAATGATAAAGCAGTTCATACTGATGATACGACACTTATTGGTATGGAGTTAATGGGAATGGTTATTTCAGGAGTAGTTATCGCATTAAGTTATAGAAAGAAAAAATATTTATAATAACAGGCTAGGGTAGGAAACTACCCTCCCCTATATGGGAGGAAAATATGAAAAAAGTTATTAGTGTTGCACTTGCTTTCATTATGGTATTGACTTTAGTTCAATTACCAATGAACGTCCATGCAAGTGGTTTAGAACCATTAAGTGAAGCAATTGATAGTGAAGAAAAACTTACATTAACGCTTTATGGAGAGTATTTTGATGAAGGTGTAAATCTTAGCTTAGAAGTCACATCTCGTGATGACTATCAATTAACAGAAGCCAATAGTTCTGGAAATGTAAGTATTACTTTTCAAGATATTGAAACAAAACAAACATATACACAAGAAATGTCATATTATACAAATGATTTAACTTCAAAGATATATGTCAATGGCAAGTTAGAAAAACTTGGATTTGGAGAAAATCGAAATGTTATTATATCTGCTATTGAAGTCAATCAGATAAAATATACAAACCTTAATGAAGCACAATTTACTTATTCAGATAGAATCGTACCGCACATTGTATCAATAGAATTGGATAAGAATAATAAAAGTGTTTATACAGAAACAGGCGAGTATTCATTTATTATTACTACAGATAAAAATTATAATAGATGGCCAAATGCTAATTTAAATGTTGAAGATGGAAATGGACATTCTAGAAATGTTGGTATGTCTGTAGAGCCTATTAGTGATATACAATATAAATTAACTTATCATATAGATGCTCAGACAGCTGTTAAAGGTCAATATTCTTTTGAATCACTAAATTTTGGTGATTTGTATATTGAAAAAAATTCAGAACTTTATCAATCTTTAGGATTAGATAAAATCTCTTTTAAAGTTGATTTTGGTAGTGATGATTTTAATGCACCAGAATTTGTTGATATTAAATGTAATTTGGATAATGGCGCAACAGTCACTAAAGGAGATAGAGTAATTTATACTATTAAATTAACAAATGATGAGGACATTGATTTAGAAAATTCCTTTATGTGTATATCAGGACGCAATCTGAATTTAAAGAGTATTGGGAATCATGAGTATACTATAGAATTTATTTGTGATGAAAAAACAGAAGCTGGTGATTACCAATTATCATCATTAAGCTTATGTGATGAAAATGGGAATAGAAATGATATTGATAGTAATGCATTTGGTAATCCAAGTTTTACTGTTGTTCAAGATTCAGAAGTAACATATGAAGAACTAAAAATGACCAATATAAAAAAAGAACCTTCTGATTTGATATACCTTAATAAAAACAATCCAGAATATAAAATTACTATCGAATTTAATCATACCATTAGTTATACATATTTAACATTTAATTGCATGAATAGTAATCAAACATATCGAGTGGTAGGAGATATTGATGGAAAAACAGCGACATATACAATTCATTATGATGAAAATATGATAGCTGGTTCATATAATATACAACACTTATATGCAACAAATGGATTCCAAGATATAGATAATTATGGTGATAGTGATTTAAGAAATTTAGGATTTATTATTCAAAGTGAAGATAGGGCCTATTTAAATTCTTTATCACTTACACAAAATAATAAACAAGTAAAACCAGGTGATAAATTAGATTTCCAATTAGATTTTACAAAATTAGTCAATGATGTTAATCTACAATTTGTTAATAAAGATCATCCAAATGTAAGAATTACATTTGATGAATATGATTTTCAAGCATTAAAGGGGACAGTAGAGGGATATATCAATGACACTTATGGGAATGGAGTCTATCAATTAGAAAATATAAATTTTAGAAGTAATGGAGAATATTTCAATCTTTCTTCGCATGAAAATATTTGGAGTTCGTTGAAGTTAGATCAAATTCAATTTGAGATTATTAATAGCCATGATGATTTTGAAGCACCAAAAATAACAAGTGTTCAAATTGATGATTCTCAAGATTTTAATATAACTTCAAAAAATGATACTTGTAGTTTTAAAATAACAACAAGTGAATTAATAAATGTAAATAATTCTAATTTCAGTCTTTCAACAAACAATTCTGAATATTTAGCAAGTCGAATTGAGTTGATTGATGAATCTAAATGTGAATATTTAGTAACAATCTTTACAACAAACCGCTCATTTGATGGGGTTTATTCGATCAATAATTTTAACTTGAGAGATGCTCATGGAAATGAGAATTATTACTATTCTCATCAAGGTAGTGATGATACCAATATTCAAAAAATATTTGGAATAAAAGTTAATGTTTCAGCAGGTATTACTGAAATGAACGATGTGAAACTTTCACATTTCAATTATCAAATTCAAGATATTTATTCAAAAAATGGTAAGGTCTCTATTTCATTAGAAACAGATCAAAGTGTTTCTGGTATAAGTATGAATTTAGAAAATATAACCTATGCAAGATCTAGCTATATAAGTGGAGAGGCAACAAATAACGAAAGAACAAAATGGTTATTTGAAATCGATATTAATGAAATGACATTGAATGGTCAATACAGATTAGAAAGAATCAATATTAATCTTAATGATCAATCAAATGAAATTTATCGTAGCTCTGAAGAATATTCAGAAGTATTTGAAAAAGTAAAATATTATGTAGAATGTGGACGTCAATATGAAAGAGCTCCAAAGATTAAGAAACTTGTTGCTGATAAAAATAATTTGACTAATTATAGTTCAGATGGAAAAGCTATTTTCTATTTAACAACTTCAGCTGATATCAATATAAATCATTCAAATATTCAATTTGCAATAGAAGGTTATGTTAATAAATATGTTAATGTAAGTTATAAAATAGAAAAAACAGCAGATAAAGAGTATAAAATTACTTGTCAAATTGATCATGAAACATTTAATGGTGATTATTATATTCGAAGCATAAATTTGAGTGGTATATATGATAATTCTAATGATTATAATATATATGATAATGGTAGAGGATATTATTATTTGTCAGGATTAGGATTTAAAGTGTCATGTGGTATATCTGATTTAGATGCACCAAAGTTATTAAAAATGTATGGTCATTCATCTAATAAAGAAATATATAAAGAAGCTGGAGAATATACTTATTATTTCCAATTTGATGAGGATATTTCGTTGAATTCAAGTCAATTTGTTTTAGCAGATGAAAATGATAAAGAATATTGGAATAATTTTATTTCTTTAGGTAATCATTTGTATGCTGTTAAATTATATTTCGGAGAAAATGGTCAATTAAAAAATGGTCAGTATCATTTTTCTAATCTTCAAATTAGTGATAAATATGGAAATCATGTGGGTTATCCTAATGATTATGAAAATAATTCAACATTAAATGTATTTGCTAATGAGTTAGATAGTATTCAATTTAAAGTTGATTTGCCTCAAGAAGAAGTTGAAGAATTAAAAATTATTTCTGTAACTCCTGAAGATAATCTTGTTTTCAATGAAGTAGGAGATAAACTCATTTTTAAAGCTGTATTCAATAAAGAAGTCGGTTTTAGTAATATTAATTTTATTAATGTGGCTGGTGATTATATTAATGCCTATGAAATGTCAGTTAAGCCAGTAGAAAATGGTTATGAATATACTTATGGTGTAAATATTACCGATGCTAAAAAACCAGGAGTATATCACATTGATGAATTTGAGGTTTGGGATGATGGTAAACCTTATCAAGTAGATCCATCTTATTATTCAACTATTCAATTTACAAATAATGTTGAATGTAATATGCCATCAATTGATAATGTATCTTCGATTAAATTTAATGGTCCAACAGAATTAAATAATATTGATGAAAAATTATTAGTAGATGTTACTCTTAATAAGAAAATCAATAATTTATCGCTTGATTTTGAATGGGAAAATATTAATGATGAATATTATACAGATACTTATTCTTCATTGATTAATATGGAAGAAAAAGATGGTTTATACATTTATCATTATGAATTTAATGCTTATAATTTTAGTCCATTAAGTCAATATCAATTAAGTAGAATTATCTTTGAATATGATAATGAATATTGTTTTGATATTGATAATCAAGATACACATTGGAAATTATGGAATCTTGATTCAGTAAAAGTAAAAACATTATATGAAAATGAAAGTCACGATGATGTTGGATTTAATATTACTCCAGTTACAACAAATCAATCTATTTATAAAGAAACTGGAACTTATTCATATATCGTTGAATCAGATCAAGAATTTAAATTAACATCAGCAGATATTCGTTCATATAATTATAATTTTACAATCCCAGATGTTACAATTCAGCAAATAGATGCACATAAGTGGCAAATAGATGTTGAAATTAGTAGTAATCTTAAAAATGATATCTATTATTTACGTTATATAACATATCAAGTTGATGGTGATGAGATGGAATGTAGTTTTGAACCAGAACATTGCTTTGAAGTCGCTTGTGGTATAGAAAATCATGTACCTTTAAAGGTTGTTAATATTTCTGATATTCAAAATGAAGAAAACTATAATGCTAGTGACAATAAGGAAATTAGTTTTGTAGTAGAATTTAATAAAGCTATTCAAGATATTAAGGTATATTTTGGAAATTATGAAGATAAACTTTATTGTAGTGAGGTAGCACAATTAGCAGATACAAAATATAAAGTTTATATGAGTGTTGATGAAACATTCAAAACTGGTGAATATTCATTCTTGTCTTTAAAAGCAACAGATGAAGTGAATGAGTCCATTTATTTAGATGAATATAATGAGTTTTTACCAGACGGACATTTAGGATTCAATGTTACAAATGAATTAGATCAAACAGAGAGTGAATTAAAGATTGACGTTGTTGGTCAAAAAACAGAATCTAATGAAACCATTGAAAGAAATGCATGGGCAAATGAAAAAGTAGAATTGAATATTAATATTCAGTCAGATAATGATTCTAAGATCACATATTTAGTGAGCCGAGATGGAAAGAATTTTGAAGAATATAATCCAGAAACAGCTATTGATAATGGTGAACATAAACTTTATATAAAAGCTGTAGATGAAAATAATCAAGAGTCAAATATTGTTGTTGTGAATGTTAAAGTCGATGAAGAACGTCCTTTATCTGAAATCGTTGATATTAGTCCGAAATTGAGATCAGTGATTCAAAAAGTGGGTAGAAAGATTAATATTAAAGCAACTGATGAATTAAGTGGTGTTAAGAGTGTTGAATACAAATTAGTCGCTAAAGGTCAAAATGAAGCAAATTGTCCATATACAATTGGAACAACTGCAACAGTACCTGCTAACTTCGAAGGACAATTAATTGTTAGAGTTACTGATAATGCTGGTAACCAAACAGTTACACCATATGATTTTGAAAGATTAGCAACATTAGAAATTCATTTAAAAGGTCAAACAGATAAAATTGTTGAAAAAGATCAATTATCAATTGATTTAACAATTGATGATAATGATAATATTCAATATGTTGGAATCAAGCGAGATGGTAATGATTATGAAGATATTACTTCATCTTATAAAAATGGTTATGAAGTCACAAAGAATGGTACTTATACAGTTCGTGTAGTAACTCAAAAGGGTGCCGAAGATGAACAAAAGATAGTTTACAATTGTCTTGATACTAATCCTGTATACTTAACATTAATTGGAAATAATCAAGACAAAGTTATGAGTGATCTATTAGAGATTGTATTTAAAAACACAGATATAGTGAAAAAGGTAACAATTCAAAAAGATAATGAAACTCCTCAAGATATTACAAGTACTTATCAGCAAAAGCAAACAATCATTGAAAATGGAACATATACAGTTACCGTTACAACAACATCTGATCAAGAATTTACTCAAAAAATCACTTATAATAATATCTATGTTCCAGATATGACTTTGAAATTTGATATTGATTCTAATCAAGATGAAGAATATCTTACTGAAGATACAGTATCATTCATTATTAGTCCTAAAAATACAGTTGTAACTTCTTTAAAAGTTTATAAAGATGACGTATTGGTAAAAGATATTAAAGATTCATACCAAGATGGTTATAAGATTACTGAAAATGGAAAATATGAATTTAAATTAACAACAAGTGATGGTCAAGAAGCTACAAAAGCAATCACTTATACAAATATTGATAATTCACAACCAGAAGTGACTTTAAGTGGTAATACTGAAAGTACAGAAATGAGAGATAAGCTTACAATTCATGTAAAAGCTGATCAATCAGGAATTGGCCTTGTGAAGATTCAAAAGAATAATCAAGCTGAAGAAAATATTACTGACAGTTATCAAAATGGATATTCAATTGAAGATAATGGTACATATAAGGTTGTAGTGGTAACAAAATCAGGTAAAACTGCTTCTGCAACAATTACTTATACAAAATTAACTGCACCATATATTCATTTGAATGAAATGTCACTTCGTTTAAAACCAAATGAAACATTTGAATTAAAGGCTGAAACAAATATTCCAGATGCAAAATTAATTTGGACAACTTCTGATGATAGAATTGTTAATGTTGATGAAAATGGAAATGTTACTGCCATTGCTAATGGTTCAGCAACAATTACAGTAGAATGTTCTGGTTATAAAGTTGAAGTGAAATGTGAAGTGGTTGTTTCAGACATTTCATACATGTTAGGAGATGTCAATAGGGATGGTGAGATTACTTCAGCGGATGCACAATTAATTTTAAGATACTGTGTTGGAAAAGTTGAACTAGATGACGAACAATTGATATTAGCTGATTTAAACAGTGATGGTGAAATTACTTCAGCGGATGCTCAAAAAGTATTAAGAATTTGTGTTAATAAAGAATAAAAAAGACTTGAGAATGAATAAATCATTCTCAGTCTTTTTCTATGAATTTTTAAACCAATAAATAATGCCATTTTCCAGATAATCTCCTGAAATAGGATTGATAGGAATCTGTTGTAATTTCTTTGTTGGTTTATACCAAACATCCTCTTTTTGTAAACTATTTGCCATAGTTTGAAAAATAACCTTAGGAATTTTAGAATCAGATGCCATATTCATTTCACGATTATCATCATAACCTGTCCAACTTAAAATTGTATAATTGGGATTATAGCCAGCACATAAAGAATCAAAAGAGGTTGAACCTGTTTTCACAGCAAACTTCGTTTTGGTTGGATAGTTGGCCATTGTTGCTGAAGCATAAGTACTATATCTTTTATCAAAAGGTGCAGTTAATAACTGATTTAAGATTAGACAAGATTCTTTGTTGAGTAATTCTTTATTTGTTGATTTATATTCATATAGAATATCTCCATTATTATTTGTAATCTTGGAAATTGTATGAACATCGTTATAAATCCCTTCATTAGCAAAAGTTGTATACATCTTAGATAATTCGTAAATATTTGTATTCAATGTTCCTAAAGCTAAAGAAGGATGTGGGGAAATATGAGTAAAACCAAATTTCGATAAAGCATTAACCAAAGCCTGTTCACCTAAAAAAATATGTGTTTTTACTGCATAAATATTATCACTCACAGCAATTGCCTGAGCTAAAGTAATATCTTTATAAGCATATTTCTTATTAAAATTAGTCGGTGAATAAGTTTTTCCATTATCTAATTTAAAAGTTGTAGGCTCACTCTTAAACTTTGTTGTGGGAGAAAAGCCATTTTCTAAAGCTACATAATAAAGCAAAGGTTTCATAGTTGAACCAATTTGACGGGCTGCATGAGTTGCACGATTGAACTGTGAAGTTTCATAGTCTTTACCACCAATCATAGCTAAAACACCTGATTGATGATTGTCAACAATTAAACTCGAAACTTCTAATTCATCACGATCTTTCATTAATTGAGAGACTGTTTGATTTAATTCATCTTGTACAGATCTATTTAAGGTTGTTTGAACATTTAAGCCTTGATTAATATAATCTTCACTATAGAAACCTAAATCTTTTAATTCCTGGATAACAGTATCTTTAAAATAAGGATAAGCATTGATTAAAGATGAAGAACGGTCTTGATTGAGTTGAAATGGGGTTTGTAAGGTTTTACTAGCGACTTGTTGAGTAATATATTTTTCTTCAACCAGTCGATCTAAAACAATCTTTTGTCTAGCTTTAGCACGTTTCATATTTTTAAATGGTGAAAAGTATTCTGGACCATTCACAACACCAGCTAATAAAGTTGATTCATTCAAATCTAAGTCTTTTGGATGCTTATTAAAATAATAACGAGCAGCATTTTTAATTCCATAAATCCCATGACCAAAGTAAACCGTATTGATATATCCTTCTAAAATTGTATTCTTATTATAATGTGCCTCTAAACGGGTTGTTAAGAAAGCTTCATTAATCTTTCTTGACCAAGTCTTATCATTGGTTAAAAACATTAATCTAGCATATTGCTGACTAATTGTACTTGCTCCTTCAGCCTTCTTGCTTTCTAATAAATTCGCTTTAATAGCACGCATAATCCCAACCGGATCAAATCCACGATGTTGATAAAAACGATGATCTTCAATCGCTACAATACTTTTAATAAAATCATTTGAAACATCTTTTAAAGTCACATCATTACTTTGTTGATTAGACTGATAATAGAGTTGATTTTGATTATCATATAATTTAATATAATGTCCTTGTCCTAGAATTGGAGCAGGCATCATATAACTAGTTGTGTAGACAATAATCATAAAAACAAAAAAAGCAATGACAATTCTACGTATCCATTTTATAAAAATTTTCAACTCTATCACCTCATCTCTCATTTTTAACAAAAGTATGTTATAATATTCACTGGTGATGGAAAATGTATCAAACAAAAAATATTCATTATAAAGCTATCTTTAAACAAGATGGTCAAAGCGAAACAATTGAATACAAAGCAAAAGGAATTTTACATAATGGTGAAAAGACATTAGTAAGTTTTGAAACAGAAGCGGGTAAGATAGATATGAGCTATGATGAAAATGGAGTCAGTTTAAGTCATGGAGATTCTTTATTGTATTTTGATTTTCATAAAGATCATTGGAATCAATACAAATTACCTTATGGTAGTGTTCCTTTAAAAACAAGATTGCTTAAATTTGAAGCAAATGAAGAAAGAATCAAGATGAAATATGAATTACATGATCAAAGAGGATTGATTTCAACAGTTTATATTTTAATGACTATGATTCCTGATAGTTTTCAGGAGGGTGCATGAAACTTTTAAAAGTCTTTATCAGTCGTATTTTTATCTTTGGAATGTTGATTATTTTACAAATGATCTGGATTGTCTTGATGACAAGTAGTGTTTTAGCATCATATCAATGGCTTAATACAGCTTTAAAAGTTTTAAGTATGGCGGTTGTTTTATGGCTTGTCAACAAAGATGAAAATTCCTCTTATAAATTATCTTGGATTATTCTTATTTTGGTGTTTCCAGTCTTTGGTGGACTTTTATATTTAATGATTGGAAATAAGAAACCAAGTCGTCGCTTGCGTCATAGGATTCAACATGTGATTGATGATATTCAAGATGAATTGATTATGGAAGATGAAATGAGTGATAAAGATGAACAATTTAAAAAAGATGGTTTAACTTATTTAGCTGATTTAGGGTTTGGAACATATACCAATACTCAAACCAAATATTATGCTTTAGGTGATTATTGTTATGTGGATTTATTAAGAGATATTATGAATGCTAAGCATTATATTTTTATGGAGTATTTTATCGTTGCTAGAGGGATGATGTTTGAAACAATCTTGGAATTATTGAAACAAAAAGTTCAAGAGGGTGTTGAGGTACGTTTTATTTATGATGATGTCGGAAGTTTAACGACTGTTTCTTATCGTTTTGAAAAGAAATTAGAACAAGCGGGTATACAATGTGTTGTTTTTAATCCTTTTGTACCAATGTTGTCAGTTGCGATGAATCATCGTGATCATCGTAAAATTTGTGTGATTGATGGCTATATTGGTTATAGTGGTGGATTTAATTTGGCCGATGAATATATTAATGCAAAGATGCGATTTGGGCATTGGAAAGATACAGGCATTCGTATAGAAGGTAACGGAGTATGGAATTTAACGACAATGTTTTTGACAACTTGGAATGCTTATAAGCATCAAGATCAATCTTATGTTCAATATCGTCCAACTTTTAATCAAAAAGATACACTTTTAAATGATGGGTATGTGGTCGCTTATGGAGATTCACCTTTGGATGAAGAACGTACGGGCGAAAACATTTATTTAAATATGATTCAGCAGGCTAAACATGAAATTTTAATCATGACTCCTTATTTTATTATTGATGAAACAATGATGAAAGCTTTAATTTTAGCTCGACGTAAAGGAGTCGTAGTAAAAATCATTACCCCTGGGGTTCCTGATAAGAAAAATGTTTATCGTGTCACGCGTTCTTATTATTACCCATTAATTCAAGAGGGTATTGAGTTTTATGAATATAAACCAGGTTTTTTACATGCTAAAATGGTTTTATGTGATCAAAGAATTGCAACGGTAGGAACAATTAATTTTGACTATCGCAGTCTCTATTTACATTTTGAATGTAATGTCTTATTAACCCAAAAACAAACGATTTTAGATATCTCAAAAGATTTTAAAGAAACACTTGCTTTAAGCGAAAAAATAGATTTAAAATATAGTCGACGCTTTAGAGGAATTTATGAAGCAATTTTACGATTATTTGCCCCTTTGATGTAAGAAAAATGTTGACTATATCGTCAAATATGATATTGTATTTAAAGTATGATAAAAAGCGTAAAGGAGGATACTATGGCTGTTAATAAAATAGAGCTTTCTTTAAAGAAAGTCTTACAAAAAGCAATTATTGATTTAGGATATGTAGAAGATTATAATCTTGAACAAATAGTCATTGAAATCCCAAAAGATAAAGCTCATGGTGATTATTCAAGTAATATTGCAATGCAATTAACAAAAGTCTTAAGAAGAAATCCAAGAGAAATTGCTCAAGGGATAGTCAATGCAATTGATAAAGATATGGGGAATATTGATCATGTAGAAATTGCGGGACCAGGATTTATTAATTTGTTTTTAAAGAAAGATGCTATGACATCTATCTTAAAGGAAGTTTTACAAGAGAAAGAACATTATGGAGAAACTGATTTTGGACAAGGAATCAAATATAACATTGAATTTGTTTCAGCTAATCCAACTGGTGATTTACATTTAGGACATGCTAAAGGGGCAGCAGTAGGTGATAGTATTTGTCGTATCATGAGTGCTGCTGGATATGATGTGACTAAAGAATATTATATTAATGATGCGGGAAATCAAATCACGAATTTAGCATTATCTTTATATGCTAGATATTTACAAGCTTTAGGAATTGAAAAAGAATTACCTGAAGATGGATATTATGGAAAAGATATTATTGATATTGCTCAAAAGATTAAAGATGAATTTGGTGATAAATTCCAACATGTTGATGAAAAAGAAGCTATTGCTTATTTTAGAAAAATTGGTACAGAACATGAATTACAAAAGATTAAAGATATTTTAAAAGAATTTAGAGTTGTTCATGATGTATGGTTTAGTGAAACATCTTTATATGAGGAAAATAAGATTGAACCAACTATTCAAAAGTTAAAAGATCAAGGTTATACTTATGAAGCTGAAGGAGCTTTATGGTTTAAGTCAACTGAGTTTGGTGATGATAAAGACCGTGTTTTGATTAAATCAGATGGAAGTTATACATATTTGACACCAGATATTGCATATCATTTAAATAAGTTGGATAGAGGTTATGAATATTTAGTTGATTTACTTGGAGCTGATCATCATGGTTATATTAATCGTATGAAAGCAGCTATTCAGGCATTAGGATATAATGCTGATCAATTGAATATTGATATTATGCAAATGGTCAGAATGGTAGAAAACGGTGAAGTTGTTAAAATGAGTAAACGTACTGGTAATGCTGTGACAATTAAGGATTTAATTGAAGATATTGGGGTTGATGCAACTCGTTATTTCTTTGTATCTAAGGCAGCAAGTTCACCATTTGATTTTGATTTAGGTTTGGCAAAATCACAATCTAATGATAATCCAGTTTATTATGCTCAATATGCCCATGCAAGAATGTGTTCAATTGAAAGACAAGCTAAGCAAGTACAAATTGATGTAGCTGATCATTTTGAATTATTAGTTCATCCAAAAGAAATTGAACTTGTTAAACATATTAATGAATTTAGAAATGAAATTATTGAAAGTGCAAAACAAAGATCACCTCATAAAATTACAAATTATATTCAAAAACTTGCTCAATTGTTCCATTCGTTCTATAATGATTGTTATGTTATAGATGAAGAAAATAAAGAATTATCTTCACAAAGATTAGCTTTAGCAAAAGCAAGTCAAATGACTTTAAAGAATGCATTAAATTTAGTTGGTGTAAGTGCACCTGAAAAAATGTAGGAGGATATTATGATTGATTATAAACAAAGTTCAATGGTAGATGTTGCATTTGATTTAATGAAGAAGAAAAAGAAACCTGTTGATTTCTATAAATTATGGCAAGAAGTTTCTGAAATCAAAGGATTTAATGCTGAAGAAAAAGAAGAAAACGAATCATTATTTTATACTAATATTACTTTAGATGGTCGTTTAATTACAGTTGGTGAAAATCGTTGGGATTTAAGAAGCCGTCATAAATTTGATGAAGTTCATATTGATATGAATGATATCTATGCTGATGAGGAAGAAGATACATCAGATGAAGAAGATGATGATGGATTAGTTGAAGATGATTATAACTAGAGATGGGAACATCTCTTTTTCTTTTGAAATCATTTGAGTTGTGTTGAAAGTAAAGACATGGTAGAATTGATGCATTATGATGAAAAGGAAGATATGATGAAGAAAAATAAACATGAAAAATATAGTTTACTTACGGCAATTACAATGATTGTTGGCACTTGTATAGGTTCTGGTATCTTTTTTAAGAGTGATAATATTTTAATTGCGACAAATGGTAGTATTATGTTAGGAGTTATTTTATTTGTTTTAGCTGCGATTGCAATTATCTTTGGCAGTTTAAGTGTTGGTGAGCTTGCAGCGAAAACAAATGAACCAGGGGGACTTGTGACTTACGCTCAAGAGTTTGTGAATGCTAAGACAGCTTGTGGATTTGGTTGGTTTTTAACTTTTATATATTATCCAACGATTGCTGTAGTGGTATCTTGGGTGATTGGGGTTTATGTTGATATTTTATTTCATCTTCAAGCCTCTTTAGAATTACAGATGATCATTGGGTTTATCTTTTTAAGCATTTGTTTTGTTTATAACATTTTACTTCCTAAGTTAGGAGCAATCTTTCAGGATGTTTCAACTTTTATTAAGATGTTACCTTTACTGTTGTTAGGAATATTGGGGATTCTTTTTGGTGATCCTCTGGCAGGACTTGGCGATATTGGTCCAACTACGCTTTTATCTTCAAGTTGGATTATGGCCTTAGGTCCCATTGCTTATTCATATGATGGATGGATTGTTGCGACTTCTATTGCCCATGAAGTCAAAGATGCTAAAAAAGCTATGCCCAAAGCATTAACAATTGCGCCTTTAATTGTTTTGGCTATCTATACTCTATATTTTGTTGGAATAACGAGTTATTTAGGCGTTGATCAAGTAATGGCATTAGGTGATGCACATGTCAGTGTTGCAGCAAGCGCATTATTAGGAAATACATTTGCTAAGATGATTGTTGTTTTTGTGATTATTTCGGTAATGGGAACTGTTAATGGACTGGTGACTGGATATATGCGTATGCCTTATTCATTAGCTTTACGTAAAGGAATGTTTCTTTGGGAAGCTCAATTAAAGAAGGTTGATGAGAAGTTGGACATTCCTGTTTATTCAGCCATTTTTGCTTTTGTAGTTTGTACAATATGGATGGTCATCCATTATTTATGTACTCGCTTTAATATATTACCTAATAGTGATGTTTCTGAGATTGCTATTTCGATGGCATATATGCTTTATATTGTTTTGTATTATCAAGTTTATCAATTATATCGTCGAAAGGAAATAAAAAGCTTTTTTAAAGGTGTGATTTGTCCATTTCTAGCAACATTAGGATCTTTTATTATTTTATCTGGTGGTATGCAAAGTCAATATTTTATATATTATCTTTTCATATGTGGATTGGTTTATTTGATTTCTCAAGTTTATTATCACTTCCATCAAAAGTAAAGATTTATTTCGTGGTATGAAAAGTGTATAATAGGACAAGGAGGCGGTCATGTTGGATATTTATTATGAAGTTATAGGGGATGGTTTTCCATTGGTTTTTGTACATGGGAATAATGAAGATCATCATATTTTTGATCAGGCAGTTCAGATATTATCTCAACAGTATCGCTGTATTTTAATTGATTCACGTTATCATGGTCAATCTATTTGCCAAGGTGAGTTATCTTATCAACAAATGGCTAAAGATGTGCAAAGTGTGATAACTTCTTTGGCTATTGAAGCTTATGATTGTATTGGTTTTAGTGATGGAGCTATTGTTTCTTTATTACTTGGAATGAGTGATCAAAGACTTCAACATATTGTAAGTATTGGAGCGAATACCAAGCCATCAATGATTAAACCATTTTATCGATTGACATTTTATATTGAAATGATTTGTTTGTTACCTTTTTGTTTATACAATAAAAAAGCCAGAAAAACATTTCGATTATCTTGTTTAATGTTACGTCAGCCACAAATTTCCTATGATGATTTAAAAAATATTCATGTTCCAGTATTGGTTATGGCAGGCGAATATGATATGATAAAAAAAGCTGATACTTTGAAGATAGGAGAGTCTATCCCTTATTGTGTTGTGAAAATAATTAAACAAGGGAATCATTTTTTATTAAGGGATTCTTTTCAGCAAACAATAAGAGAAATTGAGCTTTTTTTAAATGCATGTCATCAGGAGGAGTAAGTATGAAAGTATGTTGTGTGAAAGATGTCTGTATTGGTGAAGGAAAACCAAAGATTTGTTTACCTATTGTTGGACATAATGATGAAGAAATCTTATCTCAGTTGGATTCATTTCAAGATTTAACATATGACCTTATTGAGCTAAGAATAGATTATTATCAGGATATGAAAGATAATGAAAAAGTGAAATGTTTATTAAGAAAATTACGGGCACAAACTGATGTTCCTCTTTTATTGACTTATCGTTCTTTAAAAGAAGGGGGTTGTATTCAATTAAGTGATCAAGAATATAAAAAACTTATTCAAATTGCTTGTGAAAGTCATTGTATTGATTTAGTTGATATTGAATTAATGAGTGGCAATGCTTTGGTTTTTGAACTTGTTGAGATAGCTCATCAAAATAAGATTAAGGTTGTTATGTCTAATCATGATTTTCAAGGAACTCCAAGTTCTCATGATATGATGGATAGACTAGAGAAAATGGAAATTTTAGGTGGGGATATTTGTAAGTTGGCAGTGATGCCACAAACTTATAAAGATGTCATTAGATTATTAAATGTGACATTAGAAATGTCAGAGCGTTTAAATAGACCTGTTGTGACTATGTCAATGGGTGATTTAGGAAAAATATCTCGTATAGCTGGTGAATTAACTGGTTCATCAATAACATTTGCAAGTGGGCATCAAGCTTCAGCACCTGGTCAAATTCCAGCAAATCAATTGAATGCATTATTGGAGGCGATACATCATGATTAATTTTCAAAAGGCAACAGAAGCATTTAAGAAATATATTTCTCAATATGATGAGACAATCCCATCTATTCGTTTAAAAATTGTTCATACTTATGAAGTGATGAAGTGCAGTGATTATTTATGTGAGCAGTTAAGATTAAATCAAGAGGATAAGGAGTTAGCTGCATTAATTGCTTTACTTCATGATATTGGTCGTTTTGAACAATGGATGAGATATCAAAGCTTTGCTGATTATAAGACAATTGATCATGCTTTATTTTCTAGTCAATTATTGTTTGATGAGGGTTTGATTAGGGAGTTTATTGATGATTCTCAATATGATAGAATTATTAAGAATGCTATTGAACAGCATAATAAATATAAAATAGACGAAGGTTTTGATGAAAGAACTTTATTGTTTATTCATATTATTCGTGATGCTGATAAATTGGATAACTTTAGAGTTAAAGAGGAAGAAGATCTTGAAACAACAATTTATGTTTCTTATGATGAGGTGAATAAAGAAACAATTTCACCTAAAATATATGATCAATTTTATCATCAAGAATTAATCTATGGACCAAATAGAATAACTCATTTGGATATGTGGTTATCATATATTGCATTTATTTTTGATCTTCATTTTTTAAAGAGTTTACAGTATGTTAAAGAAAAAAATTGGGTAAATCGTTCTTTTGATAGAATTAATCCAAGTGATCCAAAGACACATGAACAATATGAGACACTAAGACGACGTGCTTTGGACTATATTGGATAGGAAGGAATATGTATGGGGCATAAGAAAACAAGAAAAATGGTTTATATGGCATTATTGAGTGCTATAGCGATTGTTTTACATATGACGGAAACGGCTTTACAGTTACCTTTACCACCAGGAATGAAATTAGGGTTAGCTAATATTATTTCTATGGTTGTGATTGAATTATATGGTGTAAAAGAAATGTTTATTGTTAATTTCTTTAGAGTTGTTGTATCAAGTTTAATGACAGGAATCTTTTTGTCTCACCCATTCTTCATTAGTTGTGGAGGGGTTTTATTAAGTAGCCTGGCTTTGGCTGTTTTAAAGAAAGTGACTTCGCTGCCGATTATATCAACATCTATTATTGCTGCTGTGTTCCATAACATTGGACAGGTTCTTGTTGTAGCATATTTGTTATCTTCGCAAGCTATTATGTCATATATCTTTGTATTATTGGCATCTTCTATTCCTACAGGTATTTTTGTTGGAATGGTAGCAATAGAAATTTTAAAACGTGTAAAAAAAGAACAATTTCAATAACAGTGAAAACTGTTATTTTTCTTTACATTGACATTTACTTTGAGCAAATATATAATAAAAATGAAAAAAGTTGAAAATAAAAAAAGAAAAATGAGACTTTCCTAGCGTATATATAAGTA
>OFML01000254.1_pt1 | contig 50998 bp, 49 predicted proteins | sample 1541831 | NCBI WGS metagenome assembly OFML01 (sample SAMN04209237, study PRJEB22552) | human gut metagenome | biome: gut; material: feces | host: Homo sapiens | place: USA: Oklahoma | reverse complement strand
AATGTATCGATATCGTATTTCCTGAATTCAATAAACTGTTCAATTCTAAATATGGCACTGTTTATATGAATATTCTTAAAATGTTTGGAAGTACTGAAAATATTGCCAATACAAATACCAGAACCATCCGCAAATGCTTTGAAATCAAAGGTAGAGGTCATCGTTGTGCTCAAGGACATTATGTAAGAAAGCTACTTAGAATCATCTATCATCTATTAGAAACAAATCAACAGTTTGATCCTCAACTGTTAAGGTAACACTTGAAAATTTTAAAAATAGCCTTTCGAGGTCTTTTTCAGCATACCCAAAATTACAAATTACCATTCACTTTTCAATGTTCTCTTGTGTTTCTAACTGAAAATTCAAATTTTTAAACTTTTCCATAAAATCACTTGAATTTTATATAGTTAAACTCTACTTAGTCTCTGCGATTCATTAAACATGCTTTCGGTCATCTTTACAACGTACACTATATTTCCCACTTAATATTGCTAAATTTTTTATTTACATAATTCTATTAAGAATTCTATAGAGGTTCTTAATTCTTCTTTAGTATACGTATTGCCTGAATCTGGATGATCTATTGCATTTCGAATATATGTACTTAACGTTTCATATTGAGTATTTTTGTATTGGGAACTTTTTCCATATTTATTCGCATCATATAATCGGTGATCTTTTATATAGTTATCGCATTCTTTTATCCCATGTTTTTGTTCTTTTGCCTGAAGATATCCATACAACTGGATATGATAATCTATCGAAACTATATTAAACGCAAGGTAATTTGTCTCTGCTGATGTAATTGTAGGTAAAACTGATGGAGCCGTTATTCTAACAGGAACTATGATATTATCTTTTTCTTTTAATACAATAATTAATGCATTTTGGAGGTTTTGTAATGCTGATTTTATTACATATTCAGAATGTGTAGCAAAAACCATTTGTGCCAACTGAATATTATCTTTTATAAAAAGTTTTCTATAGTAATCCAGTATTTTTTCCTGCCATCTCGGATGCATGCTTAATTCCGGTTCATCAACCAACACTACGCCATCTTTTAGCGAATTCATATTTCTCAAAAGTTGCGTTCCTCTAAATACAATTTGCTTTTCTCCAGTACTAAGACTGTCAACTGGTATATTTTTACCATTCTTATTAAAAATTATCTTCTTTTCATTAGGATCTGTCTCATCCACTTCTTTAAATTCCATCCGATCAAAAAAATCATTAAATGCTAATTCAAATCGATATAGCTTGGATTGATTCTTAAATTCTTCAAAATTAATATCGACACCATTCTTTGTTATTCGCATCCATTCTGCATTATCTTGCGAAGACAAATCCACTAGCAATTGTTTTATATTAGTAAAGTCCTCTTTTTCATCGTCGTTATACTTATTAATATCAATTTGCTCTGTTGTAGAGGACTTTACTATATTTGTCTTAAAGCCTGAACGAGCTTTAGAATATGCAATACCATAATGTCTAATATCTTCTAAATCATCATCAATGGGCTTTCTATTATATTTATTAGAATAAACTTTCTTTTTCTCTCCTGTTTTTAATAACTCTCTTTGATGCCACCCCTCTTTATGGTCATCTCGATTAGTGTAAAATATTCTAAAAATGTCATCCTCAATTTTATATTCAATATAATCAAACGGGGTAACAGATCCCAAATTTAAGAAATCACTTATCGTGTCTAGGATTGTAGTTTTTCCAGTTCCATTTTCTCCTGCTAAAATTATTGTATCATATATTTCCCCATCATCCTTTGTAAAATCAAGTTCAAGGTTTCCTAATATAAAATGATTTTTCCATTTGATTTTTGATATCATATTTTTTCCTCCTATTAAATTAATATGTTCTTAAAAATTCTTATTTACTAAACTCAAAACCTTAGTAACTTATCTTAAAATACTTCTTTTCAAATATTACTTTTTTGTTCAAAAATTTATGTAATCTTCTTTAGATATATGATAATCTTACACACTGTAGCAATCTTTACACAATGCTATCTTATTATCAAACGATTCAGAATTGTCACCCAATCTTCTAATCCTTTTAAATCTTCATATTGTTGCTTAGTTGGTCTATTTAGATAAATATGTGTTATTTCAAATAATTTCACATTTCTTTTTTTTGCCTTTTCATTTGTAAATCTTTTCCACATAATGGACAATGAAATCCAACTTCTCGTAGATATAACCTTATATCTGCATCCGATACATTAGCTTTTGGTTTTAGATATTCGGATAATTTTGGATCCAATTCCCTATAATCCATTTTATTTTCAGATTGTGATATATAGGCCTTCCTTTTCTTGGTACCGCTTACATATATATTTTATAAAATATACGTCCTCCCGTATACACTATGTTTAATAGCAATTTATAAAATAAAATTACTTCATAATTAAAATTATACATATTCCATTATTTATAATCTATAGGTGTTTACCAAGCGGTCATTTATCGAACATGAACGGTCATTTTTTTAAATGTCAAATAAAATAGTGCATAAAAAAATCGATTGAATTGATACAATGATCAATTTAATCGACTTTTATTTCAAAATAATTGTATGGATCAATCCTTTGGGCTTTAGCTATTTCAATCAAGCTGAATTTACTGTGCTTGTAGTCCTTCTGCAAAAGAACTATTATACTTTAACATATTCTTTCGAGCAACTTTCATTGCCTGAACAGATTCCTCTGCCATTTTTATAGATTTTGCAATTGCTTTTTTCTCTTTACCCTTTGCAACATCTTTCTTTAATCTGAGCTCCACGAGTCCCTTTTCGATTTCAGTAATATTTTGAAGATATTGCTCATATACACTGTTAGAAAACTCAATATCATGTTCATCATTAAGGAAAACTTCTCGTACAGAAGTAAGTAGTTTTGCCGATTGCATAATGGTATTTTCCTTACCTAAAAGTCCTACTGAACCAACAACACCACCAACTCCAGCGCCAACACCTATTCCAAGTGCAGCTCCACCTCCAACGATAACAATTGTTCCACCAACCATTCCAGTGCCACCTGCCGCTATAGCGCCTCCACCAAGATATGCCAGACAAGCGCTAGTCAATGCCGCACCACTAAGTCCTGAAAAATTTGAACCTACCAATGCTACAGCAATCGGTCCTGCAAAGACACCCACAGTTACAACGGTAGCTATTGCAATAACCGCAGTGATCGATAAAGATGTAATCACAGTCTTAAGGACCTCATTTAGTTCATTCATTCGCTTGTTATAAGACTTTCGTAATCGTTTTACATATTCTTTTTCACAATACTTACCTGTAAATTGTGCATTTAGGAAACGGTCACCTTCATTTTTTTTGAAACCGTTAATTGGATTGTTTAGATATTTGTACTTTTTGCACGGTACATCGTTACCTTTTTTATCCTTTTCCGTTCCAAGTGGATAATATGGTTCAAATAACATCGCCTCAAGAAGAATCAAACGATACCACGGTTTGTTAGGATTTTGTCCAGCAATATACCGTTGTAATTCATCCATAGTATACCAATGCATTTTCGCTCCAGGAACCTGTGTAAAGCTCTCAAAACCACTAGAAATAAATGTTGCCCATTCTTGAATCCATGCCGTTTTCAGTTCTTTAACACTTTCTCCAGTTATAGGAATATTAATGTGTTCTATATCATTAAGTGTCTTGTAATATTCAAGATTATAAAGTATTTCTGTCTGTTCTAGCGAGAGACCAAGTTTATCCATCTGTATATCCATATCTGTTCCTATTCTTTTATAGACATCTGCATCATTTTTTCTGAATGTCTGTTGCTTTATGTTCTCATATACATCTCGAACCTTTTTAACATTTCGTGTCTTAAGCCCCCAACTCACATCAGAACCGATAGCAATCGCAAATCTTCCCACGCCAACATAATTAATGGATACCCAATACTTTTGAGTTGCGATTGCTTCACCAACATCAAGTGCAGTAAATACTCCCGTTGAAACAGTCAACATACGTGCAATTGTTGGAGTGTTAGCAGGTTTAGCAGAAATCCAATCAATTTTTTTCAAATCAGAAAGACAACTTACTTTTTTTTCTTTCATTTCCATTGCAAGATGCCTTATAAAATAAAATGCACGCACAATACATTCATTAGCAATTACTGGAACAGCTTGTTTACACAGTTCCATAGTAACGCCAAGTTCACCACGTAAATCAAATTTAATAATAGACTCTTTGATAATCTGTCCATTTTCATCATGATCCATCATAAGCGTACCATTAAATAGCTTCGAAAGAAATAAAGACAATGACATGTTATCACCCTTTATATTCTTAAAAAACGGTATTGCTGAAATTTCCTTTGCTAATGCAAGGATCGGTCCGGGAATTCCTGTACCGCCAGTAACACCCGCCGTGCTACTTGATCCAGCAACATCACTTACAAGATGGAAGAACCAGATTATAGTTCCCATCAAAATCTTCTGTGGTACATCCTTTCCAATGAAAAGTTTGCTCTTTTCCGGGACATCAACAACAAGGAATATCCCATTAGGATCTGTTCCATATGATTTTTCCGTAAACTGAGTCAATAAAGAGAACGCCAAACCCACAATTGTCGGATGGTGAGCAAAATCTCTTAGATGATGTTGTAGCCCACCACCAAAATCAGGCGTATTCCCATCACTTGGAATGGGATATCGTTTTTCCAAAGCTTTCACTGCAGATTTTACATCATCGAATTTCTTACTCTCTAACATTTCTGCTGTCTTTTTTACAAAATCATCTACTTTATCACTAGCAAAACTGCGTCCATTTACTAAATCAAACTCTCCAACCCAAAGAATATCCAACAACCCACAAGCAATACCACTTGCAATTGCGACTATATAATCTAAATTATCTGCCTTGCTTGATAATAATTCAATATGACTATTCAAATCATAAATAGTTTTATCAAAATCAAACACTTTTGAGCCAATAAAAGCATTATATGGTATCAATTCATATTTTATATCCATATTTTTCTTACTCATTTTATATTTCCATACCTTTCTCTACTATTTACAACTTTTCCTTAATCCATAACAATATTTTCGTCAATATAATCTTTAAACATTTTTCATACTTTAAGAAAAGAATTTGATACACACTTATATTCTAAAATATCTCTTGTATTTCTCTTGAAATTTAATCTATATATGCAACATATTCATTCAATACATTATGACAAATTTCTCATTTACTTTTTCAATATTTTTCAATTATATAAATTAAACCAACAATCAAAGTATTACTCATACAAATGCTTCACATTTGCACTTTTATCATTTTAACGAAAAATTATAAGCATCTATCAAAATTACCATAACATAATTATATCAAGCCATGTCAATTCTCTCAATCTTTTTCAAGTCATCATAAAAACAGTACCTTAAAATACCGTATTTATATGTAAAATAAAAGAGTATAATTTTGTAATTTAACTTATAAAAATAGATATAAGTAAATTCTTTTGAAAACAAATATATAAGAAGTAATTTTTGCAAAAAAAAGCTCCTCAAATGAGGAACTTTTATTAATCATATCTATGTCTATATTCTTCCATCATGCCTTTAAAGATTTCACCATTAGTAGGAGGTGTAAAGGTAACGGCATTAGCACCTGCTTGAATCACTTCTCTTACTGTTTCTTCTGTTGGTCCACCTGTAGCAATAATTGGAAAATCAGGGCTAATTTCTCTTAGTTTTTTAACAATCTTTACAGTATCTTTTCCTCCAGAAACGTTAACGATATTGGCTCCTGTATGTAACATTCTTTGTTCTAAATCTTCATTTAAAGAAACAATCGTTAAAACAACTGGAATATCAATATCTTGTGCGAGGTTTTGAACGAATTTTGTGGTCGTTGGAGCATTTAAAACCACGGCTGTAGCGCCATGAAGTTCAGCATCTAAAGCAATCGATTCTACTCGTTTACCTGCTGTTGTTCCGCCACCAACACCCACAAAGACAGGTCTTTGTGCGACTGAAATAATTGCTTGAGTAATTTGAATAGTTGGTGTAAAAGGATAAACAGCAATAACAGCATCAGCATTACAGTTGGCAATAACTGCCACATCTGTAGAAAACACCAATGATTTGATACGTTTTCCATTGATTAAAACACCTGTTGCTTCACGATAAACTTCTGGTACTAAAATAGTATGGCTTCTAAGTTGTGTATTTATTTTAGGTATTCCTTTATTCATAATAACCTCCTATCCATGTCTTTGAATATAATGATAGGTTGCTCCTATAAGATTTGCATCGTTGCCAAACTTACATACTTTAATGTTTGGTCTTACATGAGCGTGTGTTAGTTGACCAAAGATGATATCTAATTGTTCATTGACTTTATCTAATAGTTCTTCTCTTGTTGAAATAGCTCCTCCAATAACGATCATACTTGGATCATAAGCGTATTGTAAGTTATAAATACCCATAGCAAGTGTACGATAATATTCATCAACATATTTTTTATACACTTCATTAACACTAGCATGATCAAAGATTTCTTTTCCATCTAGATCATGATAATCTTTTCCTAATTCTTTTGCTACTCTTTTAGTAACAGCTACGGTAGAACCATCATCAGACCATGTATAATATTTTCCTTCACTTGGCTCATAGCGCATGATCATATAACCAAATTCACCACCATGTAAAGCATTTCCATGATGAACATGTTTATCTTTAATAACAGCACCACCAATTCCTGTACCACTAACAATAAAGCAACAATCGTTTTCTTCTTTAGCAACCCCTTTCCACACTTCTGCTAAGGCTGCACAGTTAGCATCATTTTCCAATTCTACAGGTTTATGAAAACGATTTTGTAAGTCTTCTTTGATATTTGGTCCATGGATATAATTAATTGCACTTGAACCATAAATAATGCCCCCATCACTATCAACTGCTCCTGGCATTGATAAAGCAATTCCTTCTACATTTGGATAATTATGAACGACTTTTTCCATTTCAAGATACATTTGATCCAATGTATCTGGTGTTTTAAATTTACTTGCTGAAGAAACTTCCCCTTCTTCATTACATAATGCATATTTGACAGATGTTCCCCCAACATCAAAAGCTAAATATTCTTTCATAGTCTTCTCCTTTCACTCTTTCTCTATTATAATATATTTTTTTGAACAATTCATTAACATCCATATTTTTCAATGTATTTATCACAAGCTTCTTCTAATTTAGAAAAATCTACGGTTGCATATTGGATATAACTATAAGAAGAATTTCTACTTTTAAGTTTATAAACAACTTGTGCTCTTTTTAAAACATCTTCTTGATTCTTCTTACTTCTTAAAACACGTACTTGATCAATAAGTAATCCTTTATACTTTTGATCTTTTTCTAAAAAAATATTAAATTCATAATAAGATCCTTTAGGAACAGGAATCATATTATTAAATAATAATTTTCCTAAATAAGATTCAACTGTAGGATTTCCATTAAAAATTCTCTTAATAGTAGGAACTCTTGTAAACTGTACTTTCTTGATACCATCTTCACAATAATAATCTCTAAAATCAGGGGGATGATAAGGGTACAAAATACTGATAACCATTTAGTTTAACTTTTATCGCTATAAACTTTCTTTGATGTTTATCCACATTATGTGTTAATACTTTTGAATCTATCTTATGAAGATAATCCATATAATCTCGATCAATTTCATACAATTTCATAAATTTTCTCCTTTAAATAAAAAATACGAAGATTTTACTCTTCGTATCCTTTTTAGCTCTCACTATTTGGTAGGGAATCACCTGATTTTTTAGCTCTCACTATTTGGTAGAGAATCACCTGATTGTTGAAGATAAACTTCTCCACTAAAATAATATCAAGTTTTGTTTCAAAAAACAACATGATATTTGCAAGGATAAGTCATATTATTATTCGATTTGTACTTCATGAATATATTTAAAAACTATCTAATGATATGCATTATTAATAAAAGCTAAAAAAATTGTCTTAGATTTCCACAGCAGAAGCTGGGAGCTTTACGGCAACATTTGGTAAAAGATATTTTAAATAAATTAAAAGAAGAAAATATTATAAGAAAAACAGGCCGTGGACGAGGTACAAAATATCATATATAAAAAACAAGTCAGTTTAAAATGAACTGGCTTGTTTTTCTTATCCTTTTCTTGCTTGTTTCATACGTGTTTTACAGTCATACATATTTTTATCTGCTTGATTTAATAATACTTTTAAATTTGCTTCTTGATAGCTTGTAGAAAGATCATAACCATAAGCGAAATCAAGGTGTATTTGTTTGCTGAATTCATTATAACGTTTTGCTTCATTTTGAACACTAGCAATAATTTCTTCTACCTCATCCTTTGTTACATTTGTAAGTAAAGCAATGAATTCATCACCACCATATCTTCCTACAAAATGCTTATCTGGTATAGAAGTTCTAATAATATCAGCAAAGTTCATAATGAGCGTATCTCCTGCAACATGCCCTAACGAATCATTGACTTCTTTTAAATCATTTAAATCAAATACAATCATTGCAGATGGTTGATCAAAATGATTGTATTCACCAACTAATTCTTCAACACGGCTTCTATTTGGAAGTCCTGTATGTAAATCAATATAAGCAAGTTTATTTAATTCTTTATTCCTTTTCATCAAGACAATAGCTAAAATCGTTTCTCTAATAATGACACAAACAATAAGAGTACTTGTGACAATAAGACCTTTTTCAATGGAATTAAGTTGTGAAGCACAATGTTGAGAATAATTTTCAGCTGCTGTTACTGTTTCATCAGCAAGATAAAAATAGTCTTCACTCATATTAATAATATTGGTATTTTCATAACCATTTTCTCTTACTTTTTGAATTTCTTCTTTTAATGAAACCCATGCCTTATTAAGTTTTGCTAATTTATTTTGATATTTTTGATCATCTATTTTTGTAAGTTGATACTTCCCACCGCCATGCATCAACCCATCAAAAATATCATCTAAATAACGAATTAAGCTATTATTCGCATTTCCTGATATTTCTAATTTTATTTCACGTTGTGTTGCTCCACGTATAATCCCTGCATAATTAATAACTCTTGCATTTCCTTGTATTTTATTAACATCAATCATCATAAAAATCGTTAGAACGATTAAAACAATCATCAAGAGCCCTTGAATAAATCTTTCAATCATTCTATTTCTATTTTTTCTTTGTTCCGCTTTCATTTGGTTTCATCTCTTTTCCGATACAAATATATCAAAAAAAAAGATGAAAAAGCAAAAACTCTATGAAAGGCCCTTAACTTTCATAGAGTTTGGGAAGAAGCTATAAAAAATATCTAAAAGTTACAATATGGCTAACCCATGTCTATGCTATATAAAAAACAAACCAAAATAAAAACAAATATGATCAAATGGAAAACAAGATATAGAAATTATAATGAATTAGCTAAAAAATATAATTATAAAATGGCACAAATGTCGCTTGCTTGGCTATGAACAAAAGGTGTTTCTTCACCAATTTCGTTGCTATTAAAATGAAATATATTGATGTTGCATAGATGCTTTCAATATTAAACTTTCAAATGATGATATTACTTATCTTGAAGAATTGTATGTTTCTTATCCAATTATTGGTGCAATTAACGAAAATCTTCCACAAGGTGTTGTTCTTTTAAATAAAAAATCACTATATTAATAAAATAGCAGAAGAATAATTATTTTTCTTTCATTACCTATTGGATCAAAACAACATATTTTCTTATACTGTCTAATATTTATCTTCCATAAAATTCTTTTGGACAATCTGTTTTAAATTCATATTTTTTCTTTGTTTTAGGATGAACAAAACCAAAAGCATGGGCATGTAAACCTAAACGTCTTATTGGATTCGATGTTGCTCCATATTTTTTATCGCCAACAATTGGATGATTAATATTAGAGAGTTGAACTCTAATTTGATTTTTTCTACCTGTATCTAAATTAATTTCCAAAAGTGTTTGATTCTTCATTTCTTTAATGACTTTATAGTGTGTAATCGCCAGTTTCCCTTTTTCTTTGTTAGAAATATAGACTTGTTGTGTTTTGCTTTCAGCTAGATAATTTTTTAAAGTTCCTTGTTTTTTTAGTCCTTTTCCTTCTACTAAAGCCATATAGCCTCTTAAATATACAATTTTATTCCAATCTTTTTGTAAAAGATCCCTTACTTTTTCATTTTTACAAAACATTAATACTCCTGATGTTTCTCGATCAAGTCGATGAACGATAAATACTTTTTGATTTTTGTTTTGTTTTTTTAAATATTCACTTACATAATGATAAGCTGTCTTTTCTTTTTCTTTTCCATCTGACATGCTTAACAAACCCGATGGTTTATTAATAACGACAAAATCTTGATCTTCATAAAGAATTTCAAGAAGCGAATTATTTTCTTTTTTTATTTCTACAAGATCATCTTCTTTTAATAAAGAATCAAATTGGCTAACTTGTTTACCATTAACATATACTTCTTTATATTTTAATAGATTTTTAACATTCTTACGATTATACGATAATGATAAAAAATCAATTAATTTCATTTCTTTTTTTACTTTCATTTTTTTCTCCTAAAAAAATGCAAAGAAACCTTTGCATTTTACATTCTTATGATTAATTGTGAATTGAATAAAACCAAAACTGATTCTAAAATATAGATTATACAAGCAACCCACCAAGGCATGAGACCTAAAACACCTAATAAAACAACCAATAAACTAATTAAAATACCAATAAATGTATTTTGAATATTTACTGCTTTTTGTTTACGAGCAATTTTTAATAAATCAATAATTGTATCAAAGTTAGAATCCGTTAACATAATGTCACTATTCTTTGTCACATTTTCGTTATGAACACCACCACGTGAAATCGCTACAGAAGCTTTTTGAAGTAAAGCAATATCCTTATCACAATCACCAATATAAGCAACTGGTCCCGCTACAAGAGCCTTATCCATAACTTCTAATTTTTGTTCAACAGAATAATTGTTGTAGATTGTATATTCATCATTTTCTAAATCTACTGGTCCATCATTAAAAATGACCAATGATTTATGCAATCCTTTGATTTTTTCAAATAAATCCATTTCATCTTCTGTTGTTTCAATCCCATCAAAACGATCATAAATAATTGTTGTACATGTATTTAAATCATCTAATCCACTATTTTCTTTGATTGCAATCTTTTTAGAAAAGGCTTTGGCAACACCCGCAAGCAAAGTAAATGATGCTCCTTGTACATAAGCAAAACTACCCGATACAGTCAACATAATAATTCCTAAATACATATATTTTAAATTATCATGCAAATTTAAAATTGGTAAAATCACACAACAAATCAAACCGACAATAATTAAAGCCTTTGTATAAATATCAGAAACTTTATTAATAATTTTTTCTGTACTTGAAGAAGATATTGGAGCATTTGTCGCAATATCAACAATTTTTGACATCGCTGAAACATCATATAAAGCTGTTGTTTTTATATGAAGATACCCTTCTGTAACGACAGTTCCACTGAATACTTCGTTACCAATTTTAGATGTTTGATATACATCACTTCCATCGATTGCATAAACATCTAATTTTGCTTTCCCTTTGATAATCTTTCCACCTAAAGGAATTGTTTCTCCTTCTTTAACAACAAGAACATCTCCAATATCAAATTCTGTTAAAGGAACCATTTCTTCATTTTCTTTAACTAAGCGTCTTCCTAAATTTTGATGAGAAACGAGCTCATCTAGTTTTTGCATTGACCATTGTGTTACCTGCATAATCAATTGTTTACCAAATTGATAAAGAACAGAGACAACAAGTGCTTCTATAAAAGCACCATAAACCCATCCACCTAAACAGGCAAGTAAAAAGATTGCATTTTCACTTAAGTAATTCTTTAATTGTAAATCTCTTTTGGCATCTTGTAATACTTTTTCATTACATATAACTAAAGCAATAAACCAACCTACATAAGTTAAAAATGTTGTATCTCCAAAAGTAACGAGTCCTAAGGCAACACCTACACAAAACAAGGCAATGCGTGCATATTTTTGAAAATATTTTTCATTAAATAAATCTTGTGACTTAAATGGTTTTTTCCATTGTTCTACTTGAATATTTGGATTGACATTTTCAACAATACGCTTAATACGATTTAAAGCGTAAGCAGAAGATGTCAGTGTTAACATCTTATTTTGAAAATCAAGTTGTACATTTTCAAAAACACTGTATTTAGAAAGAATATCTTTGATTTCATTTGCTTCTTCTTCACTTTCTAAATTAGTAAACATAAATATTTTTTCAACTTTATTTTGATTAGAAATATATTCCCTTTTTTTTCGATTGACCATTTCTTTTAAAATATAATCCATATTTGATTCATCTAAATAGTTTTGAATATTATCAGGTCTTGCGCAATTAAAAGAAATCGAATCCTTATTTATTTTAATACGTGAAACCTCTTGCATACTGTTTAACTTTAAAGATAAAGCATTGATATCTTCGGTTTTAATATGATCTATATAATATATACGTTCCATCTGCTTTTCTCCTTTTTTTAACGCATTTCATTGTAACATATTTTCTTAAAAAATCAAAACAGCCTACTCTATCGGCTTGTTTTTTTATGTTGAATAAGACCAAAGTTTTGTTTAAACTCCTTATCCGTACATGACAAAGAAAATTCATCTCCATAGACCTTATAATGAATAATTTCATTACCTTGATCCTTCATGACACAATCATAAACCGCCCCTTGTTCAAATAACGTATTCTTTTCTTTACCAATAATAACCTCCATAGACACAATACATCTACAAAGACATCTTTTCCCTGTATTAGCGATTATGATCACCCCATTTCTCTATTATTGTACAACACAAGATTATATATGACAAATTTCTATGATATAATGAGGATACGCAAAGGAGAGAAATATGAAAAAAAGAAATTTATTTTCCATCCATATCACCTTATTTTAATAAGAACTAATCTTTTTTATTTTTTAACAAAAAATGACAAATGTCATATATGAAACTTGTCATTTTTAATTATAATTTTAGTTTTTAGAAAATTCTAATAATTCAAGGTCTTTATTTTTATCTTGTGCCCAACGAACACCCCAATCATTTGTGAAAAGCAATAATGGTTGACCTTTTAAATCTTGAACTTTTCTTGTGTCTGAAGAAAGATTTAATGATTTTAAATCTATACCTTCTTTTACCCAACGAATATATTGATAAGGAAGTGGTGATTTATGAATTTCTACATTATATTCATTTTTTAAACGATGTTCAAGAACTTCAAATTGAAGTACACCAACAACCCCAACAATAATTTCTTCCATACCGCCACCAAGCTCCGTAAAGATTTGGATAGCTCCTTCTTTAGCAATTTGTTCTACACCCTTTACAAATTGTTTTCTTTTCATGGTATCTTTATTACGAATCATCGCAAAATGTTCTGGCGCAAATGTAGGAATCCCTTCAAAAGCAAAATGTTTTTTACCTGTTGTAATGGTATCACCAATAGAGAAAATACCCGGATCAAAGACACCAATGACATCTCCTGCATAGGCTTCATTTACTTCACTACGTTCATCTGCCATTAATTGTTTTGATTGATTTAATTTAATTTTTTTCTTTCCTTGATAATGATAAACTTCCATTTCTTTTTCAAATTTACCTGAACAAATTCTAAAGAATGCCATTCTATCACGATGTCTTGAATTCATATTTGCTTGAATTTTGAAAACAAAGGCTGAGAAATTTTCTTGATAAGGATCAATGACTTCTCCATCTGCCATTCTTGGTGTTGGAGGTGTTGTCATATTTAAGAAATGTTTTAAGAATGGTTCAATTCCAAAGTTTGTAAGAGCTGAACCAAAACATACAGGTGATAACTTACCAGCACGTACTGCTTCCAAGCTAAATTCATTTCCTGCCATATCGAGCAATTCAATATCTTCTTGTAACTTATCATATAGTTCATCTTCAACGTATTCTTTTAATTTAGGATCATCCGCTTTTAAAATTTCTGTTTCAACTTCTTTTTTTCCACCATCTACAGGAATAAAGCGAATAACTTCTTTGTCATCTCTTTCATAAACCCCTGCAAAACGTTTTCCTGAACCAATTGGCCAGTTTACTGGACATGTTTCAATTCCTAATTCTTGTTCAATTTCTTCCATTAATTCATAAGGATCTCTTGCTTCTCTATCCATCTTATTAATAAAAGTGAAAATAGGAATATGACGCATTGTACAAACTTTAAATAATTTACGTGTTTGATCTTCGACCCCTTTACTTGCATCGATAACCATAACAGCACAATCTGCTGCCATTAAAGTACGATAAGTATCTTCCGAGAAGTCTTGATGTCCTGGAGTATCCAAAATATTGATACAATATCCTTGATAATTAAATTGTAATACAGAAGATGTTACTGAAATCCCTCTTTGTTTTTCAATTTCCATCCAGTCACTTGTCGCATGTTTACTGTTTTTCTTTCCTTTAACTGTTCCTGCTTGTTGGATTGCTCCTCCATAAAGTAAGAACTTTTCAGTTAATGTTGTTTTACCAGCATCTGGATGGGAAATAATCGCAAATGTTCTTCTTTTTTCAATTTGTTGTCTTAAATCTTCCATTGCGTCCTCCCTCAATCTATATACATTTTTATTCTTTAATTTCAACATTACAATTATTACCACAAAATAGGTAGAATTGCTACTTATTTATGAAAAAATTCTTCCTTTAAATCACAAAAAGTGGGTTTTACCCACTTTCGTTAAAATACAAAATTTCCATTCTCAAAGATTTTTACATGACTACCATCTTCTAAAATACCATCAATCATTAAATCTTCTGTTCCCATCATAAAATCAACATGAACTAAAGAATCATTAATACCCTTTTTAAATAATTCTTCTTTATTCATATCAATACCACCTTTAATACACTCTGAAAACCCAATACCAAGAGCCATATGACAAGAAGCATTTTCATCATAAAGCGTATTATAGAATAGCGTTTTTAATTCATTGATCGGTGAATGATAGGGAATTAAAGCAATTTCTCCTAAGCGTTTACTACCTTCATCACTATCAATAATTCCTTTTAAAACTTCATAACCATTTTTTGCACCAAAATCAATCACTTGTCCATCTTTAAAGCGTAAATAAAATTCATCAACAATATTTCCACCATAACTTAAAGGTAAAGAACTAAAGACAATTCCTTCTACATCATCTTTATTAGGTGATGTAAAGATTTCTTCGGTTGGAATATTTGGAAAATTATAAACACCATTTTTTAAATAACTTCCTCCACCAGCAAATAAATAATCCTCATTTAATCCAATCGTAATTTCTGTTCCTTTACTATTTTTATAATAAAGTTTCTTTAAATTAAGACTATTTAAATGATTTACTCTTTTTTCAAAAGATTGGCGATGTTGATTCCATAATTCAACGGGATCATGTTCTTCATCAATTTTAGCTGCTTTAAAAATTGCATTCCATAAACTATCAAGAGCTTCTTGATTTGACATATCTGGGTAAACTTTATTTGCCCATTTTTGGGTAGCACCACCAACAATACACCAAGCATTTGTCATATTATCTGACAAATCAAAATAAGTTTTACATGCTTTTTTAACCGCTCTTTGCCAATTTGAAATCTTTTTAGGATCAATCCCTGCAAGCATTTCTGGATTTTCATCATCAATGTATAAAAAACATGCATTCATTAAAGCATAATCATTTCTAAAAGTTGAAAACCATGTCGGTACTTGTAAGAAATCATCCTCTGCCATATTTTCATATTTCATACGTGTCACTTCTTCATCACTGTAATGAACAACAACTTCTTTAGCTCCCACAAGATAAGCTTGTCTTGTCACTTCGCGAACAAGTTGATAACTTTCAATAGACGCACTAATGACAACAGTTTGTTTTTCCTGTACATTTAATCCAGATTGAACTATTAATTTTGCGTATTTTTCTAATTTTGTTTTAAAACTCATTTTTCTACCTCTAATTTATCTAATTCCTTTTGTGCTTCAAGACAACCATCTTGAAGTGCAAGTTGATAATATTCTTTTGCTTTTTTTAAATCTTTAGATGTTCCATCACCATAATGATACATATAACCAAGCATAAAACTTGCTTTTGAATAATGATAATCACTGGCTTGTTTATAATATTGCATGGCTTTTTGTTTATCTTCTTTTTGACCTATTCCATAGAAAAACCATCTTCCTAAATGATAGAAACCTTCTCTATTTTGTTTTTGACAAGCAGACAAATAATATTCATAAGCCATTTGATAATCTTTTTCAACATAAATCCCATTTTCTAAATAATAAGCATATTTGACAAGTGCTGGTGAATATCCTTTTTTAGCACTTCTTAAAAGATAATCCATCATCTCATCTTCACTTATTTCAATACCTTGTTCACCATAGAGTGCAAGTTGATAAAGAGATTGTTCTTCATCTTCTTTTTGAATAGCGATTTTAAAATGATGAATTGCTTCATGAGTATCATGCATTTCTTTAAAATATTGACCTATTAAATAAGCAGCCAAATTATATTGATCTTCAACAAGAGCAAGTAATGCAATTGCTTTGCCTTTATCTTGTTTGACTCCTTTTCCTTCTAAATAACAAATTCCAAGATGATAATAAGCTTCTTTTTCACCAAACTGTAAAGCCTTTTGATAAAATTCAAAAGCCTTTTCTTCATTTTTTGTTGTTCCTAAACCATGGCCATAGTAATAAGCTACAGCCAACATCGCTTGGCTATCTCCTTGTTTACTTGCTTTTAAATACCAATAAAAACTTTCATTTAATGAATTTTCTATTTCACTATGCATTTCATAAAAATAGCCCAAACAATATTGAGCATTCACATAGCCCATATGCGCTGCTTTTAAATAATATTCCAAAGCTTTTTGACTATCTTTTTCAATACCACGACCAAATTCATAACACGTTGCAAGTGCAGTTATCGCAACATCTAAATCATCTTTAGCGGCTTCTTGATACCAATAAAAAGCTTTTTGATGATTTTCATTGCAACCTAAACCTAGATCGTAAAAACGTCCTAACTTATACTTAGCGAGACTGCTTTCTTCATAAGAAGCTTTTTCATAATAATGAAAAGCTCTTTGATAATCTTGACTAACCCCTTGACCAAATTCATAACATTCACCAAGGGCACAAATGGCATCATTATGTCCTAAAGCCGCAGCTTCTTCAAAGCGATAAAATGCTTCTTCCAAATCTTGTTCCACACCTAAACCATGTTGCAAGAAAAAAGCAGTTGAAAACAATGAGCGAGGAAATTTTTCATCCAAGCCTAACGAATATAATTCATATGCTTTTTCATAATCTTGTTCAACATCAATACCGTATTCATAAAAATAAGCAAGATTGCATGAAGCAACAACACTTCCTAAATCACTCGCGAGTTTATAATAAGTCATCGCTACTTGATTATTTTGTTTAACACCTTGTCCTTTTTCATACATATAGCCTAAAACACATAAACAATCAACATCTTCACATTCTTCTCCTAAACGAAAACATTCAAGAGCTTCATCATATTTTCTTTGATCATAGTAATAAAGTCCTACTTGATAATATTGATCGGGTGTTAACTCCTCTAATTCCAACTCATCAAAATGATGATTATAAGTAAGCGCACATAAATCAATACCAATGACTTTATGATCTTCATTTTCAATAAGATATTGTTCAAACTCTTCATAATCTTCATAAGTTTCCATCATGAAGCGAATGGAGTCTACTTGTTGTTGTATTTCTTCAAGGTCTGCATGATGAGAATACACCGAAACAAGTTTAACATAAGCAATACTTTGTTCATAATCATCTTTTTTTACACGAATCAATGTCTCTAATTCATAATTATTCAAGACTTCGTCTATATAATAATGATGAAAAAAGGGTTCATACATCTGTATTCTCTCTTTCATGCTTATTCCTCCTTATATTTTCTATTTTTTATCATTTATAATTCCACTGATTTCACTTGAGAATTTACCAAGAATCACAGTTACTTTCCCCGTAGATTGAATGATTCCACTAGCCCCTAATTCTTTTAAAACATTCACTTTAACTAAATCATCATTTTCTACAAAGACTCGTATCTTGCTTCCTTGTGCTTCTGTTTCTCTAATATTATCTATTCCACCAAAAGCATTGATCAATGCTTCTAAATCGATAGGAATATCCTTTAAAGTCACTTCTTTTGGCTTTTTATTCTTTAACACCTTCGCAAAAATAAACCATACTAAAACAATAAGCACTACGGCTATAAGAATATAAATAAAATAATCTAACATATTCATTTCCTTTCTAAAAAAAATTTCTTTTATGATATATTTATAGTATACTATAAAACACAAGGGGTGACAAAATGAAAAAATATTTTGATTCAACAATTTGTTGGCCATTGGCTACGATTTTATTTATACTTTGTTTAATCAGTTGTTATACAATTAAATGTGCTGCAGGATATATCACCTATCCAAATCCAACAGGATATTGGACAAAGCAGCTTCTTTATTATGGTATTGGTGTCGGTCTTATTTACCTTATTAGTCGTTTTGGAAATGATCGTATTTATTCAGGAATGTGGATTTTCTACGGCATCCTTATTGTTTTTCTCGTAGGACTTGTCATTCAAAGATTTGCGATCTATAAATTAGGAATGCATATCATTCCTTTTGCGAAAGATTTAAACGGAGCAACATCTTGGTATAACTTCCCAGAATTTTCTTTCCAGCCTTCTGAATTTATGAAAGTTGTCATGATTATATGTATGTCTAAAACCATCTCATTACATAATGAAAGATATCTTATTCATACTTTTGAATCAGATTTACAACTTATCTGGAAAGTTGCGAAAATTGCCTTACCACCAATGATTTTAACTTATCTTCAAAATGATGCCGGAGTTACTTTAATTATGGCTTTTGCCGTTGTCGTTATTTTATTTGCTTCTGGTATTAATAGAAAATGGTATATTGTTGGTTTTGCAGTTGTAGCGGTCGTCTTGATTATTTTCACATATCTCTTTATTTTTAGGCAAGATATCTTTTCTTCTATTATTACAGGACATAAACTTGATCGTTTCTATGGCTGGGTAGACCCTGAGGGAACCTATCAAAGTCAAGGTTATCAGCTTTACAACGCGATGATGGCTTATGGAACTGCTGGTTTATTTGGTCATGGCTTTGAGACAGTCATTATTTCCTTACAAGAAGCACATACAGACTTTATTTTCTCTGTTATAACTTTAGGATTTGGCTTTGTCGGAGCTGCTATTACGCTAGTTTCTGTTTTAGCACTTGATGTTATTATTCTTTATGTTGGGTTAAAAGCAACCCATCAAAGTGATAAATATTTTATTGCCGGTATTTTTGGCTGTATGATTTTCCAACAATTTTGGAATATCGCCATGATTTTAGGATTATTACCAATTACTGGTATCACCTTACCGTTTTTATCATATGGTGGATCTTCTTTACTTTCCTATATGATTGCCATGGGAATGTGCTTTGATATTCACCGTCAAACAAGTATCGCTAAATATAATCAAATCAGATAGAGCTTCAAACGAAGCTCTTTTTATATATAAAAAGAAGCCCTTAAGCTTCTTTAATAATCAAATGATTTTCAAGTTTATATTTTAATTCATCTAATGAACAAGGTCTACTATAATAATATCCTTGAATATAGTCTGTTTCCATATTCATTATTTTATGTAATTCTATTTCTGTTTCAACACCTTCTATACACATTTTAACCCCAACACTATGTGACATATCAATCATATGTTTTAATAAAAGATTTTCATAATCATTTGATAAAGCATTTTGCATTAATCCTCTATCGATCTTAATACAATTTGGTTTTAGATTATATAAATAATGAAAATTAGAATATCCTGTTCCAAAATCATCTAAGGCTAATTGAATATTATTTTCTTTTAAATTCTTACAGAAATTGGTAAAACTTGCATCTGATTCAATAAAGCCACTTTCTGTAAGTTCAACTACTAATTGATTTTTTTCAATATCGTAGCGATTTATAATATTTAAAATATCTTTTAATATAGGTGTTTTTAATACTTGTACATAAGAGATATTAACATGAACCTTTAAATCAGGAATAAATGGTTTTAACGAACAAACAGCCTGTATAGATTGTTCCAAAACCCATTTCCCTACTGGAATAATTAAATTACTTTCTTCTAATAAAGGAATAAATTCATAAGGTGTCACTTTTCCAAACGTATCACATTCAAATCTTAAAAATGCCTCTAAACTTGTAATTCTATTTTTATCCACTTGGACAATCGGTTGGAAATGAACTTCAAATCCAACAAAATCATGATCAACAGCTTGATGTAAACATTTAATCAATTCACTCTTACGTTGGAATTTTCTATAATCCTCTGTTTTAAAAACATAACACATGTTTTTTCCATCTTTTTTAGCTTTACTTAAACCAAATTCCGTCCATTTCATGATTTCTGTATAACTTGCAGTTGGATTTTCTTCAAAGCATAAAGCACCCGCCGACAAAGTATAATAAACTTCATAGTTGATTGATTCAACATAAGCTGTAATACTATCACGAATACAATTATATAAGTTTTTAGCGTCTCTTTTATCTCCGAATAAATCTAAAATAATAAATTCATCTGAAACAACACGATAAAGCTTTTGATGATTTAATAGATGTTCTTTAATACAATTACCTGTTTGTTTTAAAATTTCATCACCATATTTTAATCCATAATTTTCATTAATATTTTTAAAATTATCAATTCCTAATCTTAAAACAAAACCTCTATGCATATCATCTTGAATAGGAATAATTAAGTTTTTAAAACTTGTTTCACCTAACAATCCACTCACATTATCCGCAATTTGTTTCTTTCCAATTTCGTTAATACATCCTACTAAATATTTAATCTGATGATTTTCATCATAAATAGCACTCCCACGACAATTGATCCAAATCGCTTTTCCTGCTTTACTCAACCAACGATATTGCAAATTATGAAATTCTTTTTTTCCAGTAAAAATCAAATCAAGATCTTCCATAACAAGATTATAATCCTTGTAATAAATAAATTCTTTAAATTTTTCTATAGGATTTTTAAATTCATGATTTTCCATTTTAAAACGTACTTCCGCATGAGGAGAAATATAACAAGAATCATTTTCAATATCTAAAACAAAAAGATAATCATCAATGCATTGATCTAAAACATCAATCATTCTTCTATAGGATTGTATTTCATTGTTTAATTTATTCATAGCACTTCCTCCCCTACATTATATATTAATACCCCCCCCCCTCAATTTTCAACTCATTTTAAACAAAATAATAAGAATTACTCATTAAGGAAAGTCGCTTTAATTTATCAAAAATGCTATCTCGCATATTAGATTTTATTATATAATACTATGTATATATCTTGAATGCAATATTCTTTCAATTATAAAAAATAATACATTTTAGTTAATTTTATTTTAAAAATCTTAATTAATCATCTGTCAAATCTTATTAAATAAGATTTGAATTTATACAAAACTTGACGCTTAATCATTATTTATTTCAAATGGTCAATTAAGTTAAAGATTAAAATGTATTTACATCAATTGCATTTTTTAGAAATTTTATTTGATATACATTAAATTGTATTAAAATTATTCTATTTTGTAAATCTTTAATGTAAAAAGAAGCCTCTTTTGGGCTTCATAAATAACTCTTTAATTGTTCACTATAATCTTCTTCAATTTTTATTAATTTTAAAGTAATATCTTTTATTTTAGAATGTGCTTCTTGATAAACATGAAGATAATGATACAAAGATTCTACGCCCATAGCACATCCTTGAAAAAGCAAAGAGGCTACTGTTGAATCTTCATGATCCATTGCAATTTTAAAATTCATCTTCATCCAAGATATACTTTTAGCCATTAAAGAAGCTTCCTTTTCTTTTATTTCGTATTTTTTAAGTAAATAATCAACTTCTTCTTTTAATTTTTGATGACGATTTTTAATATCAATGCTTAATTGTTTAAATTCTTGATTTTGAATCGTATCTAATACTTCATCAATTGAAGAAATGGCCATTTTTAAACCAGCATCACATTCTTGTAATAATAACATTGTTTCTTCTTTTTTCATAATATCTTCCTTTCTTTTAAAGTATTGATAAAAAAAGAAAAAACACACAAAAAGATTCTAGATAGAAATACCTAGAATCTCATATATTATTTTAATGATTTCTTTAATAACGCTAAACCAAACATTCCTACAACTGAACCAATAGCTAAGGCAAATAAATATCCTAAAGGATTTGAAATAACACCAATAACAAAGATACCACCATGAGGAGCCATCAATGTACAATTAAAGAACATTGATAAAGCACCCGCAACAGCTGACCCAGCAACACAAGCAGGTAAAATATGAAGTGGATCTGAGGCTGCAAATGGAATAGCACCTTCAGTAATGAATGACAATCCCATAATTACATTTGTAAGTGTTGTTTGTTGTTCTTTTTTAGTAAAACGATTTTTAAAGAAGAATGTTGCAAAAGCAATCGCAAGCGGTGGAACCATACCACCAATCATAACCGCAGCCATGATATCATAGTTTCCTGAAGCAATCGATGCAGTCCCAAAAACATAAGCTGCTTTATTGATTGGACCACCCATATCAACAGCCATCATACCACCAAGTAACATTCCTAAAATTACTTTACTTGAACCACCCATTGAATTTAAAGCATTTGTAAGAGCTGTGTTAATAGCAGCAACAGGTGGATTGATAATAAATGTCATTAGCAGTGCCATTAATAACAATCCAAAGAACGGATATAAAAGAACTGGTTTTAAACCTTCAAAAGCATCTGGTAAATAATCAAATAATTTACGTAACCCCTTCATTAAATATCCAGCTGCAAACCCAGCAACAAGTGCTCCTAAAAATCCTGAATTTCCTTGGTTAGCTAATGCTCCACCAACAAATCCGACAGCAAGACCTGGACGATCAGAAATTGACATCGAAATATATCCAGCAAGAATTGGTAACATGAAACCAAAAGCTGTATCTCCTGTTGTTTTAAAGAAAGCCGCTAATGGGGTATTTTTACCAAAGTTGCTTGGATCAATTGTATAATCATCAAATAAGAAAGCTAAAGCAATTAAAATACCTCCACCAATAACAAACGGTAACATATGACTAACACCATTCATTAAGTGTTTATAAATTTGACGACCAACACTTTCATCATTTTCACTTTCAACAGTTGTTGATATGTGATCTGCATGATAAATTGGGGCATTTCCACTTAAGGCTTCATTGATTAACTCTTCTGCTTTATTGATCCCATCTGCCACTTTAACTTGAATCACTGGTTTTCCATTAAAACGAGCCATTTCAACATTTTTATCCGCTGCAACAATAATCGCTTCACATTCTTCAATTTCTTTTGTAGTTGGGGCATTTTTCGTACCACCACTACCATCTGTTTCAACTTTAATGGTAATTCCCATTTGTTTTGCTTTTTCTTCTAAAGCTTCAGCCGCCATATACGTATGAGCAATACCTGTAGGACAAGCAGTTACTGCCAGCAAACGATAAGTTCCTGTAAATTCTTTTTGTGCTTCTTCTTTTTCTTCTTCTTTTGCTTTTTGTGCTGCTTCTTTTTGATTGATTAAATCCATAAATTCTTCTACACTTTGTGCGTTAATTAAAGAATCTTTAAAGTCTGTATCCATCAACATTTGTGATAACATAGCAAGAATTTGTAGATGTTCGTTTCCACCTGTTTTAGGAACTGCAATCATGAAGAAAAGTTTTGCTGGTTGATTATCTAAAGATTGGTAATCGACGCCGTCTTTAACAACCATTGCTGCAAGTCCTGGGGCATTTACAGCTTCACTTTGAGCATGAGGAATAGCAATTCCTTCCCCAATTCCTGTTGTACTTAATTCTTCACGGGCATAAATTCCTTGTTTATAAACATCTTGATCATTTAAGTTTCCTTGCTTTGCCATTAATGAAACTAATGTATCAATGGCTTCATCTTTATTTGAACATGTAGCATTAACATCAATGGAAACATTTTTTAATAAATCTAAGATTTTCATTTATAGTTCCTCCACTTGTAATTGTTTATAGACTTCTTGAATCATGGAAGCTTCGGCAAGATCTTCACTAAATGCTGTTGCTCCGCCACAAGCACTTCCTAATTTTAAAGCTTCATCATATTTTTTATCCTTTAAATATCCAGCAATGAATCCAGCAACCATACTATCTCCACTACCAACACTATTTAAAAGTTTTCCTTTAGCCCCTGCACAATAATAAACATGTGTGTCTTCACTTACTAAAATAGCACCATCTTTTCCAAGGGAAACAAGAACATTAATAGCTCCTTGTTCTTGAAGTTTTCGAGCATAATGAATTAGATCTTCTTTATTTTCAATTTTAACATTGAATAATTCTTCTAATTCACGATGATTTGGTTTAATTAAGAAAGGATGATAAGGTAATACTTTCTTTAATAAATCATTAGTTGCGTCAACAATGATTTTAATTCCTTGTTGATCAAGTTTTTTCATAATTTGTTCATAAATATCATCAGGTAAAGAAGAAGGAATACTTCCTGCAAGAACTAATGTGTCGTTTTCTTTTAAATGATCTAATTTTTTAAATAACTCATCTAATTTTTCTTGAGGAATATCTGGACCACTTCCATTAATTTCAGTTTCTTTAGCCCCTTTCATCTTCACATTAATTCTTGAAAGACCACTTTCTAACTGACATAAATCACAAGTAAATCCTCTTTCTTTTAATTCTTTAACAATTTCTTCACCTGTAAATCCTGCAACAAACCCTAAAGCTGTTGTTTCAAGATTCAAACGACTTAAAATTGTTGAAACATTAAATCCTTTTCCTCCAGGATAAATTTCTTCTTGCTTTGAACGGTTTGTTTCCCCTTCTTCAAAACAATCAACATGCATAATATAATCCAAAGATGGATTAAAAGTAATTGTATAAATCATTAATCTCTAACCTCCACAACTGTCGCTTGTTCTTTAATTTCTTTTTCACAATGATCTGTAATAATCACCGCATCATTTATTTGACCAAAGGTCACATGATATACCTTATTAAATTTACTATGATCCGATAAAACATAACTCATTTGACAACGTTCCATAGCCAATTCCTTAATAGCAGCTTCTTCACTATCTGGTGTCGTAAAACCATTCATCAAATCAATTCCATTTGTTCCAAAGAAACCTTTAGAAAAATGATAACGACTTAATGACTTCATCGTATTAGCACCCACACATGCCCCTGTAATATTTCTCACTTCTCCACCAAGACATACCACATGAAATCCTTTAAGAGTCAATTGTTGAGCTTGCATTAAACCATTAGTAATATAGTGTGCTTCTTTTTGATCTAAATATTCAATCAACTCTAAAGTTGATGAACCTGCATCTAAATAAACCACATCATTGGCTTCAATCATTCCTGCTGCATACTTTGCAATTTTTTTCTTTTCATCAGCATTTAATAATTGTCTTTTTCCTAATGGATCTTCAATCGTTTGTGTTACCTTAGGAATAAGGGTTGCACCCCCATGAACTCTTTTTAAGAATCCTTGATGATCAAGTTCTACTAAATCTCGTCGTATACTTGATTCACTCGCTCCTGTAAGTTCAACAAGGGAAGCTACAGTCACATTTCCTTTTTTATCTAATTCATTTAAAATAATTTGATGGCGTTGATTATCCATACTGATCACCTCTTACGCGTTCATTATATGACCGTTCAATCATAAAGTCAATTATATTTTGACTGTTTAATCATAAAAATGAATGTAAAATGAAAAAAAGAGCACTATTTTGAATGAATGCTCTTTAATATATGAATGAATGCTTAAATTATATAATCTATTGCGGTAACAGTTTCCATTTCTGGGCCATCCATTAACAGCTTTTGATGTTCCTTTGATTGAGGATATTTTTGTAAGTCTATCCTATTAGAAAATTCAACAATTTGAATCACATCACCGAAATGAGGTCCCACAGATTGTTGTTCACTCATATTTACTCCTATTTCACTTTTAATAATCAAAGGACATTTTTTACCAACTTCTTCTAACATTCCAACAAAATGTTTAATTTCATTTTTATCTTTTAAAGTAAATACCAATACATGTTTAATCATCTTTCTCTCCCTTCTATGCAATATGCATTCCACCATCTATAAATATTTTTTGTCCTGTTGTATGACTTGCTTCTTTACTACTTAACCATAAGACAGCGTTCACGACTTCTTGAGTCGTCGCTAGTTTTTTCATAGGAATCACATGTTCTTTCAACATTTCTTCTTCATGAGGATTAGTTGAAAGTGAATTTTTGGTCAGTTCTGTTCCTATGGTTGGACCTGGACAAATAGCATTGACACGAATACCAAATGTTGCATTTTCTAAAGCCGCCATTTCTGTTAAAGCAATAACTGCTGCTTTAGCTGGACCATAAGCAGCAAATCCAGGTGCCATTTTATATCCACCAATAGAAGCCGTATTAACAATTGCGCCAAAACCTTGTTTTTGCATTTGTAATAATTCATATTTTAAACAAAGAAAAACACCTTTCATATCCACATCAACTACTAAATCCCATGTTTTTTCAGAAATTTCTGTTAAGGATTCATAAGGCATACGTACCCCATCTGGTCCAATACCCGCATTATTAAATGCACAATCAAGACGTCCATATTTTAAAACAACTTCTTCAATAGCTTTTTTTACATCTTCTTCTTTAGAAACATCACAGTGAATATAAAAAGCTTCATTTCCTATTTCTTTTATTGCTTGCTTACACACTTCTTCTCGATCAACAGTTAAAGTCACAACTTTTGCACCTTGCTTTGAAAAAGCAATCGCTGCTTGCTTTCCAATACCACTTGTTCCTCCGGTAATTACAACCACTTTATCTTTAAAATTCATTTTTCTTTCCTCCTTTAAAAGCAAAATATTGACTTAAAATAACAATATTAATATTAAACATTAAAAAAATCAAAACAAACAATGCACCTCTATTTGTCCCATCATATAAGTTTGTTTCTTGTTGTACAAACGCTAAAATAGTTGCTGTAATGGACGTTCCTATTCCCCCTGAAAGTTGCATCAATGTTTGTAACGTAGCATTCCCATCTGCCTGTAGATTTTTTGGTAAATAAGACATCGCAGATGTCATGGTATTACCAACAATTAAACCAATGCCTAGACTATAAATAAAATAGAATAAGATACATGATTGATATGTAAGATTTTCAAAAAAGAATAAGAAACAAAATGTGGCAATAAAGCTACCGCATAACCCTAGAATAATTGGCTTTTTAGCACCAAGACGATCAAGTATCAATCCACCTATTGGGGCAAACACAGCACCAACAATGGCTCCTGGAAGTAAAACGACCCCTGCATCTGTTGCTGATTGTTTTAAACCAATTTGGACAAATGTCGGTAATAATAAACCATATCCAAGTGTTGTCATTTGTAGAAACATAATAGCTAAAGTATGAAACGTAAAACCTTTATGATTGAATATTTCTATACGAATTAAAGAATTTTTAATATGCAGTTGTCTTTTAGTAAAATAATATAAACTGATTATTCCAATAATAAAGCAACCCAAAACACATACTAAATCATCAACTATCTGATTTAAATTAGAAAACCCCATAATTAAAGAAACAAAAGCTAACGCTACCGCTATAAAACTTAAAAGATCAAATTTTTCATGTTTATTAATTATTTGTTCACTCATACAAAAATAACCTATAAAACTTGCCAGAATAATAACTGGTAAAACACAAATAAAAATATAGCGCCAAGTAAAATATTGTGTCATAATTCCCCCAAAAGTTGGTCCAATAGCGGGTGCTGCAGCCGTCACAAAAGAACCACATCCCATCATTAAGCCAAGAAATCTTTTCGGTGATTCTTCTAAAATGATGTTATACATCATAGGAAGTGCAATTCCTACCCCTGCTCCTTGTATAAATCTTCCTATAAGTAATAAAGTAAACTGTTGTGCAAAGACATCAACAATCAATCCTATTGAAAATAAGAACCCTGCTGTCAAAAATAATTTTTTTGTCTGAAATCTTCTTTTTAAATAAGATGAAATAGGAATCATAATACCCATCATCAATAAATTTCCTGTTGTCATCCATTGAACAAGTGATGTTGAAATATGAAACTCATTCATCAATGTAGGAAAAGTAATATTTGTCGCTGTTTCAATCAAAACACCACAAAAAGAAAACAAACCTGCGGCTAAAATAGCGAATAATTGTTTAATAGTTAATTTTTCTTCCATAAGCCCTCCTTATGGGTTACTTTACTTTAAAATAAATAAATTTCTTTTCTTTTTTATATTTCATAAACTTTCTTGACAAGATGAAAAAAATGTGCATTAAGCACATTCTAATTCAAAGTAGCGTGATACCAACATATCTATTAAATAACGAAAAAGAAGTCTTCTTTCTTTCATTTCTAAATGATCGATAGATACAAGCAAAGTCCCTTCAAAAGATTTCAACATTGTTTGATCAATCAATTGAGTTGAAAGCAAAAGTTTATTTCCTTGATTTCTTAAAAGCTTTCGTAAACAACGTGAAGATTGTTTACTTAAAGCATCTTCTTCTACACCAATAACAATCAATAAATCATCCTCTTTTAACAAATCAATAGCTACCTCATTTTCATCTAAAACAAGAATATCTTTTTGAAAAAGATCTCCTTCGTATTGAACATATTGACAAAGTAAATGTGAATAAGCAACTCCATAAAGATAAATATGCTTAGCTTCTTTTATTTTTCTTACAAAGTAATCGATTTGACTTTGTTCAATCTTCATTAAATTCTTTTCAATCCAAGATAATGAATCATGAAGATGCTTCTTTGTAAGAAAATAGTTGGTATTTGTTACTTGTTTTCTAATTTCTAATTCTAATAAACAATCATCTTTAAAGGCAATATAATTATCATAACCTAATTTTTTGATAAATTTAGAGATCTTCGCTTTTGAAACATAGCTTTTTCTCGCAAGTTCTTCAATGGACATAAAAGCAACTTCTTTTAAATTCATTTTAATATAGTTACAGATCGTATAATCGATATCACCTTGTTGACAGTTATTTAAAATTGTATTGATTTTATTTGTTATCATAATATCACCAGATAAAGTATAACATAAAAACCGCCTAAGCGGTTTTTTGTATGAGTTATAGAGAGTTTTTATATTTGAAGGAAAACTGATCAACAATTTTATTTATGTTTTTCTTACCACTGTAAATAGCCTTTCCAACAAGGATAATCGCTAATATAGATATTATTATTAATATGATTGCAAAGATTTTTACAAATAGGATATTTGAAAAATAATACATCAATAAGACTCCCAGAGAGGAAAGGAAGAACAAATTGCGTAACCATTTTATAAGATTATGAATCATTTTCTTTTGATAATTAATTTCATCTATATATCCTTGTTTTTCTTGACTATTCATCTTTTTTTCTCCTTTTAATAAGATAATCCTGGATTGAAGAATCCAACAAATACACCAATAAAGGCAACAACAACTAATAATAACATTACTTTAATTGGTGACATTTTCTTTTTAGATAATAAATACCAACATCCAACAACAAAGACTGCTGTTAATAATCCTGGATAAACACCATCTAATGTTTTTTGTAAATCTATGAAAGGTTTTTTAGCTCCAGCTGCGGTCATCGTAAATGAAGTTGTTACTGAAATCCATGTTGCTGATACAGCACCGATAACAATACCACCTAACATTGTTACTGATTCTCTTAAAGCTTCCCCTTGAGGACCAACTAAGAAATCAACTGCTTTTCCACCTAATTCATATCCTTTGAAATATAAGAATTTCATTCCAAAGTAAGCAAATAAGTTCCATACAATGATGTACATGATAGCTCCAAGAGGAGAACCTCCTGTAGACATACCTAAAGCAATACCAAGTAAAATAGGAATAACTGTTCCTACAACTAGGGAATCCCCAATACCGGCGATTGGTCCCATTAAACCAGCTCTTAAACCGTTGATTGTTTCATCATCAACATCTTCTGTTCCGTTGGCACGTGCTTCTTCTAACCCAGCTGTCATCCCAACAATAACAGTACCAAGTTGAGGTTCTGTATTAAAGAAAGCAGTGTATGTTTTCATTGATCTTGCTTGATCTTCTTTTTTATCATAAAGTTCTTCTACTACTGGTAACATAGAGCATAGATAACCAAAAGTTTGCATATGTTCTTGAGAGAAGCATGTTAAGTTTCCATAATACCAATTGTGGAAGGATTTAGTTAATGTTTTTTTAGATAGTTTCTTTTCCATCTTAAATATCCTCCTCATCTTCATCATCAAAGTCTCCTGCAGGTGCAGCTACTCTTTGATTTTGTAACATTTTTAATTTGTAGTTAATTAAAGCAAACATACCAGCAATCACTGTTGCCGCAACTAAATTGATTCCCATTGAAGCAGCAAGAGTAAATCCAAAGAAAAATGGAATGAAATCAACTGCTTTTGTAACAATTTGTTTTAATAAGATTGCAATTCCGACACATGGTAATAATGATCCAACTGTAAATAAAGTTTTCATAGCTAAACCATCCATAGGTAATGTTGTTTTAATAAGTTCAACAACATCTGCTCCTAATTTACACATAATTAAGGCTGGAATAAATGAACATAAAATATGTGAAATCCAAGGTAATACCATATCTACAAGATATAATTTATGATAATCCCCTTTTTCAACAGCTTTCCATCCAACATGTTGCCATGCTAAGTTGATTGTTGCTGTTCCGTAGAACAATACTGTACCTAAAGTACCAACCATTGTTCCAAATGAAGTTGCAAGAGCTGCTCCATCTTTTGTGGCAGCAGATAAACCATAACTATTTAACGCTACCATTGCAAGTGGAATCCCAATGTAACTTACAGCACGAACGTCTGCTGAAACGGTTCCACCTGGAGTAACTAATGCAATGTAGACAACTTGCATTGCTGCCCCTACTAAAATACCTGTTTTGATATCTCCTAAGATAATCCCACAAACAAGTCCCCCAATTAAAGGACGACCTAATGTGTAGTTACCAAAGGAAGTACCACCTAATCCTGGCATACTTGATAAACAAGCAAATAAACCAAGTAATGCCGCTTGTAACCAACTAATTGTCATAATTTTTCTTCCCCTTTATTTATATATTTGTTAAAAACCAAATTTTCCTTTAAAATCATCCCATGTTCCAATTGAAACATCTGGTAATAAAGCAAATTTGATTGTATAACCTGCTTTAGCTAAAGCTTCAAAAGCTTCGGCTTCTTCTTGTGTAATGGATTGATTGTTTCCTAGTTTTGTTGCTCCTTCACGATCATTACAAGGTCCAACAATAACTGTTTTAATACCACAATCAAATCCTTGATCAACAAGAATTTTTTTCATATCAATAGGATTTTTAGTAATTAAGAAATATTGATCTTGACTATCTAAAACCTTTTGACTTTTCTTTTGCCAAGCTTCCATTGTCCATACAAATGTTTTCTTTCCACTGGCTGATTTGTAAGCTGCTTTTAATACTGAATTATTTGCTGCTTTATCGTTTACAGCCACCAAACCATCGCATGGGTATTCTCTTGCCCAACGTGTACATGTTTGACCGTGAATCATACGATCATCAATTCTAATAAATGATACTGACATCTTTCTTCCTCCTTAAATATCATCTTCGTCGTCTTCTACGACTTTAAATTCTTGTAAAGCTGTTGTTGCTTCACTTAAGACAGCTTGTACAAAGGAATCCCCTTGTAAAGTATCTTTCATTAATACTGAAGTAAGGGCTAATGGTAAATTCATCCCACCAATTGTTGTTGTCTTTTCCATTAAACCTTTTTCAGCTAAAACATTTAAAGCAGTTGTAAGTGGTGATCCTCCTACAATATCCGCTAATAAAACAATTTCATCATCTTCATGAATGTCCTTAACACTTTCTTTAAAGATTTCCGCAAATTCATCTGCTGTCTTTCCATCAGGTAAACCTGAAGCAATCACATCATCCCTTTGTCCTGCCAACATCATTAATGATGTTTTTAAACCAGCTGCAAATTCACCATGACTTACTAATACTAAATATTTCATGTTCTTCCCTCCTTGCACCTATAGAATACCAAATATGAAAGCACTTGCAACGTGTCTTCAATCACGACTTTTAAGTGACAAAAATCATAAAAAAATTGACAAATATCATTCCTACTATGACATTTGTCATAAATAAAAAAGATAGCCAAAAGCTATCTATTTCAATTCATTTTCTAATTTCTTTTGTATCTTATTAAGATCATTATCAATTGTTCCTTGATCAATACTTTGATTAATCAAATAATCTGCTTTTTCTAGAATATTTTCATACTCTTTAAACTTTGGTTCTACTAACGTATTTTCTAAAATTCTATTTAAAACATCTGAATCTAAAGAAGCATAGGAGACTGTATCTTTTACTAAGATTTCCTTTGTTTTCTTTGATAACATGACCTTCTTTAAAGGAGAGGCTCCCTTCGAATTATCAAGTAGGGATTGTTGAATATCTCCATCCATCGTCAACATTTTTAAAAATTCCCACGCTATTTCTTGATGCTTTGTTTGTGAAGACATTCCTATTAACGAAGTGTCTAAATGTGTTGTAATCGTATTTGATTTTGTCCCCGGCATTGAAATACAGCTCCATTTAAAAGATGTATATTTACTAATACGATAAGGATAAGGTTGGTAGGTACGATATTGAGCAAAGGTCAAAGGACAAAAGGCAACTTTCCCTTGATCAAAATCTTCTGATGAAACTTGATAGCCATTTGATAAAGCTTTAAGTTTTGTCAAATATAAAAACGCTTCTTTGACTTCTTTTTTATCAAGATGACAATTATCTTCTTTAAAAACTTGTAACCCATAACAATCAAGAACATCTTGCCAATCAAAGCCATAATAGCCATATTGATCGATGACACCATCATTATTTGTATCCTTTGTAACTTGATTACTAATATTATAAAAATCATCAATGGTCCAATTACTTGAAGGAATAGCAATACCTTCTTTGGTAAGTAAATCATGATTGATACACATAATTGTTGGATTGATTTCATAAGGAAGTGCATATTGACTTCCATTATTTCCAGCAAATAAAGCACTTTGATAAAAAAGAGAAGTATCTATTCGTTCTTCTTTAATAAGTCGATCTAAATTCTTTAAAATACCAATAGAAGATAACGTATTAAAATCATCAGGAAGTACCATAAACACATCAGGTGTTGTTCCTTTGGTAATTTCATTAGCAAGCCATGAAGAATAATCATCTTTTATAATTCCACTTTTATATTCAAAATGAACATTGGGGTATTTCTTTTCAAATTTCTTGATTGCTTGATCAATAACTTGATAACTTTCCCCATTAGGCACATCCCAACTGCTTCCGACATAAAGTCCTAAAGTAAGAGTAATATCACGACTTGGATCATTGATCAAGCAATAAATAAGAACTAAAGAAAGACTTACTAATGTAAGAATACCCTTTTTTATTCTAGTCATTATCGTCACCAAATTCTTGCATTGTGACCCCTGTTTGAACAGCCCAAATGGCAAGTTGCGTACGATCACGTAATTCTAATTTTGACAAAACAATGCTAACATAATTACGCACAGTTCCTTCTGATAAATAAAGTTTTTGAGCAATTTCTTTATTAGATAAACCAAAACCAACTTGTTGAATGACTTTCAATTCAGCCTGTGTCAAATCTTTTGATAAAGAATCATCGACTTGGATAGCATAATTACTCATAGACATCTTGGAAAAAAGTTTAAATACTTTTGTCGCAATATCAGGATTGATCATCGCTCCACCATTATAAACTGTACAAATGGCATGATAAAGTTCATCCATGCTGACACCTTTTAATAAATAACCGCTTGCTCCATATTTTAAAGCACTAAAGACAAATTCATCATCATCAAAAGTGGTAAGAATAATGATTTTAATATCTGGATATTTTTCTTTGACCGTCTTTGTACAATAAACACCGTCCATTTCTGGCATACGAATATCCATTAAAATGACATCTGGCCTTTCTTTTTTTATACTCTCAAGAACTGCAAAACCGTTTTCAACAGCATCTACGACTTTCAAATCTTCATGTGTTGATAAAACAATTTGTAAAGACTGTCTAATAAGTTCTTGATCATCTGCAATCATCACTTTAATCATCTTTTTTTCCTCCTATTTTTGGTATTTCTACAACTGTTCTAAATCCTTCTTCACTATAAAAATGTATCGTTCCATTTAATATAGCAACACGTTCATGCATTTGTTTCAAGCCATATCCATAATGAATTTCCTTACAGCCACTTCCATTATCTTGCATAATAATCATATATTTTTCCTCTTCGTCAAAAAGATGAATTTCAATATGAGAAGCATGTCCATGTCTTAAAGCGTTTGTCATCGTTTCTTGAATAATTCTAAAAATAATATCTTCTTTTGTATTTTCAAAATCAACATTTTCCCATTCATAATACAAATCAACATTTAAATGAGAAACACTTTGAAATTCTTCAATCATTTTAATCAAACCATCTTTTAAAGTTCTTTGATCAAGTGCTCCCGGTCTTAACTTATATAAAGAACGTCGAACATCTTTAATACTTTCACGAACAACATTACTAATTACCAAAAGTTGTTCTTTTGACTTTTGTGGATCAATATCAATCAAAGCAATACAAGCATCAATTCCCGCCGAAATACCTGTTAAGGCATGTCCTAAAGTATCATGTATCTCTCTTGAAATTCTTTTTCTTTCTTTATCTTCTGCCATTTTTTCAGATAAAGCAGAATACGTTTTTAATTCATCATTGACTTTTGAAGCAAGTTGAAGTTCTTTACTGATTTTCTTTGTTTCTTCTTGTTGAACTAAAACTTGGCAAATAAGATAAAGAATAAAAACAACAACATTTAATGAAGCTAAAATATTTTTAGCAAATAACATAAATGTTCGACTTGAATTTGGATAAAATGATAAATAAGATTCAATACTTGGCATATGTATAATATTTGATAAAATATTAAAATCTGAAATCAATAATAAACCAAAGGCCATTAATAAAAGTAAGGCCATATGTTTAATATTTCTCATATTATAAAGTAAATCAGCAAAAACAAAGAGTAAAATTCCATTATAAGAACCATTTAAACGAATAATTAATAAAAATGAAAGAATAATTTCGATATAAACAAGACCATTCGCCATTTTTAAATTATCTTTTTCTCTTAATTTCATTAATAAAACAATAATGATAAAAAGAAAAATCGATTCAAAAAAGATATTTTGTGGTGTTCTAGTAATATAAGATACTTTATTTAAGAAATCACGTGCATAATAATGCACTGAAATATATTTGGTAGAAAGTAAAAATAAAGAAGCATTATAGATAATAACAACCGCATTAATAAACAATAATGAATCTTTTAACTTTGTAACATATTCTTTTGTAAGATGATTCATTATTGCCACCCCGTTATATCATATTCTTCTATATTTTCTTTGGTAATCAATTTTGTTGGAACAATAATTGAGCGTTTATACTTTTTATGGTGTAACATCTTATAAGCCACCTTGATTGTTTCTTTTCCTAAAGAAGTAGGTGATTGTGAAGATGTCCCCACAATTGCTTTCGTTTCTGCCAACAATTTCTTTATATTTGGTGAACCATCAACTCCATAAATAAAAACGTCATGCCCTAAATCATTTTCTTTTATAGAAGCTAGTGCTCCTAAAGCCGTTGGATCATTCAAACAAAAGACAACATCAAAATCAATTCCTTGTTGAATAATTTTATTTAAAGCAGGTAAAGCAAGTTCCGTTTGTCCTAAACAATCTTCACTTCCTACTATTTGATAATTCTCATTTAAAGCAACTGTATCTTTAAAGCCGTTGATACGATCAACCGCTGATAAGGCTTTAGAATGTTCAAGTAAAGCAATACGTGCATGATCAAAGCGTTGCATCATATCTTTAGCACACTGTACTCCTGCATCATAATTATCTGAAACAACTGTACAATCTGCAATTTGATCATCACTAATAGGAGCATCTACTACAATAATTTTAATTCCTGCTTTTTTGACTTCTTTTAATGTTTTATTAATACTCGAAGATTCAACAGGATTAATAATTAAAACATCGATTTCTAAAGAAACAAGGTCTTTGATTTGTTCATTTTGTTTTTTAGGATCCAAAGCTGGATCTCTAGTATATAAAACATCCCCATGATTATTAACAACATTTTCTATTTCATTATTTACAGCTTTATAGAAGGTATTATTCATTGTCATATAAGTTGCTCCAAATTTAATTTGTTTAGTATCAGTGTTTAAATAATGGTGATAGACAAAACAAATCATAATAAGGCTTACAATACATGTTATTTTTAAAGCTTTATTTTTATAAAAAGACATGTGTTTCCCTCCTATTCTCCCTTTATTTAATTTTAATGATTTTTGTCACATAAGTAAATATGACAAATGTCATAAAAGTATAATTAATTGATTTAAGACATTCTTGCCTTTTTGATTTTTATTCAAATAATATAAAACCATGAGTACTTATTTTGCATATTTCCCCATGGTTTTTTACTACTATTTTATAATAGTTATTTAATTATTTTCTTTTGTTTTTTTGTTTAATACAATATAAGCTATTACTGAAATAAATGCAATTGTCATAAATGTCCAAATTGGTGTTTGGTCACCTGTTTTTACTTTATTTGTTTCTTTAGTAGTAATAACTTGTGGTTTTTGAATAGGTTCATTTTTTGTATCAGTTGATACTGTTGGTGCTTTTTCTAATGAATCTATTGCATTTTGTAATTCATTTACAAGAACATCTGCTTCTTCTTGTGTCATTTCTGAAGAATTTTCTAATTTCTTAGATATTTCTGTTACAGCATTTAATAATTTAGAATAAGATGCATCTGTATATTTTTTACTATCTAATTGTTTAATTTGATCTAGTAAATCATGAATTCCATTTAAATCTCCACGTTTAACTAATTTTTGAGAAGCTTTTTCTAATGCAACAGTTAATAAATTAATGTCATCACTTGAGTTTTCATTCTCTAATGATTTTTTAATATCATTATATGCTTTTTCAAATTCTTTCCATGTTGATGCTGTATAATCTTTTTCTTGATATTGAGCCATTATAGTCTTCAATACATTGATTTCATTATCTGTTGCCTTTAAAACTAATTGCGCCCTTGCATTTTGTAGTTGTTTTAATGCTTCATCTAATTGTTCTTTAGTAGCTTCTTGAGCAAGTAATGCTTGTGCATTCTTCAATGCTTGTTTATATGTGCTTACTGTTGAAGTTAAATATTGATCTGTATCTAATTTGTCTAATTCATTTGATTCAATATAATTTTTTAAAACTTCTTTGCTTACTGTGACTTTTGTAACTAATTGTGCTTTCGCTTTTTGTAAAGCTTCAACCATATCTTCTACATCTTTTTCAGTAATATTTGCTTCACCCTTAGCAAGTGTATCATTTACTGTTTGAACTTGTTGTTGTAATGTTGCCCAAGTTTCACTCGTATAATCATTTTCTTTTAATTGATCAATTGCATCAAGTTCATCCTTAACGCTTTGAATATCTCCACGTTTAACTAAACTTGCATAAGCAATTTCTAATTTTGATTTGGCTTGAACTACCAAATCAAGTTCACCATAGTTTTCATCGATTACTTTATTTGCTTGTTTTAATTTTGTTTTAAATTCTTTGTATGAATTAGCTGTAAATGTTGATTCTTTCACATCTAAAGTATCAATATAATCTTGTAAATCTTTTGTTGCTGTTGATACATATTCATCTTCATTTAACATAATGGTTTCTGAAATTGTTGGAATATGATTTTCATCCCATTCAATTTTTAATTCATAGATATTACCATCTGGCATATAGAATTCATTAAGTGATTTTCTCAAAGTTCCTACTTGAACCCATTTTTTATGAGTTGTACGTGTTTTTGCATCTAAATCATCAACAAGAACAGATACTCTTGCATTTGAAATTTCACCTTTTTGAATAATATGCATTTTCTTGACATCTAGATTACTTGATAATGTATATGTAATACTTCCTGCTTCTTTTGTTCCTGGTTTATAAGCTGTTGATAAATCACCATCAAATAAATATTGTGGAATATATCCTTTTGCTTCTACAGTTGTAGAAGTATATGCTGGATCATTTGTTACTGGTACATATTCTCCATCATTTATATCGATTTCATTGAAGAGAACCGCTCTTTTATTATTTGAAGCTGTCATTAAAATTTTCAAATAACGTGCTTTAACTTGGTTTGCAGTTCCTTCTACATATACTTTATTTGGATAAGTACTTGAGGCTTTATAACCTGCATCTGAATCAATGCATTTAACGTCTCCATCATTTGTATTTTCATTACCATCTCCAATAGTTACTACTTTTGTCCAATTTTTTAAATCATCCGATACTAAAATATCAGCATCCCTAATATAATTGACCGCACTATCTTGGCAATACATTTGAATTTTAGAAATTATTCTTTCTTGTCCTAAATCATAAATAATATATTGTCCTTTTTGTGGGAAGTCTCCGAATTCTGTTGTTGTATCAATATTACCATCAAAAGCAGCACCATTATTTCTAGTATCTTCTGCAACACCCCATGATGAATTAATATTCATAGTTGTTTCATATAAATATGGAGCTGTAACTTCATTTGAATGCACTTTAAAATGTTTGATTGTTAATTTGATTGCATGATCTGTTTTATTTATCAATCTTACATATCTTCCATCTGGAAGCTCACCATCTTGATTAGTAATTGTTGTCCATTCAACACCATTTTTAGAAACTTGTAAAGTTAATCCTTCGCCATTTTCATAATCAATATTGAAAGTACTTAAATCTTTAATTCTTAATAAATCAACACCAACGTATTGACCTTTTTCTAAACTAATTTCTTGATTATAAATTAATTCTGTAAGAGCTTCTTCACTTTGTGAAGCTAATTTATAATCCGTATTTGTATAAACATTTGTATTATCAAAATTTTCATCTGGATTATAAGGTTTTACAGAGAATTCGGAGAAAATAACCCATACAGGTTTTTCTTCTTCATTAACTAAACGTACATAACGTGCTTTTAAACCATTGAAATTTTCATCTATTGTATCTTTTCCGCTAGAAACACCTTGATAAGTTTTGTATGTTGTCCAATTTTTATTGTCATTAGAATATTGTAAGCTATATTTTTTCCACTTATTTCCTGCTTCACGTTTTCCACCAATTGCTGCATGAATTTTACCAATAGCCGTTTCTTTACCTAAATCCCAACCAATATAATCACCTTTTCCTGTTATATCTCCTGATGTCCGAAATTCCACATCTGTTGAATCATCATCATCTGTTAAGTTAGCAACTGTTCCTTGATAAATTCCCCATACATCTGTATACATAAATGTTGCATTGATTTGTCCTGAATCATCCATTTTAAATGTTTTAACTTTCCACCAATATCCAGCTTCACTACTACTTTGTAAATTTAATTCTAAGTTTCTAATACGAATTGCTTTCGCTTTAATATTTTGGCTTGTCACATCTAATTCAACAGATGCATCTCCATTGTATTCTTGTATAGCTGTCCAGTTTTGTCCATCTGTTGTATATTCAATCACATATTTTGTTGATTTATCATTTCCTGCATCTTGTGCAAAATGAATTGTTCTTAATGTTTTTTCTTTGTTGAAAGTTAATGTGATACTTGCATCAATTGGTAAATAGTCTTTAATTTCTCCACCTTTATAAGGACTTTCTGCAAAATGTGCGTATGTATCTTCACTATCATCTAATAAATCATTTAATGACCCTGATTTAAGTGTTAATTTATCAGTTGATAATGCACCTGCATCTTTTTCTTGGGCATTAATTACAATATCTCTAACACCCAACCATGTATTAGATTTATCTTCAGTAGCAATCATTCTTATTCCTCTAACTGATTTTAATCCCAAATCAGTTAATACAACATCTTTTGGTAAAGTATATTCTTGATCATTTAAATCAACCCATTTTTTACCATCTGTTGTATATTGCACTTTAGCTTTAGAAAAAGTATCATTAAGATTCGCGTTTGTCCCTAATTTAAATGTTGCTTTATCAATATCAATTGCTTTTGTATAAGTAACTCCTACATAAGTTCCTTTACTAATCGAATTTGGCGTTTTATAAACAATTTCCGTATTCACTTTATTATCAAATACATAATCTGTATTACCTGTTGGCATATCGTTACGATTTGTAATGAATTTAATTACTTGTTTATTTGGATCAACAATTGTTGAAGCAATATCACCTAAATAAGAATCCATTGTTTTAATAAATGGTACAATGTGTTGAACACCTACTTCGGCATATTCTAAATGATCAACATAATTAAATCCATAAGTTTTTGATTTTTCAAAAGCAGCTTGTCCTGCTGCATAAAGATCCCAAATTTTATCATTTGCATCACCATCTTGCGCTGCTTTAATGGCTTTAATATAATTAATTGCTGCATCTGTTGTATCATCCCAACAATTTAACCAATAGACAATTTGATCTTTTACCCTTGAATCTCCAGCTTGTTCTCTATAAGTAGTACTCGCATTTTTTAAAATAGTAAATTCATTGATTAAGTCTTCAAATTGTTCATCACTGATTGTTGTCCCATTAGAGATAGCCGCTTTAAAACTAGCTAAATGGTCTTTTAAATCAACGGATTCTTGTAAAGCTGTAACACGATCATCCATATTTTGATTGATCATATGTTTTGAAAGTTCTCTTAAAGCAGCTGATGCTTTCGTTTCAAGAGCACTATTATGATCGACATATTTAAAGGAAGCATTCCAACATTTTTGCGCTTCTTCTTCACTTTGCCAGATATTCCATGAATAACATGCATTACCAAAAATTGCAACTTTGCTTGGTTCAGATTGTTGCATTGGATTTAAAACAATTCCTTGAATCTTGTTTGGATCTACACCTGGATGTAAGAATGTTGTATAACCACCCATGATCAAATGTTTTTTAGAGTTATCTGTACATGGCCAGTTGATCCACATATAAGGTCCACGTCCCACATTATTAGTAAATGTCGTTGTGAAATCATTTGTTACTTCTCCCCAAACTCTACCACCTGTCATGACAATTTGAATATTTTCCGGGAAATTTCGATAATAACCTTGTCCATTATACATATATTCTTGTGTGCAGAATGGTAATGTTAATTTTAAATCAGGATATGTTTTTTGCATTTCTTTTAACCATGCTGTCATATCTGTTAATGTTCTTGTATAATTTTCACCACCGACATTACCTGCATCATCAGCTAAAATAGCAATTTGACGTACTCCTGCTTGTATTACTTGTTCAAATTTAGCTTGTAAAACTTTTAAATCATTTTGATAGTTTTCTTCACTATTATATCTAATTGCATCATACATATAAGGATGTAAAGCGAAGACAAAACGACATTTTGATTTATTTCCTGCTTCTGCAAGAGGTTTGATTTTTGTTTCAATTTCTTCGTTTGTATAAAGTTCTCGCCATTTAGAATTATGTTTTGGATCATCTTTAGGAGCATAGAAATAAGAATTCAACTTGTAGTATCCTCCCCATTCCATTAATTTTATACGATCCGTTGTAGACCATGGATTCCCATAGTAACCTTCAATAAATCCACGACTTGCAACATTAGCATAATCTTCCATTGTAAAGTTGCGGATATTTGTTCCGTCTAATTGTTTAAAAATATGATACAAACTTGTAAGACCATAAAAAGCTGCATCTGTATCTTTACCTAAAACAGTAATTTTTCCATTATCAACTTTTAATAAGTAAGAATCTAATTGATCAAATAAATTACTTGTTTTTACTGTATAATGTTCACCAGCATATTGATCAACATATTGATTAGAGCCTTTTATACCTACTAAAATATTTGTTTGATCTTCTTTAACTTCTGTTGAAGTTGTAGCATTAATCTTTTTAATAGCTAGCACTTCATTGAGTCTATCCCTTGTATATTCATCAATACCATCTTCATAGACTATATTGACATTTGATGTTATATCAAATGAACCATCTTGATATTCCATCATATGAGGATTAGGATAAACCTCATAATCACTTTCCAAGGCACTTACCATTGGATAAGATTGAACACATCCAATAGACATTAAAAATGTAAGTACCACTGCAATGATTTTTTTTACCTTCTCTTTCATATTCTTCTTCCTTCCTTATTTACATTACTGCTCCCTTAAATGAATAATGTAATTTTAATTTGCAAATACAAGAGCAAAAAATAAAGACCAAATAAACCACGCTAAAAAAGTGTAAGTTATTTGGTCTTGCCTACTTAAAGTAACAATCCGTATTTACATCTTGTATTGTAACATGTCTTGTTTGTCTATGCAAGCGGTTACAATAATTTTGTCTAGACAAATTAAATACCACTACTTACTTGTAGTGGTATTTATTGACTATAAATCTTCTTTTTTTAATACCCAACCATGATATAAATGCCATCCATACAAATAAAATAACATTTGCTTCATCACCCGTTTTAGCAGTTGATGTATTCTTTTGTTTTCTATTGTCTTTGTTTGTAGATACTATAATTTGATTCTTCGTCTTTTTTAGATGATGAATCATCATTTTTAGTAGAAGTTTCTACTTTCTTTAGATTATTCATTGCTTTTTCTAAATTTATCACAGCTTCATCTATTTTTTCTTTTGAAGCATCATGATTATCTACAACATTTTGGGCTTCTTTAATAATATCTTATAATTGTTTATTTTCTGATTCTTAAGCAATAATACTTGCACTTGTTACTAAATAGTCTAATTCCATTATTGAAGCAAATGTTTTTGTGAACCTAATCGAATATCATCTACATATCCTACAAAAGCATGTTCTTTACTTCCAATTCTTTCAAAAGGAATCATCATTGTTGCTTTTAATAATTTACCATTTACTTGTTCATCATCAAGTATATCTACTAATTGCCCATTTACATATAATTCAATGACTTCTTTTCTATTTTTAAATTCTAATTCAACCCATTGATTAACTGGTAATTCATAATCAAATGAATAATCATGATTTTCTCTACTTAATCCTGCTTTACCAGTCTCTTTTTGAACAGCTTTAATGGCTCCATAACTACTTTCAAATAAAATCTGTTCATCTTTGCTTGAAGAATCATGTTTAACTTTAACATGTAAATCATTATTTAAACCAACTATATTAAATGATGTAGAAACATAACTCTTATCACCTAATAAATGTAAAGTATCATGACTATCTAATAAAGCAAGTTCAATATTTTCATAATCTTTTAATTAACCTAAATTACCTAAATCATAATGAGCAATAACGTTTTCATCTTTATCGTTTCATAACCAAAATTTGTACCTGAAGCATCTCCAAGTGTAACTCTTAAATTATTCTCTTGGCTTAAAGTTTTATCATCTTTACCCCATAATTTAGCACCAAATAATGGAATTAAATTTTGTAAACGATCATAAACATCATATTCACCAATACCATTTTCTAAATAATCTGTCATGCCGTTCCATACAGCAATAGCCCTCCAAGCATTTGTTCATTCCCAACAAGAATTGTTACATTCCCAATAGAATTAATTTCTTGATTATATAAAATACCATCTTTTAAATAATCATAATAATATCCGGCATTAGGAACAATGTAGTAATGACCATCATTACAATCGATTAAATCATAATCTTGTTCATACATTTGTTCCATAGTTGCATAACCAAAGTTCCATAAGTTCATTTGAACATCTTTGCTTCTTACCGCTGTATTCCCCAAACATTGTGTTTAACTTCCCAAAATACGCGCTGTTCTTCCCGTATCTTGTACATATTTCAACTTATCATCAGAGAATCGACGATAAGCTTCTTTATCTGCATTGTATTCATCTGCGCCAACATGTACTGTTGTTTGTTCATCAAAAACAAGATCATTTGAAGTATATAAGTCAATATATAAGCGTACATATCTTGCGTTATAAATCTGATTTAAAATAATTTTATCTGTTAAATTTTTTCTTGGCATACTTTCATATTCATTTGAAACATAAGCCGTTTTGTTTAACGCTAAATTTTGTTGGCCACCTCTGCATAAACTGGCACAATCGCTAGAACTGAACTCATCGACATAGATAATGTAAGGACAGCGTAATACTTTTCTTTTTCAATTTCATATTCTTATTCCCTTTCTTTTAAAAAAAACCAAACATAAAAACAACATAAAAAATGTCGTCTATATATTTGGTCTTGCCTAATTAAAGTAACAATCATTGTCTATACAATAACGAGAATATACAGTTGTTGTCGAGCGCTTACATTTTAAATGTGACAATTCTTTTTTATATGAATACATAAATAAGTTTGTTCATCTGGCGCAAGTGTATAATTATATTTACTTTTAATCATTTTTTTTATTCGATTAATGCATAATGATAATCGAATATTTTCTTTTAACATATCTCTTATATTTTCTGTTGTATCCATCGTATTTTCAATATCATTACGAAAAACTCTTTCCGCTAAAAATTTAAGATGTGTTGATAACCTTGCATAATTGATTGAATCTAATTCTAATTTTATATTCATAGTTTGCTCAATTACTTCAAAAACATCTTTTACAAAATTTACTATTTTAGATGTATTTTGTGAACTATTTTTTGTTGAAAAATTTACTAAATGCAAAGCAATATATCCTGCTTCTGCTTCTTCTAATTGAATTCCAATCTTTTCTTTAATAAGTTTTATAGCCCATAATCCCAGTTGGTATTCCTTTTTATATATCGCTTTCGTCTCTGATAAAACAACATTAGGTAAATCTATCTTTTCTTTTTTACGTTTAATAGCAAAGGCAATGTGATCACTAATTGCTAAAAAGATTTCTCCATAAAATTGTGTACTTAATTCATTTGTTGCTTTATTAACTAACAAGCTTGTAATTTCATAGTAAATAGGTTCAATATCATCAATTGCTCTACGTAACCGTTTTTCGCTTTTATCTTTAAAAATATATGTTTTTTCAATATGTGACTCATCTACTAAATCACCTATTTTCTTTTGAAAGCCAATACCTGACCCTGTCAAAATAATATCTCCTAATTCATCAGATAATGCTGCAATACTATTATTATTAAATATTTTTATAATTTTCAATTTTATTTCTCCCTACATTAATATTTCATTTAATATCTCAGCAATAAATTGAACTTCAGTTCCTATAATAATTTGTATTTCGTGCTCGCTTGTTTCAACAATGTGAGAGAAATTCATATTTGATAGAGCCTGTTTATCTATTATTGATATATTTTTTACTTCCACACGTAATCGTGTAATACAGTGGTCAACACATAAAACATTAGTTTTTCCACCTAGTGCATCTAATAATTCAATTGACATATCATCATAAGTAAATGCTTTTGTTTTTTCTTCTTTTGGTTGTATTTTTTCTCTTCCAGGTGTCATAAGATCATATCGTAAAATCAACATTCTAAAAATAACATAATAAATGACACCGCAAATAACTCCTAAAGGGATTAAAAACAATATGTTATTCGCAAACGGCGATTTAAAACTCAATATATAATCAATTAATCCAGCTGAAAAACCAAAACCAGCCATCCATTTAAGACTTGCAGCAATAAAAAGCATCATTCCTGTAAGGAAGGCATGAATTAAATAAAGAATAGGTGCAACAAACATAAAAGCAAACTCTAAAGGTTCCGTAACACCTGTAAAAAACGAAGCCAACGCTGCTGAAAATAAAATGGAACCTACTTTTTTCTTATTTTCTTTTTTAGAACAATGATACATTGCTAAAGCAGCTCCAGGTAAACCAAACATCATTACTGGGAAAAATCCAGCTTGATACATTCCTGTCGTACCTTTAACCCCACCTGAAATCGTTCCCCAAAACTTTCCAATATCATTAATACCTGCAACGTCAAACCAGAATACAGAATTTAAAGCATGATGCAAACCGGTAGGAATCAATAAACGATTTAACACACCATAAATTCCTGCACTTAATGGTCCTAATTTTGATATTTCTCTTCCAAAATAAATAAAGAAATGATAACAAGTAGGCCAAATATAAATAAAAAGCAAAGAAGTAATGAGCGTGATACCTATTGCGATAATTGACGCAAATCTTTTGCCATCAAAAAAAGATAAAAATTGCGGTAAACGCTTTTGATCAAATTTTTGAAAAGAAATAAAAACAATAAGTCCTATCAATATTCCTATAAAAGCACTTTGGATATTATGAAATGCCAAATCCACATCATATTCTGGAATTTGCATCATTAAAGAAATACATTTAGGTGATAAAATAGTTGTCATTGTCATATAGCAAGTAAGTGTACTCAATGCAATAAATGTATCTCTTTTTTTAGACATTTCCATAGCAACAGCTAATGCAAATAGAATAGGAAGATTATCAATAATTGTCCCACCAGAAGTAATTAATAAAGCCGCTAGCGGACTATGTACACCCCATCCAGTAGGATCAATCCAATACCCTATTCCTTTAAGAAGTGCTGCAATGGGCATAATTGAAACAGGTAGCATTAATGATTTACCTAATCGCTGTATATATTTCATAGCTACCTCCTTTTTAAGTACTTTTTATATCACTAAAAAATACAAACAAACATATATTCATAGGATTTATTATACTCTTGTCTAGTCAAAATAGCTAATAGAAAATATTTTATTTTAACTTAAAAATATATCTGTTTTATATTTATTTAATTTTACAAAATAAAAACCATGAGATTTCTTCTAAAAAAACATCTCATGGTCTTTTAATACATTATCATTATTTTTGAATCAACTGTTTTGCATATTTTATAATACTACTTCCATCTAACAAACCATAATCTTTTAAAGAAATTACGCCTACTGGCACTTTAACCACCTTTTTAATTTCCTTTAAATCTTCACTTCTTTGTGGCGTAAGTAAAACCACATCGGCCTCTTGTAAATGTTCATTTAAAAACACTTCAATATCCATTAATTGACTTTTAGCTACTTCTTCTATTTTACGAACCAGCATATTTCCTGAAAAACCTGGTTTTGACAGTAATGTTATCTTCATATAAGACCTCCAAATACATAGTAATAATATAATAAATGAAATAGCTAAAATGTACAATATCTATTTTAGCTGTTTATTCTCGGATTTCTTCTTTCTCTATTTTTTCTTAAGGCTTTGAAGTTAATAGTATGAAATATGTATAACCTTCTCTTCCCACAATAATTTCTACAAGTCTTCCACCCGATTTTAAATTCATTCTAAAATCATAATAAAATAAATGCTGCCTATAATCTCTTTCTATATCATATAAAATAATTTTATTATCTTTTAAATGTATTTTCATATTTTCTCCCTATGAAGAAAAACGAAGAACGCATAGATTAGAATCCCTCTATTTATCCAACTTTTAAATCCACTTCTTGAAACACCAAGTATTTGAGTTACAGCTCTTAAAGAAACAGTTTTAATACCAGTACTTTCTTCTATATATTCTTTAATAGCTTCATAGAGGACATTTACTGGCTGCTTACTATGCTCATTGCTTTTTTTAATATTTCAACGGCATCTTTTAAATCTATATTTTCTTTATCGTTCTTTGTATCATCGAATTATTTACATCATCCTTTTTAGAAATATTTCTGTTTAACTGGTACTAAATTTATACTAGCACTATAGGATTAGAAGCATAATCAAGAACATCTTTTAAACTGTACTTAACTGCCCATATAGAAGTTGTTGCCATTATATATCGACCACCTTGTAGCATACACATGATAACAGCACCACATAAGGCACCTAATTCAAATACAACAAATAGTTTTATATACTCCATAATTCATCTCTCCTTCATGGGGTATTAGGGGGATTTCCCCTAACAGGCTGACTTTTGACGGCATAAGTCCTTGCTTGCTACAATTCAGGACATAGAAATAAATCTCTTTTATAAAGAATTTTAATTGACCATACGAAAGATCATTATCTAACATATTCATCTTTCTTTTTCATTTTTTCTATGGCCTTAAAATCGGTTTATACATAATTTTCTTCATTAAGAATGATTCCCTGATCATGATATTTCTCTTTTAATTTCTGTAAAGCTTTCTGTTCATCTTTGTCTTCAATCACTTCCTGATATTGCAATATTTCTATAATTTCAACTTTAAATTTCATCTTTTTATTATCCTCCATTATTTAAACCATCAAAAAAATAATCAGTATTTTTTCAAGTTTTTCATACTGATTCTTCAAATTATTTAAATCTTTGAGGTGTAAATTAATGAGATTAATTTCTTCATCTAACTGATTTCTTTTATTGAGTTTTATTTGTTTTTGCGATTTTAACTTTTGAATTTCTTTTATAATTTTCTTTATCAATTGATTCAACTCCATTCTTTATTCATAAAAAAAGAACAACTCTCTACAAAGCTGTTCTTATAATTCCAAACTTATTTTAAAAAAGCATATCGTCTACATAATCTTTAGTATAATCAGTAGCAATTAAATTCATTCCAGTCAGTGACTTAATAAGTTCTCTAATTTTTAATTCACTTTGATAACCACTAAATCTTTTTTTCCATTCAAGAATATATTGATATATCATATTTTCAGTCACCTCATGATAAGTTTCTTTTAAACTATCAAATGAAAATAAAATAGTCGTAATCAATTCTGCTTGATTTGTATCCTTCACCCTTTTAAATAATTGAAACGTTTTATTTACATTTTCTATATCTTTTTGTGAATATAATGATTTATCTATCTTAAAATCCTTACTCACTGTTATAAGCATCATTTTTCCATATTCTTTTTCATAAATTAAATTATTGTTTGAAAGAATTGTAATTATTTTCTTTATATCTGCACTGTATGGACCATATGTTCCTTTTGAAAATTCCACACCTATATCAGTCCCATATCTTGATAAAACATAACATATTTTTTGAAAAATTGTTCTTCCTACTTTAATGTTATATTCAGATTCTTCTAATTTCTTTATAAGCTGTAATACCAGTAGCCAGTTATTATTTATTTTCTCATAAATAACACCTGTTTTATTCACCTTATTTTCATTAACCAATAAAAACTCAACCTGTAATTTACTTTTTTCTGTTCCAAAAGGTGCATAGATTTCAATATCTATTGGCAGATCTTTTAAAGATTGATACATGAGTGGTCCAACAGTTTCCCAATCAAGTCCACCATTACCACAACCTAAAGGAGGAAATGCAATAGATGTGATTTTTAATCTTTCATAATTTTGAATAAACCAATTTAATCCTTCTTGAATATATTCAAGCTTAGAAGGAGAACGCCAATGTTGTTTTGTTGGAAAGTTTAAAATTTTTACAGAATTATCTTCATAATAAGGATATAAATAACCTGTATGAATTAACTTTTTAGTACACATATCCTTATATTCTTCAAACATTTTTGGATATCTGTCTTTATAAATTTTAGCAATTCCTTTACCCATGACACCAACACAGTTAATAGTATTAACTAGGGTTTTCATCTCTGATTCAAAAATATCTCCTAGTTTAATTCTAATCATATGACTGCCTCCTTTCTATTGAAAAAATAATTCTTTACGAATAATCACTTGAATATTTAAATTCAAATCCTCTACTTTTTGTTTTGCATTTTCATTACAAACAATAACACCTATCAAATATTCTACGGGCACTTTATTGAGAACCAAAACCTCTGCACATTGTATTTGTTTATTTTCATACTGTTCTAATGGGTTATCACTCGTCCAATATTTTGCAAAAACTTTAGAAAATTTAATATATCTTTTGCCTTTATCAGCTGATTCAAAAGCTGCCAATTCTGATGCAGCATTACGATCTGATACAACAGTTCCTTCTAAATCAAGAACTCTTTTATCAACACAAACAATACATAAATCATCTATTTTTTTATGATTTATTAAGTAATACATCATTGGATTTCTAGGATTAAAATATAAATTAGCATAATCATGGAGCATTCCATGATTTGGAATTCTTTTATCATCACGTCTTTTTTGAACATCTGGATTTGATAAATCCGTTGAAGAAATATCACGTATTAATTTTTCATTTTTAGATAATATTCCATGTTGAAATATACTTTTGAGATTTCTTAAGTCATTAATATTAAATAAAAATTTAACAATACTATAACTTTCCGAAATTAAATTCATGATATTTATCCTCCCATTGATATTTCTTTCCAATGAATATTATCTCATGTTATATCTTTCTATTCAAGCAATAAAAAATGATAATATCAGAAAAAACATTGTTATGCTTGACCTCTATTTTATCTTAAGTAACTCTTTTTGACTTATCAATTTTTATATGAATTTTTAACTATTTCATCAAATATTTTTTCATTTCTCTTTAATAATTCTAAATTTCTTTGTGATAAACAATATATTTTTTCTGACAGTTGTTCTTTACACAAATATCTTTCAAGAATATGTGCAAATGCATAAATTGCATGATAATCCTCATATTTTTCAGATAACAATGGATTTTCTTGATTTCTTTTGTAATTCTTTCTTTTCTTAATTTGGTTTTGCTT
>OFML01000250.1_pt1 | contig 51420 bp, 46 predicted proteins | sample 1541831 | NCBI WGS metagenome assembly OFML01 (sample SAMN04209237, study PRJEB22552) | human gut metagenome | biome: gut; material: feces | host: Homo sapiens | place: USA: Oklahoma | reverse complement strand
AACAGCTTGCCCCATGGAGCGAGACTGCGAAAGCGAACTGTCAAAACTAAACATAGAGTAAAACGCTTGCATCTATCATTTTGGTGCAAGCGTGATTCATGGGCAGCGTAGCAATATTTTGCGCTTACTGTTGATATATTCGAAAAATCTTTACAGGCATAAAAAAAGCGGTTGGACATTCCGATTTAGTTCAGAGTGTTCAACCGCTTTTCTTCATTTTTTGTTCATTTCATTTTTGTGGGTGGCAAATGGGTGGCAAATAGACTGAACTTCATACCTGAAAGCCTACAAAACCGCCTATTTCCGCACTAATTTGCATACCGTCTCCACATGGCACGAGGAAATAGGAAGTACGTCTTAGCCCCTCGCCCGTATACGGAAATATATCTATCGCTTTTCGAGCACTTTTCCGAGCTTATCCGTTCTCGGAAACATGTCATCTACATTGATTAAATACTTTTTTTCAATAGTCTCTAATGTTTTCACGCACAAGTTATATTTCAATAATATTTTTCTAAAGTTCTCTTTTGAATATAATACTTTGAATATCACAGTGTTTAGAAAAAGAACATCTTCTCTTCTAGCAATTCGATTGTAAATGTGCTCAAACAAAAAGCAAATGAAATAATAACCATCAATATAGAATTAACTAATCCCGATTACTCGGGAGTTTCCATATCCGTAGTAAAAGCCTGGTCTTCTGTATAATTGACCTTCTATACTTCTTTGTTAGACCAATATCAAAATGCTCACACATTAATCTTGATTCTTCTCTCTAATTCTTTTTATTTTGACGGTCTTAATCGCTTGTTTCAAAATATATCCACTCGCCTTTACAAGATCGATAGGTACAGCATTTCCAATTTGCAATGCCGCTGCTGTTAACGAATTGCTAAAAATAAAGTCATCTGGAAAAGTTTGCAATCTAGCCGCTTCACGTATAGAAATTGCTCTATCTTGTGCATAGTGTCCATACCGTCCTTTTGAATAGCAAAGACATCCTCCTGTCATTGTTGGAGAAGGCTTATCAGCATCCATAATCCCATAAACATCACTATGCCCTGAAAATATATTTCCTTCTTTATCTTTTTTCTTATGACATTTTAATGTCAAATCTTCTGGCAAACCATCGCGAGAACCGCCATTTTTACGTATTATCTGTATTCTCTTTATATTTGTTTCTGATAAATTGGCACACTTATGATTAAATATAATTCCATTATCATCCACATACTCTTCTCCTGCTCTAATTGGAGGTAAATCGCCTATGGCTTCACGAACTGTTCTCCAAGGTTGCAGACCCGCCTCACCCTTTCTATTATGAGTAGCCTTTGGTAATGTAAATTCAAATCCACATTGTTTTAACTCTTCCTGTATATCAAGTCGAACTGCGTGCAACACAAATCGTTTTCTTAACTGGGGTACTCCATAATCTGCTGCATTAAGAATATCAGTAATAACGAGATAATGTCTTCTGAGCCGCTCCAAAAATTCATCAAGAATTACCTTGTTATATTCAGATTCAATTCCCGGAACATTCTCCATCAATAGAAACGGAGGCATAATCTCTTCAATAATTCTCAAAAACTCAAAAAGAAGCTTTTTCCGTTCTTCCACTGTTTTATTTTTATTATCAGGATTTTGTCGTGAAAAGCTCTGGCAAGGCGGACATCCTGCCAAAAGATATATGTCATCTTCTTTAATTTTTGCCGCTTCCAATATCTCTTTGCCTTCTATTTCACAAATATCATTATTTAGTACATTAACTTTTTTAAGTGGATTATAATTTTTATATGTATTTACGGCATTTTTTTCAATTTCAACCGCTGCCTTAACTTTAAATCCGGCTAATGTCAATCCACATGATACTCCACCACAGCCTGAGAATATATCAATAGCTTCATATTTTAATCTCATTCGTCATAATCCTCCAGTGCCGCTATAGACTTCAAACCAGTCGGAGTGCTTATCTGGGGAGGAATCTCATCTCGCTTAAAGGTCTCTCGTTTTTGCTTACACATAGCCTGGAAATCGCATTTTCCACAATTTGACTTACAAGCTCTCATAGGAAAATCATTTTGTAAAATTCCTTTTACAGCCCATTCTATTGCTTTAATAGCATTTTGTATAGAAGTTTCATCAACTGGCACCTCGACTCGTTTATTATTTTTTAATATATGTACAAATCCTGTCTCAGCATTTTGTCCTATTACTTCTCGTGCAGCTTTTGAGTATAATTGAACTTGCACTGACATTTCGCGCCAATCTTGCTGCTCAATATCATCCGGAATTTCCATTGATTTAAAATCTATTACCTCAGCCGATTGAATGGATTTTGCCTCATCCTCTTTCAACAATAAGTCTATAGAACCCGTAATAAGTGCATCCTCGACCAACAATTCAAACCTCGCTTCGTCCTGGCGGAGTCTGCAAAAGTCACTTGCATATTCCCTAACATAAAGTTTCATAATCTTGTGAACAAGCATTTTGGCTCTCTCATAAGATCCTGGCCGATTTATTGGATCATTACTTGGGAAAACATGTTTCAACATAAACGTGGATTCAATCATCTCAGCAACTTCTTCCTCTGTTGGAACTCGGTCTCTAAATTTCTGGTGTAATCTTTCTAATATTGTATGTGTTGTTTGTCCAAATCCAAACAATTCGGGTACAGCTGCATTATAACCATATATACTCTGCAGTTTATACATATATGGACAAGTCAAATAGCTTTTGACCGAAGAAAAATCCGTCGGCAATTCATTATCATCAAAACGAGGCTGAAGTTCTATCTTTTCAGCCAGAGAATCTAATTCCATATCTTCTCTCATATCTGGATGCGTCAAATTCGCAATAAAGCTTGACTGCTTTTTGGCCCTCGCTAAACCCGGATGTGCTGCACTTCCACTCATATATAATAGACGTTCTGCACGGGTAATAGCCGTATAAAATAACCGTGCTTCATCATCAATGCGGTTTCCATATGCCCCACGGTTGATTGCTTGATTCATCAAAGCTCGTGGCAAAGCCCCACTATAGCTACTGCTTCTTCCCGGAAACCTTTGTGCTACTAAATCAACCACAAATACAACTGGAAATTCAAGCCCTTTGACCTTATGTATTGTTGAAACATTTACCGCATCGGTTTTAGAAATATAATCCAATGACTCCAGCTCATAATCTTGTGCTATATTCTGTAAAAAATTAAGCATTTCCCTATAGCGCCACTCAGAATCTATGCTAACATATGTCTGTTCTATATCTTTAATTATATCACTGAAAAGTCCTAAATCCCGCAGTGCCGTCTCATCATTTAAATCTCTTAACATCAGTGCATCCGCTAATTGATGCAAGAAAATTTGTGGGTATACCTTGCGCCTTGCTGAACTGGTCGGCGTATAAATATTACTATACCATTCTTGCAAAACATGAAAATATTTATTTTTATCTGCAGTTGGAAATATTGGCAAAACAGAATTATTAAAACACTTCTCTGCTACATCTCTATCCAATTGTTTTCCATTGCGTAATAATTCCATAATTTCAAGGATACACTGGGCATATGGCCGATCAAAAATCCCACCTTCTCCAGTAGTTTTTACAGGAATATCTAACTCTCTCATTGCATTCACAAACTGAACATCACGGTTTTCTGAGTTTCTGCTACGTATACCACGAATCAATACAGCAAAATCGCTATACGTAAGTCCACGTCGGCTTTTCTCCGTACCGTCCGCATTATATTCAATGTATGTCGTTCCAACAAGTGATTTTATTCGATTGGCTACCCACCTTGCCTCATTCTCACGAGTATCAAACCACAGTTTACGCAGATCTTGTATATTACCGTCAGAATGATATGTTATAGTTTTAGTTAGACGTTCAACAGGTATTGTATTTTGAATAAAATTATTTGCCGTTTCTACTATAGCTTTTGTACTGCGAAAATTTATAAGCAGTCGATGAATCGATACATTTGTGTATCTATCTTTAAATGTCAAAATATTTTGGACATTTGCTCCTCTCCAACCATAAATAGACTGATCATCATCTCCAACCACAAAAAGCATATCTAAATGAGCAGACAGAGTCTTAATAAACTCCTCTTGTACAGGATTAATGTCTTGGTACTCATCAACAAAAAGATATTTGAATTTATCGATATATGAATTATTCTTATCCTTTATCTTCTTTAATTCTTTTACTGCAAGATTAATAGCAAATGAAAAATCCATGTAACCATCTGTATCTAGCATCATAGATAAATTGCTCAATTTTGAATATAAGTCTGCATCGTACTTTTCTACAGCGTCAAGCGATATATTTTCATTATTTAGGGTCTGCCATGCTTCTGCCAATTCTTTGATACGTGCAAAATATCCAGTCCCAGTAGAAAGACCTAGTTTTTTTAGGCGTGACATAATGTATAAAACTAGGCGATTCTGATCCAGTATATCATACTGACGATAACGTGCATTAATATCTCCAAGTAATTTCTGGCAAAAAGAATCCAATGTACCGATAAACATTGCTCCTATATTATTTTCCGAATATCCCAACTTGCGTAGTGCCTCTGCCACCCTACGTTTTATGGATTCTGCTGCTTTTTCTGTAAAAGTGAATGCAATAATACTATCTGGTTCCTCTCCTTTAGATATCAAATATGCAATTTTATATGCAAGTGTCCTTGATTTACCAGAACCAGCACACGCCAAACACAAAATATTCCGCGAATCATCAACAACCGCATCATATTGCATGTCAGTCAAATTTGAATGTAAAATTTCTTCAATACTCATAAAAACCTCCATACTTAGCCTTTTATTTTTCCTCCATCTGGCAACACAAACGCCTGCTCATATTTCACACCCACAGCCTCCGCAATCTCCCTCATCTCATCAAAGGAAACCGTGCCTCGTTTCAGCTTCTTATTAAAATTCTGTGGAGTCTGCCCAATGCGCCTACTTAGCTCTGCCAGACTGATATTCTGTTTTTCGCATAGTGTCCTTATCATATCCGATGTTGTCATAAACTCCCTCCATCGCTTTTTCTATTATAAACCTTTTGGTTGATAAGTGCAATACCTCTCAGAAATATTCCTCCACACAAAACACCCTACGGTCCGTTTCTAGTCCGCAGGGCGCTACCCATTTTCTTCTTTATATTTCACAGAAATTTCCAATCCGGATTTGAATTCCACAACCAGTTCTTCCTCATAAACCGTGACCTTTTCAACTAGCCTCCGAACCAACTGCTCGTCATATTTCAGTAGTATGCCCTAACTACCGCTTTTGCGAGATTTTTCGCTCACGGAAACAAGTCAACACTCCAAACTGATTCTACCTTTGCTTTTCTTTATTTCTGAAGGAGAATCTATCCTGTTCGCTATAGAATAACTCGCTATCGGGGATTTCAGGTTCATCCGGATCATAACATTCTATCTCTGCTACAATACGATATAAGTCTGGTAATCCCTCTTGTCCTCGTGCATCATGAGTAAAAAATTTCTGGATAACAGGACAAACTGCATTTTCAATCTCCAGCATAAACTGACGCCGTTTTTCTTCTGGCAGGTCATTATATTGTCGGCGAGAAATATCATGCAGTGTCAAAATGCTATCCAGGTATCTTTCGTACCTATCATTTCTTTCACAGCTAAAATAATATGGAAATCTCTCAGGCCTTAACATTGATTCCAAAAAAGCCTCTATTTCTTCATCATGTGGCTCTGGAAACAGTTTGCCAAATTTCTCATCGTACTTTCCCATTAAATAAGCAGGTTCAACATCTAAAGCCTGGGCTATCGCTTCTAAATTCACCGCTTTTATTTTCCCTTTTTCTTTTGCTCTCCTAATTGTTTTCTCGGAACAACCAATGCCACCTTTATCTTTGTGGTCGCCCAATGTCCGTATGCTAATGCCTCTCAATTCCTTAGCTGCGAGAAACCTCTTCCATACAAAATTCACCCATTTTTCATTATCGGCTGCCATTTTCATCTCTCCCGGTGCGGTCATTTCGCTATGTTTTGGGTAATCGACAAAGCCTTCCGCGTCATTTAAAATAAGTATAGTATCAGAACCGAGTAAACACAAGTCCAGAAATCAGGAGGAAAGCAATATGAATAACGAAATAGCGAATACCGTTGATGTCAAAGTAGATGTAAAAATCAGCTCTGCGGCTTCTGCCGTAATCTCCATAGCTGCCATCGCAGGATTATGTTTCTGCGCCTACTCAGGAATGGAGCATGGATATGGGATAAAGCTAGGGGACAAATTCTTCATCGGAAAACAAAACAATCTACCGCTTCTTTGCTCAAGTTAAATAGAGTAGATTCGTTCTATTCATAAAAGAGCAGAGAATACATAACCTCTCGGTTGTGAGAAAAAAGCGCCCTACGGTCCGTTTCCAGTCCGCAGGGCGCTACCCATTTCCTTCTTTATATTTCCACACGAATCTCCAATCCAGATTTGAATTCCACAACCAGTTCTTCCTCATAAACCGTGACCTTTTCCACCAGCTTCCGCACTAACTGCTCGTCATACTCCAGCGGGATGTCCGCCTGTTCCTCCAGAAGTTTTTTCATCTCCTCCATCCGCTGCCGCCTGCCATCCTGCTCGGCTTCCGCTGCCAAGACATTCTGCCGCTGCTCCCGCAGGGCATAGATTTTATCCGCCAGCTCTGTGTAATCCTTTTTCGCATTTGCCTGCTTCAAAAGCTCCTGCTGTAGTTCCTTGAGCCGCCCGTCAATCTCCGCAAGCTGGCTCTCCATATCGCTGCCGATGACTGCCTGCATATTCTCTTTCAGGATAGGGAGGAAGGCACTGCTGTTTCCAAACACCTCATTGATCGCCTTTGCCACACCATTCTGCAGCACAGATTCCTGGATGGTCGGAGCATCGCACCCTTTAGGGCCATGCTCCACACGGGTACAGCACCGCCACACGGTGGAGTGTTTTCCACGGTTATTCCATGCGATCCGCCGGTAAATTTCGCCGCACTTGGAGCAGTAAACAATGCTGGATAAGGCATACTTGCTGCTGTAAACCCTTTTTTTCCGGTTGGCTCCGCTGTGTAGGTTCGCCCGCCGGATCATTTCCTCCTGCACCTGCATATAAAGGTCACGAGGAATAATGGGCTCATGGCTGTTTTCCACATAATATTGTGGGACAATACCCTTGTTCTGTACCCGCTTTTTATTGAGAAAATCAACGGTATAGGTTTTCTGCAAAAGGGCATCTCCGATGTACTTTTCATTCTGCAGGATCTTCTTCAGTGTTTCCGGACGCCACTTCGTTTTCCCTGCCCCGGTAAGAATGCCGTCTGCTTCCAGGCCACGCCCGATCTGGAGCAGACTTGCCCCTTCCAGGTACTCCCGGTAGATCCGCTTTACCACTTCCGCCTCCCCTGGCTCTATAATCAGGTTTCCTTCCTCATCCTTTGTGTAACCCAGGAACCGGCTGTGGTTGACCCGAACCTCTCCGTTCTGGAAACGGTACTGTAATCCGAGTTTGATGTTCTGGCTCAAAGACTGGCTTTCCTGCTGTGCCAGGCTCGCCATAATGGTGAGCAGCACCTCACCCTTAGAATCCATGGTGTTAATGTTCTCTTTTTCAAAGAAAACCGGGATGTTCTTCTCCTTCAGTTCCCGGATATATTTCAGACAATCCAGAGTATTTCTGGCAAACCGGCTGATGGATTTGGTGATGACCATATCAATGTTCCCGGCCATGCAGTCCTGGATCATGCGGTTAAATTCCTCCCTCTTTTTCGTATTCGTTCCAGTGATCCCGTCATCGGCATAAATCCCGGCCAGTTCCCATTCCGGATTCTTCTGGATAAATTGCGTATAATGCGCCACCTGCACCTCATAGCTGGATGCCTGCTCCTCACTGTCCGTGGAAACCCGGCAGTAAGCGGCAACTTTCAGCTTTGGCCGTTGCCCCACTGCGGCGGTATTTCCAACCCGTTTTCTGGCCGGGATCACGGTGATATTCCTACTCAGTTCCATCCCTATCCACCTCACTCTCAATCAAACTGTATGCATACGCCGCCTGTTCAAAGGGATCGTCAGAAACCTTTTTCACTGCAGGCATGGAAAAGCTGGTAGGGAAGGGGATGTCCTTCTTTCCTTCCAGTTCCCACACCCGCCCCAGTGCCTTTGCCCGGCTCCTGCGTATTTCTTCTGCCTTATCGAAGGTTTCTTTGTCGATAATGGCCGGATAGTAATCATCTCCAAGATACTTCTTATTCCGGAGCATCCTGCCAGCACTTCCGTGGTATAGCTTTAATCCGACTTTCTCGGCAGCAGGCACAAGGGCCATACCGGAAATATAGTTCTGAAAAAAATCCCGCACCGTGGCGGCCTGTTCTTCATCGATGATCGCCCGGCCGTTTTCAATCCGGTATCCATACGGAATGTGCCTCATGGTTCCACCAACCTTTCTCTCAGGGATAGTCCGCATTTCAAATCAAAAACTACTTCTTTCCTGGACAGCACGGTGATCTGTTCCACAAAGGAAAGAAAAATCTCATCATCAAATTCCGTCATCATGGTTCCTTTGGATGTAAACCGGAGCAGCCGCTGCAGTTCCTCTATTTTGACCATATCTCCATTGACAGAGCGCATCAGCCCATCCTTTTCCTGCCGCAGGGCTTCCGCTTCCGCTGCAAGTTCATTACTTTCCTTATTAAAAAGAGCAGGCTCCAGATAGCCGCTTGCCATCAGGTTTGTCAGCAACTGTTTCTGCTCCCTGTTTTTCTCGATTGCCGTTTCCAGTTCTTCAACCTTTAGCAGCCGGGATTGATCATTCAGCCCCCGCAGGCTTTGCAAAAGAGGACGCAGCACCATCTGATGTCCAAAGACCAGCTTATTCATCATGGTAACAAACGCCAGTTTCAAAGCATCATCCGTGATGTATTTCTGCGAACAGCTTTCCTTATCTTTCAGATGATTGGCACAAGCCCAGGCCACATATTGGCCGCTGGGTTTATAATGCATCCGTCTCTTATATTTGCCGCCGCATTCTCCACAGCAGATCCGGCCGGAAAAACCATACCGGTTCTGGTATCTCCCAGTGTCATAACCATTTCCTTTTTCACGTCCTCGCTGTTTCAAAACTGCATTGGCCAGTTCAAACTTTTCCCTGCTGATAATCGCTTCATGGTGGTCCTGCATCAGGTACTGGTCAAGCTCTCCCCGGTTTTGGTGTCGGTTAAAGCTGCTGTCCGTATAGGTTTTCTGGAACAGGACGTCACCCGTATACTTTTCATTCCCGATGATGGCGTTGACGGTACCCGGTGTCCAATGTCCGCCCTTCTTGGTAGCAACGCCACGCTCATTCAGTTCCCCCGCAATCTCGTGGGTACTTTTCCCCGCAAGCGTGTCCGCAAAAATCTGTTTCACGATTTCCGCCTGCTCCGGCACGATCACCATCTCCCCGTCCACATTGTCATAACCATATGGGGGATAGGAAATGATGAAGGTTCCGTTCTGAAAGCGCCGCTTGATACCCCACTTCTCATTTTCAGAAATGGACACCGACTCGCTTTCTGCCAGACTGCTTAAAATGGAAAGCATTAATTCACTCTCCATGGAACCTGTGTTTAGATTTTCTTTTTCAAAATAGATGTAGATATTTAAATCCAGCAGCTTCCGCACCAGTTCCAGACAGTCCGTGGTATTTCTGGCAAAACGGCTAATGGATTTGGTAATGACGAAGTCAATCGTTCCTTTCTCGCAGGCGGCAACCATGGCCAGCAGCCCGTCCCGCTTTTCTTTTTTCGTACCGGAAATGCCTTCGTCATAGTAAAGTCCGGCAAACTCCCACTCATCATTGGATTTGATATAATTCTCATAGTGAGCCTTCTGTGCTGCCAGACTGACAAGCTGTTCCTCGCTGGCTGTAGATACCCGGCAGTAGGCCGCTACTCTAAGTTTTCTCTTTTCAAGGAGCATATTCTCCTCAATCTTTGTGATCCGTTTCATCCTCTCACCTCTCTTCCGGTACGGACATATTCGCTCTGACGCCTGCAAATAGCAAGTCATTCAGGGCATAATCCGAGCCAGATAGGGAGAGAAAGTCTGGCGGTTTTTCGCCGTAATTTTGTCCAATTCACCCTCAGAGATCAGGTCTTCCTCCCGCAGCTTTTTCAGCAGTTTTTGCGCCATGTAATAGTCAAATTCCCTTTGCAGTTCCTCATCCGTGAAAGGTTTCCGTTCAACCGTCTGATTTTGAAAATCAGAAGTCACTTTTGTCACCTGCATGGTATTCCTCCAATCCGAAGGATAACCTCCTTCAGAATACGGAGATTTCTACAGTGTTTTGAGGGGGAGACTGTCCGAAAACTAGGCTGAGATAGCACAACGATTGCTTCACTCTGACGAGTGTTCAATATAGAGTTAAAATGCACATTGAAAACTGAATAAAGTACACAGAAGTCAAGCATTCATTCGAAAAATATAGTATAATGAAATCAGCGAATTAAGTTTTTGAGGTGAACGATTATGCCATATGTTTCCGGTTTTGACCGCAGCCAAATGATGTTCTGTTCTTGGGATACATTAGTGGATGAACAGAGTATTGCAAGATTGATAGATGCGTTTGTAAATAGTTTAAATATGAATGAATATGGAGTGAAAGTGCCTTCCGTAGAAGGAAGACCTTCTTATAATCCCAAAAGTATGTATAAACTGTATATTTATGGATGTCGGAAAGGAATTCGTTCTTCACGCAAACTGTCAGAAAGCTGCAAGGTAAATATAGAAGTGAAATGGATGACGGGCGGAATCGAACCAGACTTCCGAACGATATCAGATTTTCGGAAAGAAAACATTGACAGCCTGAAGAAAATATTCCATGAATTTAACCGACGTATTTCGGGTGCTGTTGAATGGGGATTTACATCAGTTGATGGGAGTAAGATGCTGGCAAATAATTCAAAGGACAATAACTTTACGAAAAATAAGCTGGATGACCGCATCAAATGGCTGAATGGACATACGGAAGAATATCTCCGCATCCTTTCGGATATGGATGAACAGGAAGAGCTGGAAGAAATACCTGAAAATTTAACCAAAGAAACTCTTGAAGCCAAACTGAAAGAAGCGCAGGAGCGTCTTGCCAGATATGAAGCATATCAAAAGCTGATGGAGGATACAGGTGTGTCTCAATTATCATTGACAGATGCAGATGCCAGACTTATGAAGAACAAGAATGGTTTCGCCGTGGCATACAATCCTCAGACAGCAGTCGATTCCGAAACACACCTGATCAGAGATTTTGCAATGACAAATCAGGTCACAGACCACGGACTCCTTGAAACAACCATGGCTGGAATTAAGGAAGAGACACCGACCGGTATTGTGGAAGTAGTATCAGATAAAGGATATGAAGATGCGGAAGATATGATAAACTGTCTGGGGCAAGGAATTATTCCTCATGTGATAACAGATGACGGAAAAGACGGATATGAACTGGAAATTCCATATAAAGAAGTGACAGAGGTTGATACAACGAGCATAGATCCGAAAGAACTAAAAAAAGCACTTCATGCCGGAAAGATTCCGGAAGTGTATAAAGATGTTATCAGTGAAATGAGGGTGGAAGAAGTACGTCGGAAGGTTGTGGATGAAGCGGGAGAAAAAGCGGAAGTATGCAGTGCTTATGGGACACCAGAAGAAATGCAGAAACGAGCAAAGGAAGGATATTTTGTGCGCGATCCGGAGAGAAACCTGGTATATTGTCCGGCAGGAGAAATCCTCCGGCAAAAGTGTATTAAGAAAAATGGAAACATCCGTTATGCAAATAAAAATGCATGTAAGCATTGTAAAAACCGCAACAAATGTTATAAAGGAAAGAATGAATGGAAGGAAATTGATTTTACCAAAGATCAATTACAGAAGCCATGTAAGGACTGGTTAAAAGCGGAAGGAAAGGCTGTTGAAGAAACAAAGCGAAAAGAAACATGGCGCTTTGGGAAAACAAACGTTGTAAAGTTCTTTCTGAAGCCGAACAGAGAAAAGACATCCCAAAGGATGTGCATATCGGAACATCCATTTGGAACGATAAAAAGAGCAATGGGAGCCAGCTACTTCTTATTGAGAGGAATAAGGAAGGTGGCAGGGGAATTTGCACTCTATTGTCTGGGATATAATCTGGAAAGAGCAAAAAATCTGCTTGGATTTAACAAAATGATGGAATTAATGGAAAAGGGATAAGCCCTTTTCTTTCATACTGTGTATCTTATTCAGTTTTCAATGTCATAGATGAAAGAAAGGGGCTAAAATTATGCTTAAAAATGGAGTTTTAGGACGGGCTGGGGGGGTAAAACCTTATTTTTTTTATTGCACAGCTGTTGGTACTGGAGTGTCCGGATCTCACTGTTAATAAAATCAGCAGTTTCCTCAGGGGTGTAAAAACAGGTGTCCTCAAGTGACTGCAGGTAATCCAGAAAAACATACAGAAGCCCGGTTTCGTTAAACATAAGATATGTTGTCTGATTTTCTGCATTATCAAAGGAAAAGTAGCCCATAGTTTCATTTACGCAAAGGTGAAGATTGATTGGAAGCTGGTCAAGGGGCTGTTTCAGCATACGGTAAGTACCCTGGCGGCACCATGGCAGAAGCTTCTGAAGCATCTGCAAACGTTCGGCAGGAAGAAACGGGCGGTAAAAATCAGAAGGAATTTCTTTTAAAAGCCCTGTTCTGGCAAAGCGTCGGATTCCTTCCCGTGTAAAATAAACATGCATACTGGCAAGATTTTCTGTATTCTTGTTAAAAAATGCACGGATAAGAGGCAGCAGTCTGTTACGATCCGGGAGCATGGGAGAAAGTGCCTGTTCCAGAATCCTGTCAGTAATAAACGGAGTAAAACATGCTTCCGGCTGAAGGAGATAACTGTCAGAGGCATTTAAAGAAATGTTCTGCAGCATATGTAAATTGTTGGGAAGCATATGAAAAATCTGAAAAAGCGGAGTACATTTAGTCTGGAAAGAATAAAATATTTTCCAGAACTGAGCTACGATATCCGGGTCGCTGTAAAAAATACCATACTGGTAATCTGAGGAAAAGGAAACAGCATACCGGGATGTGACAATAAAATATGGCAGGACATTCAGATTAAAAAAATGTGAATGAATACTGTCATAAAAGTATGAAGCCTGATAATTCAGATTTCGGAGATATAAAGGAAAGATATTATTAAAATATTCCAGATTATACAGTTCATGGTCTTTATTCAGGATCTCGCTGTTGCTCAGGCAGAAAATGTGGCGTATTTCCAGTGTATATCCCAGATTCAGGCTGGAAAGAAGACTGAACAGCCCTTCATGATCAGGCTGCATAAACAGGGCGGCTTTTCCTTCGCCTTTGCCGGATTCTGTCAGCAGTATATTGCGGAGAGCATAATTTAATTCTACCTGTGTCTGAATTGAGGCACAGGCAGGCGTCCGGGATTCATTTTTGAAATCGGAATCAGAGGCGGAGCCGGTATGAATAGAAAATTTATCCGGAAAATGCATGAGAAAATTTTCTGTACTTTTTCTTCGATAGTAATTATCTGCGCCAATCCTGGAAATCTCATAAGCCTCTTTAAACTGCTCATCTTCGGTAGGTGTCAGCCGCATAAAATCAGACATTTTTTCAATGATATCACGGGAAGGAGGATTTCGCTTTCCGTTGATTATTTTGTACATAGTGGCACGGTCAAAATCGCAATATTTACTGAGCGGATAGACCTTTATATTTTTTTCGTGAATAAACTGACTGAGTATATTTGAAAATTCGGACATAATAGATATTTTTCCTCACATTCTGTTTCTTGTGTATCTGTATTATTTTATCATAGTTTGGCTGTGAAAAAAGAAAAATTGCTGTTTTTGTGTGACAAGTATAAGAAAAAAACTGCCTACAAACCATGCCACATTTAAAGAAGTATGAAAAAGTTGAAAAAAAGCAAAGGAAATCTGCCCACAACTGATGTCACTTATTGTTTTGAGCCACAAATCAAAGGTAAAATAAAGAAAAAATAAAGGTAAGGGAAAGAAGAAAGAATATGAGATGTTCACGATGTGGAAAAGAAATCAGGGAAGATTCCCAGTTCTGTATTTACTGTGGGCAAAGGGTAAATCAGTTGGATTACGATGAGGAAACACAGAAATATGAGGAAAAATTAACAAAGCTGGAAAAAGAGCAGACGGATCTGGAAAAGAAAAAAGAAGAGGCGCTTCAGGAAGAGCAGGATTTAAAATTGAAGCTGGATAACTATACCAGACTGCAGAAGGGCCAGTATGAAAGATGCCGCAGATGGAAGACGGAGCCTGATACAGCAGGAGAAGTTCAGCAGAAGGAAAAAGAAAAAGCTGCAAAAAGAGAAAAAAATTATAAAATACTTTTTCTGGCAGTCTGTATGATGTGCTGTGGTTCTTTGCTGCTGCCCTGGGTGAATGTGCCATTGCTTGCATGGATTATGGATTATGCAGAGGTAGATTATCCTTTAAACTTTTTTAATATAATCACGTCACTGCCGATTCTTGAAGAGGGCATAAGAGGAAACGGATGGAGTTCAGGATCAAAACTATGCTCGATTCTTATGCTTGATTTTATACTGTTTTTAATACTGATGGTAATTTTACTTTTGGTTTACGGGCTGTGCATTTATGAGCTTGTTAAGCATCACTCTGAATTTCATATGTATCAGAAAGTGAAATCAGCGTCTTTGTGGGGAATAGTCTGCACAGCAGGCACTTGGCTTATATGCTTTTTTACCAATCTATGGATTCAGAATAATACGGGAGATTACTATGAATATTTGGGGATGTCGTTAAAAGCAGATTCCGGAGTGTGGCTGGTGCTTGTTGCCTCTGCAGCAGGTTATATATGCGCTAAACTTGTAGAAAAGGAAAATGAGAAGGAAAAGATAAAGTACATCTATACTCCTCTTGAAGTAACCAATTATGATCCTGTACTTCCATTCAGGACAATACGGCTTCTGATAGGACAAAGCTATTCTTTTAACGGATATACATTTACCGCATCTTTGAAGGTTATGAGTTTTATTCACAGAACGATTGACAGGATCGAGGCGGAAGTCCATCTTATGACAAACAGCGGACAGAAATTCGTACTTCCTGTTATGACATTTTTTAAACCGGCATCCAGTAAGGGCAGTGAAGTGGTGATGAACGGCCAGCTTTATGGAAAACAGCTGGACTGTAATTTTAATGACCTGAAAGAGGCTAAGTTATATGTGAGAAAATATATGGCTTACATGGAGGAATTTTGTACAGAGCAGACAACAGCAGAAGAAAGCGTTTTTCTGGAAAAGGCAGAAGAAGGAAGTGGTATTTCCATGGACAGTGGTTTTATAAGCGTGTTTCTGGAAAAAGCAGAAGAAGGAAGCGGTTTTTCCATGGACAGTGATTTTATTGCGGAAGACTTAAAACTGCTGCGGAGACAATATGGGGACAGTTATATAAAACGAGAGGGCTCACGGGGAGAGAACTGGATTTGCTCCTGCGGACAGATTTATGACCGTAAATTAGAGAAGTGTCCTCTTTGTGGAAAAGAAAGACGGGGGGCAGAGAACTGATCATGGGTGAACAGTCGGTGAAAGAATTCTATCAGAAACAGATACAGGAAGCAGAAAACAAAAAAGTACTGGTAGAAAAAGAAATTGATGATGTTAAAAGAAAATGCAGAATATTAAGGGACAATATCAGAAAAATCCGTACAGAACTGTTGACAGAAAGCGATATTGGAAACAGCCGTCTGGAAAGCGATTCAGAAGGAAATCAGTACTGTCCCAACTGCGGAAATTATGCGGGAGATGATATTTTCTGCAGAAAATGCGGAACACGAATAAAGTGAAAATTCTGATAGAGAAATAAAAACAGGAAAAAGCATTGCATAAAAGGCAGTGCTTTTTTCAGAAAAAGGGGGATGGCTTATGTACTGCAAACATTGCGGAAAAGAGCTGGAAGATGGAGCAATATTCTGTACCAGGTGCGGAAAACCGGTTCAGGGACAGCCTGTAAAAAAGGAACCGGAAAAGTCAGAAAAGAAAAATCATTCAGTAAAGAAGAAAACGTCTAAAAAGCCGGCGAGGGTTATTATGGCAGCAGCAGTTCTGGCCCTGGCAGTGGCCGGGGCAGGAGCCGGATATAAAATATATATGGAGAAAAAAGGAACAGACCGGCTGGGGGATTCCATGAGCGCGGAAGCCAAAAGAACAGAGGCACTGGCAGACGCAGAGGCAAGAGCAAAAGGTGAGCTGGAAGCCAAAGTGATCGCGGAGGAAGAGGCGAAACAAAAGGCAGAAGAAGAGGCCAGGGAAAAAGCGGAAGCAGATATCTGGACAGATCCGGAAACAGGTCTGACAAGAATCCGGGGAGGACATACCAATAAAAAATATGGATATGTCAACGAAGAGGGAGAAGAGATCATTCCGCCGTTTTATGACAGAGTGTCAGAACCGGGGGAAAATGGGTTGATCCTGGCAGAACAACTGGTACCGTCAGCCTTTTCTGAAAGTATTGTACCTACTCATTTCTATAATGAAAAAGGTGAAAAGGTATATGATTATGTAAGAGAATTTGGGGAACATCAGTCAGCAGCTGCAAGAGAGGGAACAGAATATTTTATTGTAAACAGACAGGGCAGCCGGATCAGCGAAAACAGCTATACTTATATCGGGGAAGCAGACATTTACGGGAATTTTATTGTAACTCAGGGAGCCGGTCTGGGACTTGTAAATGCCGAAGGAAAAGAAATTATAAAACCTCAGGATATCAGAATCATACCAATAGACAGACTGTATACAGACAGAGACGGTGTATATCTTGTGATGAGTGACGGATCCAGTCTGATCATAACAGAACAGGGAGAGATTCTGGTTTCCTGGCAGGAAGGACAGATTGAGAAAGTTTCTACAGAACAGAAGAGATATCAGATTAACTTAGAGAACGGAATAACAGAAATAAGAGATTTCAAAGGAAATGTAATTGTTTCTCAGGAGTATGGGTCTGTGATCCTCTATCCGAACGGCTGTATGCAAAAGGGTGAAAGTTCAGCGGTTTACGATCCCGACGGGCAGGAAATTTTACCTCGGGAAAATGAAAAAGGATACCTGCAGACTGTAAACTGTTTTTCATCAGACGGGATTGGGGCAGGAATCGTGTATACGCGCGGCACAGACGAGTATCGTTCAAAACAGGGAATGCTTACTCTGGACGGAAAGATATCACTGCCCTGTATGTATGATCAGATATACTATGTTCCGGATAAACAGGTAATTGTTTTTTCTAAAGAAAAAATGGTCGGCGTAATGAATCTGGAATGTGAAGTTCTCTGGGAACAGGCGTATGATTACGCTTATGTTTTTACCGCAAAAGACAAAAGGAATACGGAGGATCTTCTTCTTGTAAAAAGAGGAGAGAATTATGGACTTGTAGATATGCTGACCGGAGAAGTGATGCTGGAATGTCAGTACAGTATGATATCAAAGGACAGCCAGGTTCAGGAAAGCTGGTTTTGTTCCAGAGATGGAAAATACGGATTCTGGAATCAGAAAGACGGAAAATATACAGAAATCCCAAACAGTAACAACTATACCATTGACGCATTCCATATGGGATCAGGCGGAGAAGCGATTGATGTCTATGGATATGAACTGGGAGAGTTTCTCAGAATAAGAGATGGAATGAACGCAGGAGTAATAGACCGACAGGGAAATACTGTCATAGACCCTGTTTACGCAGAAATCTACTATGACGAATATGAGGAAGTCTTTTATGTTCGCACAGAGAATGAATCCGGTATTTATGATAAAAGTGGAAACATTATTGTTCCCTTAGACGTTTATGAAGTCCTTCAATGGCATTCTGCCGTCATTGTTGTAAAGCGAGAGGGTGAAAATGCAGCAGTTTTAGATTATGAGGGAAACACTGTGGTTCCCCAGGAAGCATGTCCGGAGAGCTTTTTGGATTTGGGGTACATAACAACATATCAGGATGGAGAATACCGTTTATATACGGTGGACAGCGGCGAATTTCAAAAACTGGATTATGCATGGATTGCTCCGGATGAAAGGGATGGAATTATATGTGTACAAAATGAAGACGCCAAGTACGGATACATCAATGCAGACGGAGAAGAGATAATTCCCTGTAGTTTTACGAGTGCATATTGTTTCTGGAATGGTCTTGCAGTGGTGATGGATGAAGAGGGAGAATGGGGAGCAATGAATCTTCAGGGAGACATGCTGATAGACTGTGATTATGAAAATATTGACAGTTCCTATGCTCCAAATGTGCTTAAAGTGGAGGAATATGGATATTGGGGAGTCCTTGATCTGGGCGGAGAGAGAATCATAGACTCAGATTATGAAGATATCAGTATGGGCTCTATGGGAACAATGACAGCGATCGGAAGCTATGAAGGTGAAAGGGACATTTATGATTATAGCGGGAATCTTCTAGGAACGTATTCTTATTAAAAAGACCTTGTTGTGAAAAAAGGAAGGAGAAATTTATGTACTGTAAATATTGTGGAAAAAAATTAGACGATGGAGTTTCATTCTGTACCGGATGTGGTAAGCCGGTTCAGAAGCAGATCAGAATGAGCGAACCGGAAAAATATCATAAAAAACCAAAGAAAATATTTATACGGAATGTGGTTATAGCTGTAGTATTGGTGGCAATTGTATGTGTTATCATTGGAATTTTCAATAAATCAGGAGCAATTTCCTTGGATCCGGAAAAGAGACTGGTGGGAACATGGTATGAAGTGGATGATGACGGCAGTGTGGATTATGACGAGGACATACAGTTTTTCAGTGACGGAACCTTTATAGGATTCGGAGAAGACGGCACCTATTCTATTGTGGATGGACAACTGGTATTCCGGTTTCAGTGGGCAGTCAGCAGTTTTGTATACGTATATGACTTTGATTTTCAGGGAAATGAATTACATTTATTTGAGGAAGACGGAGACGAAAAGATTCTGCAGAAAGAGGGGACACTTTTTTAGAATGAATGACGTAAAGTATCCTGATAATTATTCATCAGATAAAATAATCTTTCCCCTGCTAGTTACCACAGCTTGGTAAATGTACCTGAAAAAATTGCAAGTAAGGTACAAAGGAGGGGGCAAAGGAGATGAAAAACATATGAAACAAAAGAAAGTGTGCAAAAATATTCTCATGATTCTGGCAATGCTTGTTTTTCTGTTTTCCTGGTGCAGTGTGGTGCATGCGGAAGAAAATGTGCTTTTGAAGGATATGCCCATAGAGGAATTGGGAGGATCATTGGATGGGGAATGGGAAAAGGAAATTAAAGATCCTAATGGAAATTACTACAGCGAGAATATTTTAGAGATAGATGCACTAGAAGGGGGATATGTAGCATACGATCTGGACGGTCAGTATACTCGTTTTTCGGGTAAACTGGTGATTGACCAGCGGTATGTAAGCGTTGGCATCTATGGGGATGGCAGGGAATTGTACAGCTGGGGAGCGCATACAGAACGGGCAGAAGCTTGGTATTTTGACATTGATGTAACGGGTGTGGGAAAACTAGAAATACTAAGTGGGGGAACCACAATGTTCTCTTTGGAAAATGGAATGTTTAAGAAGGCAGAGGAAAGAGCAGTTCCGCCGGTATATACTCCACTTAGAGAATTGGCGGTTATAGATTCCAGTGTTTTCAATTTTTATCAGTTTGTCTATGTAACAGAGGATATAAATGGGAAAGTACATAGAGGAATTCAAAGCTTTGATACTTATGGGGAGACAGATTCAGAAGCTTATGCACTTTATAATTTGAACATGAAATATACTTCATTTTTAGGTAAGCTGGAGATTCAGGGAGATAATGACAGCGGCAGTAATACAAAAGTGGAGATTTATCTGGATGATCAGCTTGTTTTTGAACGAAATATGACAGGTGAAGGCTATGAATTGGTGGATGTAAATCTGGATGTGACAAATGCAAAGACAATGAAAATACGACTGGTTGGAAGAGATAGTTCTCTGTGGGTACTGGATGACAGTCTGAGTCTTCATACTCCGGGAGATTGGGAAATAGTGACAGAAGCAACCTGTGAAAAAGCAGGGAAATCAGTACGGCGTTGCACAGAATGTAAGGCGATATGTAATACAGCTGAACTAAAGGCTCTGGAACACACGCCGGGTGACTGGGAAATAGAAACGGAAGCCACCTGTAACGCAGAGGGGGAGCGAAAAAAATATTGTACCGTATGTAAAAAGGTGTGCGAAGAAGAAAAGATACCCAAACTGGAGCATAAAGAGGAAGATGAATGGTTTGAACAGGAAGCACCTACATGCACCAGTGAAGGAACTCGGATAAAGAGATGCATTTATTGTAGTGAGACAGTGAAAACAGAGAAAATACCTCAAACAAAGCATGAATTCGGAAAATGGATAACGGCAGAAGGAAGTGTGTGGAACGCTCCAATTGTAAAAAAACGTACATGCAATGTCTGTGATGCAGAAGAAGTAAAAAATATTTATACGTGGGTATGGGTTAAGCCGGCAGTACTTGTTCTGCTGTTTGTCAGTGTATTGACTGGAACTACAATAATTTTGATAAGGAGGAAAGGGATACAGACTATATCGAAAAACCAGAGAAAATTTTGGAGGAAGAAGAAAAGAGAAAAAAGAACACAACAGGATGATGTTTTTCACGGTCAGCAGTAAAAAGAAGAGAGCATTTTAATATTTTTTAATTTCAAAATAATCTGCCCCTACCCATTGCCACAGCTTGATAAATGTACCTGAAAAAAATAAAATTTTTATAAACAGGTCAAAGGAGATAAAAGAATGGAACAAAAGAAAGCGTACAAAAACATTCTCATGCTTGTGGCAATGCTTGTCTTTCTGTTTTCCTGGTGCAGTATAGCCCATGCGGAAGAAAAAAGTGTGCTTTTAAAGGACATGCATATGGAAGACAGCAATGAATGTGAAATATGGGAAAAAGAACTGAAAGATTCCTATGGAAATTCTTACAGTGGGAATATTGTAAATATGGAAGCCAGCAGAGATTCCTATGCGGTATATAATCTGGATGGTGAGTATACACGCTTTTCAGGTAAGATTGTTATTGCGGAGGATGTCTATACAGATTGTGTGATGGACATTGCCATTTACGGAGACGGCAGGGAGCTGTACAGCAAGGCGGGGCTGACAAGGCAGACGGAAGCGCAGGATTTTGACATTGATGTTACCGGTGTGGAAAGACTGGAAATACGAAGCAGCGGAGAGGATTATATTTCTCTGGCAGAAGCAGAGTTTACCAGAGCAGAAGAACGAACGGTACCGCCGACATATGCTTCTCTTGAGGAACTGACAGTGATTGATTCTGTTGATTTTGAGCAGAAAATCTGTTTACAGAAGGATACGTTTGGAGACTTACATAAAGGAAGACAGTACTTTAAGAATCCAATGACTTCAGAGACAGAATCCTATGCTCTTTATAATCTGGATCAGAAATATCTGTCCTTTTCCGGTAAACTGATTATTGATGAAGAGTCAACTACCAACTGTAATATGAACGTACAGATTTATCTGGATGACCAGCTTGCATTTGAACAGAATGGAATAGGCAGGACCACGGAACCGGTGGAAGTAAATCTGGATGTGACAAATGTAAAAGTAATGAAAATCAGAGTAGTGGGCAAGGCCGGATACCTGTGCGTGGTGGATGATATTCTGAAAGGTCATGATCACACTCCGGGAGAGTGGGAAACCGAGACAGAAGCAACCTGCGATAAAGCAGGAAAAAAGGTACAGCGATGTACAGAATGTAAGGAAATTTGTAATACTCAGGAAATAGAAGCACTGGGACACACACCCGGCGAATGGGAGACAGAGACAGAAGCTACCTGCAAAGCAGAGGGAAAAAGGGTAAAGTACTGTACGGTATGTAAAAAGGTGTGTGCTGAAGAAAAAACAGACAGGTTAGAACATGAACCTGGCGACTGGGAAGTGGAATCAGAACCCACTTGTGAGGATAAGGGCAAGAAGGTTCGGCACTGTAAGGTGTGTGGGGAAATCTGCGATACGGAATATATTCCGGAAACAGAACATGAACCTGGCGACTGGGAAGTGGAAACAGAGGCAACCTGCTGGTCAGCAGGCGAGGAATCTGTTTACTGTAAGTATTGTGGAGAATGGTTGGATACCCGGGAAATTCCCATTATGGAGCACAAACAGGAAGAAGAGTGGTTTGTGCAGCAGGAGCCTACCTGCACTTATGAAGGAACCCAGGTAAAAAGATGTATTTATTGCGGTGAGACAGTAAAAGTAGAAAAGATTCCAAAAACAAAGCATAAATTTGGAAAATGGGTAACAGTAGAAGGAAGCGTATGGAATGCTCCGATTGTAAAAACACGAATATGCAGCGGTTGTTTTACAGAGGAAACCAAAACTGTTTATGCGTGGGTATGGGTGAAGCCGGTTGTGACTATACTGGTGATCCTTGGCGTACTGCTTGGGATCATAGTGATGCTTATGAGACAAAAAGGAATACCGGTCACTATTGGAAATATAAAAGAATTCTGCAGGAATGGGATCAGGGATATCAAGCAGAGACAGAAAAATGAAGAACCCGGTGATGATATTTTTGGCGGAACAGACAGAAATGAAAAAAAGGATAAGGATGATATTTTTTAATAATTATCATTATAGAAAAACAAGAAAACAGGGAGGAAAAAAATGTTTTGTGGAAAATGTGGTAAACAGCTTGAAGATGATGAGATTGTATGTCCGTGGTGTGGAGAACCAACAGGAGTGGAAGCAGGAGAAAAAAATTACTCGCATCAGCCGGAAAGCAGAGGATACAGTCAGAATACTGAGGAACGGTCTGATGTAAACAGAGCGCCTGAAAAACCAATGGCTTTGCTTGGGATTTCAGTGGGACTTGCGGCAATGATGATTTATTTCAGCGGACTGATCAGCAGTACGATCCTTGTTCTGGCAGCAGGTTACGTACTTTTAAAAGAGGAAGACCGCTGGCTTCGCGCAGTAGCTGCCAAGGCAATTCTGATCGTGTGTATTTTCGGCGTAATAGGAGCCGGAATTACAATGGTGGAAAATGGAATTTCAGGATTAAATTATCTGGTAATGTTCATAGGCGCAGGCCCTATGGATCGTATGGCAGTGCAGGATCTTTGCAGTTTCCTTAACTATATTTGCCTGATCGTCAGAGATCTGATTCTTTTGATAGCGGGAATTCAGGCGCTTCACTGCAATAATTTCAGAGTTGGTTTTATAGACCGGATGATTAACCGAAATATACGGAAATAGGAAGGAGAAAAGAGTATGTTTTGCAGAAAATGTGGAATTGACAATCCGGATGGAGCAAGGTACTGCAGGAGATGCGGAGAGCCTTTAACAGGAGCCCGGACATCAACGGGAGGGACAACGTCTGTGCCGCCCACATCCGGGAAAATGACAGTTGAAGATCTTCCGGTGGAATATCGTCCTATTGGAATGTGGGGATATTTTGGATACAGCTTGCTGTTTGCGATTCCGTTTGTAGGCTGGATCATTGCGCTGGTATTTGCTTTTGGCGTGAACCCCAATATTAATTTGAAAAACTTTGCCAGAGCTTATTTCTGCAGTCTGATCGTAGCATGTGTTTTTCTGTTTCTTGTATCAGTAAGCGGATGCTCGGTTCTGTCCGCATTATTATAAAAATGAAAGCCTGCAACAGTGTTTTCTGCTTCTGTATTGGAGCAGGAGACACTGTTTTTGTTTTCCGGTAATGCATGCTTCCTGCTTGTTTTGGCAGTTCTCAGATGATAAAATAAAAAGAAAAATGAACGGTTTTTATATGGGGTGGCAGAATTATGACAGAAGATACAGGGAAGAAAATATCAGAGGAACTGAAAAATGATTTTACGATGGATAAGCTCTGGGCTGTTCTGTGCCTGATGCAGGGCGAAAGGTTTTATACGGCGCGGGGACTTGAGTTTCATTATAGAATCCGGGGAAATGAGATTTTTGTGGACAGAAAGGTAAACAGTAAAAGTATTACCAGAAGCAGTGTGGAAATGGTTTTTCGGAAACTGCAGGAGAGGCGGCAGGGAGGAGAGGAATTTCCCCTTCCGGTACAGGGACCGAAAAAACTGGGGGTATTCGGCGCCAGCTATCTTTATCCTGTTCTGAAAAGGCTGGAGCTGGTAAGACCGGAATAAAAGAAATAAAGGGATATTTTTCAGGCGCTATGTGAGAGAAAAGGTATGTCTCTGTTAAGCTGCATGCAGATCCTATGGGCTGTCCCCAGGCAGGACAGCAGAATCCGGAAGCTGTACAGGGGAACAGATCCGGCAGGTACAACTGCAGGTTGTATATTTTTGAAAAATAAACTATAATAAACATCTGAACAGACAGTCTGAATGGGCTGAGTAAAATCAATACATGCCGGAAATGATATGCAGTCGTATAAAAACTGCAGATATATACCAATAAAGACAGGGAGTTGCAGAAGATGAGAGCAGAGGTTGTGAGCATGGATGCGAAGCATCCGGATAAAGAGGCAATAAAAAGAGCAGGACAGATACTGAAAAACGGAGGGCTGGTGGCTTTTCCAACGGAAACAGTATACGGACTGGGAGGAAATGCCCTGGATCCCCGGGCATCCATGAAAATTTATGCTGCAAAGGGACGTCCGTCAGACAATCCTCTGATCATTCACATTGCAGATATGGACAGCCTGAAAGAGATTGTGTCGGAAATTCCGGAAAAGGCACAGCTTCTGGCAGAGAAATTCTGGCCGGGGCCTCTGACCATGATTCTTCCAAAAGCAGAGATTGTTCCCGGGGAGACGACCGGCGGTCTTGACAGCGTTGCAGTCCGGTTTCCCAGTGATCTGATCGCTCAGGAGCTTATCCGGGCGGCGGGAGGCTTTGTTGCGGCTCCAAGCGCAAACACATCGGGCCGTCCAAGTCCTACCAGAGCTGAGCATGTGGAGGAAGATCTGGGAGATGCCATTGATATGATCCTGGATGGAGGACAGGTTGGTATCGGGCTGGAATCTACGATTGTAGATTTTACAGAGGATGTTCCGGTAGTATTGAGACCAGGGTATATTTCTCTGGAAATGCTTCAGGAGATTCTGGGTGAGGTACGAATGGACAGAGGGCTTCTGATCACAGACAGCAGTGTTCATCCAAAAGCTCCGGGAATGAAATACCGTCATTATGCGCCAAAGGCGGATCTTGCTGTTGTGGAAGGAAATACAGAGCAGGTAACTGCCTATATAAACCGTATGACAGAAGAAGCGGTAAGTCAGGGCAGACGTGTGGGGATCATTGCCACAGACGAAACGTCGGCTTTGTACAAAAACGGAGTTGTGCGGAGTATCGGAAGCAGGGAGGATGAGGAGACGATCGCCCATCATCTTTACGAGGTGCTTCGGGATTTTGACGGGGATGGAGTCAGCGCTATTTACTCAGAGGCATTTTATACGCCCAGAATGGGACAGGCTATTATGAACCGGCTTTTAAAAGCTGCAGGACATAAGATTATAAACGTACAGGAGGAACAGGAATGATAGCATTAGGATGTGACCACGGCGGATTTGAACTGAAACAGGAGATTAAAAAGCATCTGGATCAGCAGAATATAGAGTATATTGACTATGGATGCGACAGTCAGGAGGCTGTTGATTATCCGGTTTATGCAAAAAAAGTGGCAAGAGCGATCCAGAATGGTGAATGTGAAAAGGGAATCCTGATCTGCGGAACAGGTATTGGAATTTCCATTACAGCAAATAAATTTAAGGGAATCCGCGCAGCACTTTGTACAGACTGCTTCAGCGCAGAGGCAACAAGACTTCACAATGATGCCAATGTTCTGGCAATGGGAGGAAGAGTTGTAGGCGCAGGTCTTGCGCTTAAGATCGTGGATACTTTCTTAAACACACCGTTTTCCAATGACGAAAGACATATTCGCAGAATCAGCCAGATAGAGACAGACTGATATAAAGAAGATAAAGGGGACAGGACGATCTGTAAAGGGGGTGTTCTGTTTACCTGAATCACAAAGCCTGTTGATCTCAGACAACAGGCAGTTTATAAAGTATTATGGGGAGGGTTTTACAATGGAGAAAGAAAAAAGAATGGACTATATTTCCTGGGATGAGTATTTTATGGGGGTGGCAATGCTTTCCGGGATGCGGTCCAAGGATCCTCATTCACAGGTGGGAGCCTGTATTGTAAGTGAGGACAACAAGATTCTTTCCATGGGATACAACGGATTTCCTATGGGGTGCTCGGATGATAAGTTTCCGTGGGCAAGAGAGGGCGATGCCCTGGACACAAAGTATCTTTATGTGACTCATAGTGAGCTGAATGCAATCCTGAATTACAGAGGCGGAAGCCTGGAGGGCGCGAAGCTTTACGTTTCACTTTTTCCCTGTAATGAGTGCGCCAAGGCCATTATTCAGTCCGGGATCAAAACCATTGTATATGACTGTGACAAATATGAAAATACTCCGTCCGTGATCGCGTCCAAGCGTATGCTGGATGCAGCCGGCGTCAGATACTATAAATACAACCGTACCGGAAGAGAGATCAGGATTACTGTCTGAAAAGGTAAAAATGCTGTCTGCGCAGAAAATTCTGTCAGATTTTTACGGGGCAGCCATAAAAGTGCGGGATTTGTTCCGGGATTTCCGTTCAGGAGGCTTGACACAGGAGATTTTTTCGCATACAATGAGTAAAAGTTCGTGGAAACAGAACTGAAAACAGAAAACGGCGAAGAAGAGAATAGTACACGCAGAGCAATCTCAGAGAGAAATCCCGAAGCCTGTCCAGCTGTCAGGCGGTGGTGTGAGGATTTTGTGCGCGAACCGTGGAACCGGCCTCGGAGCTCCGTGCAATTGAAGTACGGCGTATTTCTGCGTTAAAGAAACAGGAGAGAGCAGTATAAATACAGACTGTCCGCGGGGCAGCTGTTTATGGAGGTACTGCTAATCAGGGTGGTACCGCCGAAGTCCTTCGGTCCCTTTGCAGGGATTGGAAGGGCTTTTTTATTTACCGGGAAAGTAGTACATTCTGTCCTTCCAAGTCCCGGAAACAGGAAATAACAGTATTCAAAAAAGGAGAATGATCATGGCAAAAGAGAAAAAATTAGTAGAAGCCATCACTTCCATGGAGGAAGATTTTGCGCAGTGGTATACTGACGTAGTAAAAAAAGCAGAGCTTTGCGATTATACAAGCGTAAAGGGCTGCATGGTGATCAAGCCGGCCGGCTATGCCATCTGGGAAAATATCCAGAATGAGCTGGACAGAAGATTCAAAGAGACAGGCGTTCAGAATGTTTACATGCCTATGTTTATTCCGGAGTCTCTTCTTCAGAAAGAAAAGGATCACGTAGAGGGCTTTGCGCCGGAGGTTGCATGGGTAACTCACGGCGGACTGGATCCTCTTCAGGAGCGTCTCTGTGTGCGTCCGACCTCTGAGACTCTGTTCTGCGATTTTTATCAGAAGGAGATCCAGTCCCACAGAGATCTTCCGAAGGTTTACAATCAGTGGTGTTCTGTAGTCCGCTGGGAAAAAACAACCCGTCCGTTCCTGCGTTCCAGAGAATTTCTGTGGCAGGAAGGCCATACTGCTCATGCAACAGCTGAAGAGGCGGAAGAGAGAACCATTCAGATGCTGAATGTATATGCAGACTTCTGTGAGGAAGTTCTTGCAATCCCGGTTGTAAAAGGCCAGAAAACAGACAAAGAAAAATTTGCAGGCGCAGAGGCGACTTATACAATCGAGTCTCTGATGCACGATGGAAAAGCTCTGCAGTCCGGAACCAGCCATAACTTCGGCGACGGCTTTGCAAAAGCTTTCGGTATTCAATATACAGACAAAGAAAACAAGCTTCAGTATGTTCATCAGACATCCTGGGGAATGACAACCCGTATGATCGGAGCTATCATTATGGTTCACGGTGACAACAGCGGTCTTGTGCTTCCTCCGAGAATCGCTCCGGTACAGGCTGTGATCATTCCGATCCAGCAGCGCAAAGAGGGTGTTCTGGAAAAAGCAGATGAGCTGTTTGAGACTCTGAAAGCTGCAGGAATCCGCGTGAAGGTGGACGATACAGACAGAAGTCCGGGATATAAATTCTCCGAGCAGGAAATGCGCGGTATTCCGGTTCGTATTGAGTGCGGTCCCAAGGATATCGAAAACGGACAGGCTGTGATCTGCCGCCGTGATACACGGGAAAAATATGTGGTAACTTTTGAGGAGCTGGCAGGAAAGGTTCAGGAAGTTCTTGACACCATGCAGAAGGATATGCTGGAAAGAGCCCGCGCTCACCGGGAAGCTCATACCTATGTTGCAACGGATTATGAAGAGTTTAAAGAGACCATCAACACGAAACCGGGCTTTGTAAAAGCAATGTGGTGCGGCGATCAGGCCTGCGAGGACAAGATCAAGGAAGACGTACAGGCAACTTCCAGATGTATGCCGTTTGAGCAGGAGCATTTAAGCGATGTGTGCGTATGCTGCGGAAAACCTGCGAAAAAAATGGTTTACTGGGGAAGAGCATACTAAGATGAAGCTGAATATACCTTCCGGTGCGGAAATTATTCTGAATACGCTGGAACAGCACGGATATGAGGCCTATGTAGTGGGCGGCTGTGTCCGGGATTCCATTCTGGGACGCTGTCCCGATGACTGGGACATTACCACATCTGCATCTCCGGAGCAGGTAAAAGCGCTTTTCAGAAGAACTGTAGATACCGGACTTCAGCATGGAACAGTAACTGTTCTCATAGAAAAAGAAGGCTTTGAGGTAACTACTTACCGGGTGGACGGCGACTATGAGGATGGCCGTCATCCAAAAGAAGTAAGGTTTACCTCAAATCTTAAAGAGGATCTGAAACGGAGAGATTTTACCATTAATGCTATGGCATATCATCCTGAGAGGGGACTTGTAGATCTTTTTGGCGGAGTGAATGACATGGAAAAAAAGGTGATCCGCTGCGTGGGTGATCCCATGGAGCGGTTTCAGGAGGATGCGCTGAGGATTCTGAGAGCTGTCCGCTTTTCCGCCCAGCTGGGATTTACCATAGAAGCGAGTACAAAGGAAGCCATCGGCGCTCTGGCTCCCAATCTTAAACTGGTCAGCGCCGAGAGGATCCAGGTGGAGCTTGTAAAGCTTCTTGTTTCCCCCAATCCGGACTACCTCCGCGCTGCATATGAAACAGGGGTGACAGCAGAGTTTTTGCCGGAGTTTGATGTGTGCATGAAAACTGATCAGAATACTCCCCATCACTGTTATACAGTAGGCGAACATATTCTGAAAAGTCTTTTGCACGTCAGAGCGGACAAGGTTCTTCGCCTGACCATGCTTCTTCATGACATCGGTAAGCCGGTGGTAAAAACAACGGACGAAAATGGCCGCGATCATTTTAAAATGCACGGACCGGAAAGTGAGCAGATGGCAAAAGCCATTCTGCGCCGGCTGAAATTTGATAATGACACCATTCATAAGGTTTGTCGGCTTGTAAAGTGGCATGACGCCAGACCGGCAGCCCAGATGCCAAATGTACGCCGCTCTGTCAACAAAATCGGGGAAGATATTTTTCCACTTTATCTGGAGGTTCAGAGAGCAGATATGCTGGCGCAAAGCACTTATCAGCGCCGGGAAAAGGAAGAGCGGCTGGAAGGTGTGAAATCCTGTTATGAGCAGATCGTGGAGAAAAAACAGTGTGTTTCCCTGAAAAGTCTGGCAGTTACAGGCAGAGATCTTATTCAGGCCGGTTATAAGCCGGGCCCTTATCTGGGAGAAATTCTGGATCAGCTTCTGGAGCATGTTCTGGAGTATCCGGAAGACAATCAGAAGGAAACGCTGATGCAGCTGGTGAAAGAATACCAGGATTAAAATTTCAGAAAGCATGAAACGTATAGGAGAGGTCCCTTCACAGAAATTTTCTGTGGAGGGATTTTTTCTGCAAATAGGATCAGAAATCAAAGAACATGACAAAACACCTGGCGGGACAGTACCGTGTGAACAGCTACGCATAATTTCCGCTCCTCTGTACATAAGTATAGAAAGTACAAAAAATGAGGGGGAAGCAGATTTGTATGATTATGGATTCAGCGTTCTGGAACAGTACGAGCTGACTGTAAAAAGTACAGCCCGTACCAGAGGAGGACTTCTCTGTCAGACTGACAGAGGTCCGGCAGTATTACGTGAACAGAGAGGCTCGGGAAAAAAACTTCAGAAGCAGCAGGAGCTTCTTTTAAAGCTGGAGGAAAATGGTTGTCTGGTAGATACCTTTCTGGAAAATAAAGAAGGAGAGCTTATTTCAACTGACCGGGATGGAATTTCCTATACTCTTCAGCGCTGGTATGAAGGGCGGGAATGTGATACAAGATCCAGAGAACAGATTCTGCAGGCAGTGGGGATGCTTGCCGGGATCCATAAAGAAATGAAACTTCCGACAGACCTTTCTTATATGGAAGAAAATCTGAATGACGAGTATCAGCGCCATAATCAGGAACTGAGGAAAATTCGCAGATTTATCAGAAAAAAAGGTCCTGCGTGTGCTTTTGAAAAGGAATATTTAAAATCTGTGGAATGGTTTCTGGCGAGAGGAGAGCTGGCTGTAAATATGCTCAGGGCGTCTTCCTATGCAGACCTTCGGGAAAAGGCAAAAGAAGAAGGCACAGTCTGCCACGGGGAATACAATCAGCATAACGTTCTGATACTGAAAACAAAGACGGCAGTAACAGGGTTCTCACACTGGTGTTTTGGAATCCAGATCGGAGATCTTTACCACTTTATGAGAAAAATACTGGAAAAATCAGGCTGGAATATAAATTTAGCAGAAGAAATGCTAAAAACATACCACAGAATCCGTCCGATTTCCGCAGAAGAGTGGGAAAACCTGAAGATCCGGTTTACTTATCCGGAAAAATTCTGGAAATTGTCCAACTACTATTATACCCACAACAAAGCCTGGATTTCTGAAAAAAATACGGAAAAGCTTCAGGCGCTGATCAGACAGAAAGAAAAATGGGAAGCTTTCGGAGAACAATGTTTTAAAGAATATAATTTTTAAAATACAGACAGAAGGAACTTTATATACTGTTTACACAGCATGTTTCCGGGGAATTTTAGATTTGGGGATCACCGGAGCCTGAAATTTTATGAAGGAGAAACTGTTCAGACTTCCCTTTTTCAGAAAACAGGTGTATAATTAGAAATCATAAACTTCGCAGAGCGCAGTTTAAAAAAGATATAGGGAGGTACAGCGGTATGGATTACAGAGAAGTATATGAGCAGTGGCTTGCGAACCCATACTTCGATGATGCAACAAAAGAGGAACTGAAGAACATCGCAGAAGAAGAGAATGAAATCAAAGAACGTTTTTATATGGATCTGGAATTTGGTACGGCGGGCCTGCGCGGAATCATCGGTGCAGGTACAAACCGTATGAATATTTATGTAGTAAGAAGAGCAACCCAGGGGCTTGCAAATTATATTGCAAAAGTGGGCAAACAGTCCCAGGGTGTTGCAATTGCCTATGATTCCCGCCATATGTCACCGGAGTTTGCCCAGGAAGCAGCTCTCTGTCTTGCTGCAAACGGAATTAAGGCATATATTTTTGAGTCTTTAAGACCTACACCGGAGCTCTCTTTTGCAGTCCGTCACCTTGGCTGTGTTGCGGGAATTAATATCACTGCCAGCCATAACCCGCCGGAATACAATGGATACAAGGTATACTGGGAGGACGGCGCTCAGATCACTCCGCCTCATGATACCGGAATCATGGGAGAGGTAAAGGCAATCTCCGACTGGAATACTGTAAAAACCATGGACAAGGCCCAGGCAGAAAAAGCAGGCCTTTATGAAGTGATCGGCCAGAAGATTGACGATGCCTATATGGAAGAGCTGAAAAAACAGGTGATCCATCAGGATGCCATTGAGGCAGAGGGCAAAAACCTGAAGATCGTTTATACACCTCTTCACGGAACCGGAAATATTCCTGCAAGAAGGATCCTGAAGGAGCTGGGCTTTGAAAACGTATATGTTGTTAAGGAGCAGGAGCTTCCGGACGGCGCGTTCCCTACAGTAAGCTATCCGAATCCTGAAGCAGCCGAAGCCTTTGAACTTGGCCTGAAGCTTGCAAAAGAAGTGGATGCGGATCTTGTTCTTGCCACGGATCCGGATGCAGACCGTCTGGGTGTGCGCGTAAAAGATAAAAACGGCGAATACCATGACCTGACAGGAAATATGTCCGGCTGTCTTCTTGCAAACTATGAGATCGGACAGCGCAGAGCAGTAAACGGAAGTCTTCCGGAGGACGGCGCTCTGATCAAGACAATTGTTACCAGCAATCTGGCAGATGCCATTGCAAAAGGCTATGGCGTTGATCTCATTGAGGTTCTGACAGGATTTAAGTTTATCGGTCAGCAGATTCTGGGCTTTGAGAACAGCGGAAAGGGAACTTATCTTTTCGGCTTTGAAGAGAGCTATGGCTGTCTGATCGGTACATACGCAAGAGATAAGGATGCGATTGTGGCTACAATGGCGCTGTGCGAGGCTGCCGCTTACTATAAGACTCAGGGAAAAACTCTCTGGGATGCAATGATCGAGATGTATGACCAGTACGGATATTATAAGGATGATATCAAATCCATTACTCTGAAAGGAATTGAGGGACTTCAGAAGATCCAGGAGATCATGGATACTCTTCGTAAGAATCCTCCGGCAGAATTTGCAGGACATAAGGTAGTTTCTGCAAGAGATTATAAAAAGGATACCATTACAGATCTGGCAACCGGAGAGGTGAAGCCTACCGGACTTCCGAATTCCAATGTTCTGTACTATGACCTGACAGATGATGCATGGGTATGTGTCCGCCCGTCCGGTACAGAACCAAAAGTAAAATTCTACTATGGAGTAAAAGGAACTTCCCTTGAGGATGCAGATGAAAAGTCTGCAGTCATGGGCAAGGCTGTTCTTGATATGGTCAATACAATGATGTAATGCGGTGAGAAGATGCAGAATTTTGATGAATTTATGGAAGTGGTGCGAAAAATCCGCAAAAGCTGTCCCTGGGATAAGGTGCAGACTCATGAAAGTTTGAAACCTTATCTGATCAGTGAGACAAATGAGCTTCTGGAGGGAATTGATCGTCTGAAAACACACAATGACAGTGAAAATCTCTGTGAGGAGCTGGGAGACGTGCTGTTTCAGGTTGCGCTCCACAGTGTGATCGCCCAGGAAGAGGGGCTGTTTACTATTGAGGATGTGATCGATGGTATTTCTTCAAAAATGCAGTTTCGTCATCCGAAAATCTTTGTTCCGGAGGATGAGACAATGACCTCTCTTTCCTGGGATCAGCTGAAAGAAATCGAAAAGAGCAGGAAGACGAAAAAGCTCTGAAAAGTATTTCAGAAGCATTAGCCGGAAGCGTTGCTTTTTACTCCGTTCACAGTAACCTGAAAGCCCCGGTTTACGGGGATTTGCCACAAAAAACCTTGACAATCTACAGGAAAAGGTATATAAATAGTAAATAGCGTGTGATCGACAGGAAGCATAACGCGATAATAAAGAAAGAGAGCATTTATAGGAGGAAACACCATGAATAAAACAGAATTAGTAGCAGCAATGGCGAAAGAGACAAATCTTTCCAGGAAAGATGTAGAAGCAGTCCTGAAATCTTTCACCGATGTTGTAGCATCCGAGCTCAAAAAAGGCGGAAAAATTCAGCTTGTAGGATTTGGTACCTTTGAGGTAAGCGAGAGAGCTGCAAGAGAAGGAAGAAATCCTCATACTGGTGAAACCATGAAAATCGAAGCTTCCAAAGCACCGAAATTCAAAGCTGGTAAGGCTTTAAAGGATCTTGTAAACGATAAATAATAAAGTTCAGCAGAGGGGGAACAGCGTGTTCCCCCTTTTTCTATAGATTACAGAAAAAAAGAACAGGAGATTTTGTATGCGTCTTGATAAATATCTGAAGGTTTCCCGTCTTATTAAAAGAAGAACAGTGGCAAACGAAGCCTGTGATGCGGGAAGAGTTTTGCTTAATGATAAACCTGCCAGAGCTTCTGCGGCAGTAAAGGCCGGAGACATTGTGGAGATCCAGTTTGGCGGAAAAAGCGTTAAGGTGGAAGTTCTTGATGTAAAAGAGACAGTCCGCAAGGAAGATGCGGAAAGTATGTTCCGCTATCTGTAGTTTTTACGTCTATTTATAATGGGTGTTTCATACATTGTTTATGGAAAGAAACAATGGGAGGCTGACCCTTGGAAGAGAAAAAAACAATGTGCGCCCACAGACTGTCCCTTGATAACCGACAGGAGGGCACGGTTACAGGCGTTCGGGACATTCATTCCTTTAATGAAAGTGAGATTTTGCTGGAAACAGAGGCCGGAAGACTTTCTGTAAAAGGAGAACTGCTCCATGTGCGGAGACTGAATCTGGAAAAGGGAGAGGCCGATATTGAAGGAAAAATAAACAGCTTAACCTATCTTTCAAAAAAGACAGAAAACAAAGAAGAATCTCTGCTGAAGCGGATGTTCCGGTAAAATATGAGCGGTTATATGGAGTATGAGGCAGTACTGTTTCTTCTGTCTGTGGTGATGGGGGCGGCTCTGTTTCTCTTTTATAAGATTCTGACTGCCCTGAGAAAAGTGATTTCCCATCCGTCCTGGGCAGTGGATGCGGAAGACCTTTTTTACTGGACTGCAGCAGGGATTTTTATGTTTTCTGTGATATACAGGTTCAATCAGGGAACCCTCAGATGTTTCCTTTTTGCAGGAAGTATTCTGGGAGCTGTTCTGTGCCGGGGGACGGTGGCAGATCTGTTTGAGCGGATTCTTGTGTTTCTGTGCGGGATTCCGGTGAATTTTGTAAAAATTTCAACAAAGAGGTTGCTATTTCTCTTTAAAAGATGTAGTATTTTATTGTATAAGTATCAAACTATGCAAAAAAGAAAAGGTTTAAAAACAAAGAGGATCAGTCAGGTTGAAAAAGTCAAAAAGAAAGAAAAGCAAAAAAAGAATAACGAATAACTATCTGGGAATGGCTGTTATTTCAGTTGTTGTTCTTCTGCTTCTTGGCGGCCTGGCAATGAAAAGTCACAGCCTCAGAAACAGGATTGCCTATTATGACGCCCAGGCAGCAGAGCTGAAACAGCAGATTTCTGATGAAAAAGAGCGGACAAAGGAAATTGACAAGCGCACAGAGTATATGCAGACAGATGAGTATGCGGCAGAGGTTGCCAGAGACAGACTGGGGCTTGTAAAAGATAATGAGATAGTGTTTGAAGAAGAAAAATAACACGGATTTTGGCGAAAAGTTTTTAATTGCTTTCGCCTGTGTTTGACAGATATTTTGGAACCTGTCCTTTATAATGGCACTTGATGAAGTGTGTAAAGGGGAGGGGAAATATGCAGGAATGGATTATTGCCATGCTCGTGATCAGCCTACTGCTGATTTTCCGGGACATGGCAAAAACTATTTTGACGGGGCAAATGTCGAAAAAGGAGGAACCCTTTGCTCCCGGAGAAAGCCATCCTCAGAAGGAGAAGGTGGAGCGGTATGCGGCTTCTTTCCAGAAGCTGGCAGATACCTTTTACGGGATGCCCTACCGGAAAGAATATTTAAGCTCCGGTCAGATTGACGCGATATTGAAGGATACCAATGAGGAAATGTGCAGCAGATGCTATCACAGAGAAATATGCTGGGGAGAAAATTCCGGTTTTCTGAAGCAGGGTGGAGAGGCAATGATCCGCGCCATGGAAGAGGGGGATGAGGAGGCTGTAGAAATGATCCGTCAGGAGTGGGCGGAGATCTGCGGCAAATCCATACAGTATCTGGAAACAGTCAGAGAGCGTTTTCAGAAGGAAAAACAGAATCTGGTATGGAGCAACCGCATGATCGAAAGCAGGCTGGCAGTGGCACAGCAGCTGACAGAGATATCCCGGATCATGGGAATGGTGGCAGAAGATATTTATGATATTTCTCCGGCAGACCCGAAGTTTCAGGAGAGTATTCGCCGGATTCTGAAAAAACGTCATATTGTGCTGAAAAATGCCTGGGTTATGGATAAGGTAGAGGGGCGCAGGCAGATGTTCCTTACTATGAAAGCCAGAAGCGGCCAGTGTGTATCTGTGACAGAGGTTTCTCAGCTCCTTTCAGGTCTGTGCGAGTGCGCTATGACCTCTGCCGCTGACAGCAGAGGCATTGTAAACGGCGAATACCATACGGTACATTTTGTGGAAGACGTCAGCTATCAGGTTATGTACGGAGTGGCCAAGCTTACAAGAGAGGAAGAAAAGATTTCAGGAGATAATTACATCTGCAGACAGGAAGAAGGCGGAAAGTTTGTTATGTGTCTTTCTGACGGAATGGGTTCCGGCATGGATGCCTGCAGAGAGAGCGAGATCGTGGTGGAGCTTCTGGAGCAGTTTCTGGAATCCGGATTTACCCAGGAGACAGCAGCCAGAATGGTAAATTCTGCTCTGGTGCTGAAAGGACGGGAGGGAATGTTCTCCACAGTGGATATCTGCGCTCTGGATCTTTATACAGGAATCTGCAGCTTCCTGAAGGCCGGGGCTGCATCCACCTTTATTAAACGTGACCACTGGGTTGAGGCAATTTCTTCGGAAAGTCTTGCAGCAGGACTGGTTCAGCAGATTGACTTTGATACTGCTTCCCGGAAACTGTATCATGGGGATTATCTGATCATGATGACTGACGGGGTTCTGGATGCCCTTCCTATGGAACGCGAAGAAGAAACCATGAAGGAGATCATTATGGACGTTCAGGAGGAAAATCCCAGAGAGGTCAGCAGAGGGATTCTGGAACGGGTGCTGGGATACAGTGATTACCGGGCCAGAGACGATATGACTGTGCTTGTGGCCAGTGTGCTGCGCAAGTAGAAACAAAAGAGGAGAAAAGCAGACATGCAGGAGCAGATTTATGCAAAGGTCCGCGCTTTTGCAGAAAAAAACAGGATGTTCGACCAGTGCGGCGCAGTGGCTGCCGGAGTATCCGGCGGAGGAGATTCCGTGACCATGCTGGATATTCTGAACAGGCTGAAAGAAGAATACGGATTTCAGATCACAGCCGTTCACGTAAATCACGGGATCCGGGGCGCAGAGGCGCAAAGAGATCAGGAGGCGGCAGAGAAACTGTGCAGAAAAATGGGAATTCCCTGCAGAGTATACTGTTTTGATGTCCCAAAGCTTGCCGCACAGTGGAAAACCGGGCTGGAGGAAGCAGGAAGAACAGTCCGGAGGCAGGCTTTTGAAGAAGCGCTTGCCGGAGTACCGGTTTCAGAGGAAAAAAAGAAGCTCATCGCTCTTGCGCACAACAAAAACGATCTGGCAGAGACTATGCTTCATCATCTCTGCAGAGGAACCGGTCTCAGGGGACTTTCTTCCATGAAAGCGGCAGAGGATGGGATCATTCGTCCGGTTCTCTGCCTGGAACGGAAGGAAATTAATGAATATCTCAGAGAAAGAAATCTGCCCTATGTAACAGACAGCACAAATCTCCAGGACGAATATACCAGAAACAGGATCAGGCACCATGTACTTCCTGTTCTGGAAAGTGAAATCAATGAAAAGACAGTGGCTCATATGGCAGAGACATCTGAGCTGATTGGACAGGCGGAGGCTTACTTTCAGGAAAAAGGCGCTTCACTGGCAGAAAAATGCCGAACCGAAAAGGGAGAGATCCTTTTTGAAAAAAGTTTCCTGAAATATCCTGAAATTATCCGGAAGTATGCGGTGAGAAATGCTGTTGAAAAACTTGCAGGCAGAAGAAAGGATATTTCGCTGATACATGTGCGCGCAGTGCTGGAGCTTTTTGAACTTCGTACCGGAGCGTCAGTAAAGCTTCCATATAATCTGGAGGCAGCGAAAACATATGAAGGAATTATCATAAGGAAGAAAAATCCTGAGAATCCGGACAGGGAATCCCGGGAATATCAGCTTCCTTTAAACGGAAGCCTTGCCTGTAGTCTGGGAAATTTTGAAACAAAAATCTTTTCCTGGTCAGACCAGAAGATTTGTGAAAAAAAGTATACGAAATGGCTGGATTATGATAGAATAAAATACGATATATCTGTCCGTACCAGAAAAACAGGAGATTACCTTACTGTAAACAGTCAGGGGCACCGCAAAAAACTGACGCGGTGTATGATCGATGAAAAAATCCCCCGTGAACAGAGGGATAAGATTCCTCTGATCACAGAAGGCAGCCAGGTTCTCTGGATCGTGGGCGGAAGAATGAATGAAAGGTATAAGATCACATCAGAGACAAAGAATGTGCTGGAAATCAAATACCAAGGAGGAAAATATCATGAGTGAAAAAATCAGAGTATTACTCAGCGAGGAAGAAGTGGAGGCAAGAATCAGACAGATTGCCGCAAAGATCAGCAAAGATTACGCAGGAAAAGAGCTTCACCTGATCTGTGTTTTAAAGGGCGGAGTATTTTTTACCTGTGAACTTGCAAAAAGGATTACTGTTCCGGTATCTCTTGATTTTATGTCTGTGTCCAGCTATGGAGATGACACAAAATCAAGCGGTGTGGTAAGGATCGTTAAGGATCTGGATCAGCCTCTGATCGGCAAAGACGTGCTGATCGTAGAGGATATCATTGACTCAGGAAGAACTCTGAGCTATCTGATCGAAATCCTCAAAGGACGTAATCCAAACAGTGTCCGCCTCTGTACACTGCTGGACAAACCGGAGAGAAGAGTAAAGGATGTAAAAGTAGATTACTGCTGTTTCGATATCCCGGATGAATTTGTTGTGGGATATGGTCTGGACTATGCCCAGAAATATCGTAATCTCCCGTTTATCGGCGTGGTAGAACTGGACACAGAAGAATGAAAGGAGATTCAGTTAAGTGAATAAACAGCCAAGCAGAATTGGCCTGTATCTGATTTTGATCGCATTGCTGGTGGGAGGATATTTTTATCTGAACAGCCAGGTGTCAGGTCAGAATGACTATACCATAGAAGCATTGGAGCAGGCAGCAGAAGAAGGAAGAGTAAATGATGCGGTGATTTATCAGAACAGGGAAGTTCCTACCGGTTCTGTGGCTGCAGATATTGAAAATGAAGGACAGAAGCGCGTCTATGTAACAGATGTCAAGGATGCACAGGAAATGCTGGAGGCAAACAATATTGCCCCACTGGTCAAAGATGTTCCTCAGCAGAATGTGTTCCTTACCACACTTCTTCCTCTGCTTCTTACAGGAGGTCTGATTCTGTTCCTGTTCCTGATGATGAACAGACAGATGTCAGGAGGCGGAGGAAATGCCAAAATGATGAACTTTGGCAAAAGTCGCGCAAGGATGATGCTTCCGGACGACAAAAAAGTAACATTTCAGAATGTAGCCGGACTTCAGGAAGAAAAAGAAGATCTGGTTGAGGTTGTGGATTTTCTGAAAGCGCCTCAGAAATATACAAACGTAGGCGCAAGGATTCCCAAGGGTGTTATTCTTGTAGGACCTCCGGGAACCGGAAAAACTCTTCTGGCAAAAGCTGTTGCCGGAGAAGCGGGAGTGCCCTTTTTCTCTATTTCCGGATCAGATTTTGTGGAGATGTTTGTAGGTGTGGGTGCTTCCCGTGTGCGGGATCTGTTTGAAGAAGGAAAACGCCATGCGCCCTGTATTATCTTTATTGACGAGATTGATGCTGTTGCAAGACAGCGTGGAACCGGTATGGGCGGTGGTCATGATGAGCGCGAGCAGACCCTGAACCAGCTTCTTGTGGAAATGGACGGATTTGGCGTCAACGAAGGAATTATTGTAATGGCTGCCACAAACCGTGTGGACATTCTGGATCCGGCCATTCTCCGCCCGGGACGTTTTGACCGCAAGGTTGCAGTTGGACGTCCGGATGTGAAGGGACGTGAGGAGATCCTTCGGGTTCATGCAAAGGATAAGCCTCTTGGCGAGGATGTGGATCTGGCGCAGATTGCTCAGACAACAGCAGGATTTACAGGAGCAGATCTGGAAAACCTTCTGAATGAGGCGGCGATCATGGCTGCCAGAGACAGCCGCAGCTATATTATGCAGCAGGACATCAAGCATGCCTTTATTAAAGTTGGCATCGGAGCAGAGAAGAGAAGCAAGGTTATTTCCGAAAAAGAGAAAAAGATCACTGCTTATCATGAGGCAGGCCATGCGATCCTGTTCCATGTGCTCCCTGATATGGATCCGGTATATACGATTTCCATTATTCCCACAGGAGTAGGCGCAGCAGGTTATACCATGCCTCTTCCGGAAAATGACGAGATGTTTAATACAAAAGGAAAAATGCTTCAGGATATCACTACTCTCCTTGGAGGCCGTGTGGCAGAAGAGATTATTTTCGGAGATATCACCACAGGAGCATCCAATGATATTAAGCGGGCAACTGCAACAGCCCGGGCAATGGTCATGCAGTATGGCATGTCTGAAAAAATGGGACTGATCGCTTACGGTGATGAAGGGGATGAAGTATTTATCGGAAGAGATCTTGCTCATACGAGAAGCTACAGTGAAGAGGTTGCAAAAGATATTGATCAGGAGATCCATGGGATCATTGACGGATGTCATAAGAAAGCCAGAGAGATTATTCTTGAGCATGAAGATGTGCTCCATAAATGCGCAGCTCTTCTGTTAGAGAAGGAAAAGGTGCAGAGAGACGAGTTTGAGGCACTTTTTACAGCATAAAATCATAGCGGCAAAAATACGCATGTACAATATATCCAAAAACAAATATGCATTTTTGTGAACTTTGTGCACACTTATTTGTTGACCCATGGTATTATATATATCGTAAAAACCCCCCAATACATTATATAGTTTTTGCTACACCCCATAAGAAGAAATACCTTCTCCAAAAAAGCCAGCTTATCCCGCTGGCTTTTTTACTGTCTGTAAATATATAAAAACTGTCTTGACAGGCGGGTACAGGTATGTTACGATATCAATACTTTCACATGGTAGAGTGACTACGTGATAACATAGAAGAGTGAAGCGAGAGGAGACAGACAGTATGAAGAAAAAAACAGTTGTGGTAATGATGGCGGCCCTGATGGCAGCAGGTATGATGTCTGCGGTAAACGTTCAGGCTGGAATTGAGGATAAAACACTGATCGTAGGCTTTGATGCGGAATATCCTCCTTATGGATATATGGATGAAAACGGAGAGTATACAGGCTTTGATCTGGAGCTTGCCCAGGCAGTGTGTGAGCTGGAAGGATGGGAACTTGAGAAGAAACCTCTGAACTGGGATTCTAAGGACATGGAGCTGAACTCCGGATCCATTGACTGTATCTGGAATGGTTTTACCATGAACGGAAGAGAAGACGAGTATACCTTTTCTGTTCCCTATGTGGATAACAGCCAGGTGATCGTTGTGGCAGAGGATTCCGGCATTGAGAAGCTTTCTGACCTTGCAGGCAAAACCGTAGGAGTTCAGGCGGCATCTGCAGCGCTGGACGTACTGAAAAGCGAGGAAGAAGGCGGTCAGAAGGAGCTGTCAGATACCTTTGCGGCTCTGAATGAATTTGCGGATTACAACACTGCGTTTACAGAGCTTCAGGCAGGAGCGCTTGATGCGCTGGCTATTGACATTGGCGTTGCTAAATATCAGATCAATTCCAGAGGGGAGGGCTTTATGATCCTGGACGAAAGTCTGAATACAGAGCAGTATGCAATTGGCTTCAAAAAAGGAAACGATGAACTCTGCGAAATCGTAAATGCAGATCTCCAGAAGCTTGCTGAAGACGGAACCGTGCAGGAGCTGGCCGAGAAATATGAAATTGCGGATATGGTAAGTCTGAAAGCTTCCGGAGAGGAAAGCGAGGAGGCTGCAGAAAAAGAAACAGAAGAAACTGATTCTGAAGAAGCGGCAGAATAAAAGCTGCCGGAAACAGTAACGGATAAAATCAGAACCGGGCAGAAGTCAGAACCCGGAATAAAAGACAAAAAAGCTGCTGTGCTGAAAATAAAAATGTACAGCAGCTTTATTACGGCAGGAAAAGCTTTTCTGCCTGATAGTGGAGGAAAAAATATGAGTTTTCAGGTAATGCTCCAACAGCTTTCCAGAGGCTTCGGGTCAACGCTTATGATCTTCTGTCTGACCCTTCTGTTTTCCCTGCCTCTGGGACTGGTGATATATTTTGGAAGGGTTTCCAGGTTCAAACCCCTCAGTCTGGTGGTAAAATGTTATATTTCTGTTATGAGAGGAACGCCGCTTATGCTGCAGCTTCTTCTGTGGTATTTCGGACCCTTTTATCTCTGGGGAATGAATATTGGAAATTATAAATTCACAGCGATTATCTTGGGCTGTTCTTTGAACTATGCAGCTTATTTTGCTGAGATCTACCGATCCGGAATAGAGTCCATTCCGGCAGGACAGTATGAGGCTGCGCAGCTTCTGGGCTACAACAGACAGCAGACATTTATGAAGATCATTCTGCCACAGATGATAAAAAACGTACTTCCTTCTGTAACGAATGAGGTGATCACACTGGTAAAAGATACTTCCCTTGTCTATTCGGTATCTTATATTGAGATGTTTGCTTTGGCAAAACAGATCGCAGCTGCGGAGACAACCGTTATGCCGTTCTTTATTGCAGGCGTGTTCTACTACATATTTAATTTTGTAGTTGCCTGGGTTATGGAATGGTTTGAGAAAAAACTGAATTACTATCATTAGGAGGAGACGGAAATGAATCTTCTGGAAATGAAAAATATAAAAAAAGAATTTAATGGACAAAGTGTTCTGAAAGATATTTCCCTTCAGGTAAAAGAAGGAGAGATTGTTTCCATTATCGGTCCTTCCGGTTCCGGGAAATCAACTCTTTTAAGGTGTGCTACCATGCTGACAGACATTGACAGCGGAGAAATTTCCTATATGGGAAAAAGATCCGTGTGGATGGAAAACGGAAAGACAGTGGTTCCTTCCGGAAAACAGTTAAAAGAAATACGTTCCTGTTTTGGGCTGGTGTTTCAGAATTTTAATCTGTTTCCCCACTATTCTGTAATAAAAAATATCACAGATGCGCCGATCCATGTTCAGAAAAGAAAAAAAGAGGAAGTTTACAGGGAAGCCAGGGAGCTTCTTGCAAAGATGGGACTTTCTGACAAAGAAAACGCCTATCCCTGTCAGCTTTCCGGAGGTCAGTGCCAGCGTGTGGCTATTGCCCGGGCTCTTGCGCTGAACCCTAAAATTCTGTTTTTTGACGAACCAACCTCAGCTCTTGATCCTGAGCTTACCGGAGAAGTGCTTCGGGTGATCCGTTCACTTGCAGATCTTCATATCACCATGGTGATCGTTACCCATGAAATGAATTTTGCAAAGGATATTTCAGACAGGGTGATCTTTATGGATCAGGGAGTAATTGCTGTAGAAGGAACTCCTCAGCAGGTATTTTCCTCTGAGAATGCCCGTATGCGTGAATTTCTGGGCAAATTCCACCAGGGAGCCTGAGAAAAGAGGTTGCTTTTAAATGTGGGATGTTATATAATTTTCCTCGTATGATATGACTGTCAGGAAAAGGCAGAAACAGAGACTGTGGTTCTGTCTGGCACCGGCAGATCACGGCAGGAATTTTTCAAATGATAGGAGAAACGGAATGAGTACAGACAGATATGTAAGTCCGCTTTCAGAGCGCTATGCAAGCAAAGAAATGCAGTATATTTTCTCACCGGATATGAAATTCCGCACATGGAGAAGATTATGGATCGCCCTTGCAGAGACAGAAAAAGAACTTGGCCTGAATATTACGCAGGAGCAGATCGATGAGCTGAAGGCTCACGCAGACGATATTAACTATGATGTGGCAAAAGAAAGAGAACGTCAGGTCCGCCATGACGTTATGTCCCATGTTTATGCATATGGTGTACAGTGCCCGAAAGCAAAGGGAATCATTCATCTGGGCGCTACTTCCTGTTATGTAGGTGACAATACAGATATTATCGTTATGGCAGAGGCTCTGAAGCTGGTTCGCAAGAAACTGGTCAATGTGATCGCAGAGCTGTCTAAATTTGCAGATAAATATAAAGATCAGCCAACTCTGGCGTTTACACATTTCCAGCCGGCACAGCCTACAACAGTAGGAAAACGTGCCACACTTTGGACTCAGGAATTCCTTATGGATCTGGAAGACCTTGAGTATGTTTTAAGCACACTGAAGCTTCTGGGCTCAAAGGGAACAACAGGAACTCAGGCAAGTTTCCTTGAGCTTTTTGACGGAGATCAGGAAACAATTGACAAGATCGATCCTATGATCGCAGAAAAAATGGGATTTGAGAACTGCTATCCGGTATCCGGACAGACCTATTCCCGTAAGGTGGATACGAGAGTTCTCAATATTCTTGCCGGAATTGCCGCAAGCGCCCATAAGATGTCCAATGATATCAGACTTCTTCAGCATCTGAAGGAAGTAGAGGAACCTTTTGAGAAGTCTCAGATCGGTTCTTCCGCAATGGCATACAAGAGAAATCCTATGAGAAGTGAGCGTATTGCGTCACTTTCCAGATATGTGATGGTGGACGCCCTGAATCCGGCGATCACATCAGCAACTCAGTGGTTCGAGAGAACTCTGGATGATTCTGCAAACAAGAGACTGAGTGTTCCGGAAGGCTTCCTTGCCATTGACGGAATCCTGGATCTGTGCCTGAACGTGGTAGACGGACTGGTTGTTTATCCGAAGGTAATTGAAAAACGCCTTCGTTCTGAGCTTCCGTTTATGGCAACTGAAAATATTATGATGGATGCAGTGAAGGCAGGCGGAGACCGTCAGGAACTTCACGAGCGCATCAGAGAGCTTTCCATGGAAGCAGGACGTACTGTAAAGGTAGAAGGAAAGGATAACAATCTTCTGGAACTGATCGCAGCAGATCCGGCATTTAATCTGACTTTAGAAGAACTGGAAAAGACAATGGAGCCTTCCAGATATGTAGGAAGAGCAAAAGAGCAGACAGAGGTATTTCTTGCAAAGACCGTACAGCCTGTTCTGGACGCATATAAAGAACTTCTGGGAGTAACCGCAGAAATTAATGTATAATGAGATCAAAGAACGACACGAGGAGGAAATAGTGTTATGATCAAAGCAGTAGTTGGAGCAAACTGGGGAGATGAGGGAAAAGGTAAGATCACTGACATGCTTGCCCAGGAAGCGGATATTATCGTAAGATTTCAGGGAGGTGCCAACGCAGGTCATACAATCGTGAATGATTATGGTAAATTTGCGCTTCACACACTTCCGTCAGGTGTATTTTATGATCACACCACCAGTATTATCGGCAATGGCGTGGCACTGAATATTCCGGTGTTTTTCAAGGAATATCAGGAGGTTGTGGACAGAGGAGTTCCGGCTCCGAAGATCATGATCTCTGACAGAGCGCAGATCGTAATGCCGTATCATATTCTGTTTGACCAGTATGAAGAGGAGCGTCTGGGCGGTAAGTCCTTTGGTTCCACAAAATCCGGTATTGCGCCTTTTTATTCTGATAAATATGCAAAAATCGGCTTCCAGGTAGCGGAACTGTTTTATGAGGAAGCTCTCAGAGAAAAAGTAGAACGTGTATGTGAGACAAAAAATGTTCTTCTTGAGCATCTGTATCACAAACCGCTTCTGAATCCGGATGAGATCATGGAAGAGCTGATGAAATATAAAGAGATGGTAGCTCCTTATGTGGGAGATGTTTCTCTGTTCCTGTGGAATGCGCTGAAAGAAGGAAAAGAAATTCTTCTGGAGGGTCAGCTGGGTTCTCTGAAGGATCCGGATCACGGAATTTATCCGATGGTTACTTCTTCTTCTACTCTGGCAGCTTACGGCGCCATCGGCGCAGGCGTTCCGCCGTATGAGATCAAGAAGATCATTACTGTATGCAAGGCTTATTCCAGCGCAGTAGGAGCGGGCGCCTTTGTTTCTGAAATCTTTGGCGAAGAAGCTGACGAGCTTAGAAGAAGAGGCGGAGACGGCGGAGAATATGGTGCGACCACCGGACGTCCGAGACGTATGGGATGGTTTGACTGCGTGGCTTCAAAATACGGCTGCCGTATGCAGGGAACAACTGATGTTGCATTTACTGTGCTTGATGTTCTGGGATATCTGGATGAAATTCCTGTTTGTACAGGCTATGAGATTGACGGAAAAGTTACAACAGAATTCCCCACAACAGGACTTCTGGAAAAAGCAAAACCGGTTCTGGAAGTGCTTCCGGGATGGAAATGCGATATCCGCGGAATCAGAAAATATGAAGATCTGCCGGAAAACTGCCGCAAATATATAGAGTTTGTGGAAAAACAGATCGGATTCCCAATCACAATGGTTTCTAACGGACCGGGAAGAAACGATATTATTTACAGAAAATAAATCAACAAAACGCCGGGGAAGTATCTCCGGCGTTTTGTTACCGGGAAATCCGTACCTTTTTGTACTGATATTTCCGGTAAATAAAAATACAGCGGACAGATATGAAGACGCCGCTGACAGCAGAAAGGATGTGTACAGTATAAATGAGTAAATGGAAAAGGGGACTGGCCCTTGCAGGAGCAGTTTTTCTTCTGGTGATCTTCTGCCTTCCCATGTACTTTGCTCTTACCGGAACATTTTCAATGGGAAAATTTATGGCCTCTCTTGCAGGGGCGCTGTTTGCAGCAGTGATGGCTTATGCAATGTGGCTTATGTACAGGCTTCTTAACAGAAAAAGACTGGAAAAAGACGGACGCAGGATCAAAAATGTTATTTTTGACGTAGGTAATGTTCTGGTAGACTACGATTGGAAAACTTACCTGAAGGGCTTTCATTTCCCGGAGGAAGAGGAGAAAAAGCTTGCAAAGGAAATTTTCCAGAGCGATATCTGGAATGAGAGAGATAAGGGGCTTTATGATGAGGAAGAATATATTCGCCGGTTTATAGAAAAGGCTCCTGAATACAAAAAAGATATCCGCAGAGTTCTGAGAGAAACACCTAAGACGATCGGTACAAAGGACTATGCTCAGACCTGGGTACAGTATCTGAAAAAACGGGGATATCGTCTTTATATTCTCTCAAATTACAGTGAATATATGCTGGAGCGCACAAAGGCTAAAATGAATTTCCTGAAATATATGGACGGAGCAGTATTTTCCTGTGATGTAAAAGAAGTGAAGCCGGAACCGGCAATTTACAAGATCCTTCTGGAGGATTACGGCCTGAAGCCTGAGGAGTGTGTATTTATTGACGACCGGGAAGAAAACTGCCGGGGAGCACGTAAACTGGGAATGCATGCAGTGCGTTTCCATGACTTTAAACAGGCTGCAGCAGACCTGGAGGCTCTGGGAGTAAAATAAAAAATCCCGGAACCGCGTCAGAACGTCAGTCCCGGAACCTTTAAAGGGGAGGATATAAGTATTTCCGAAGCTGCTGCTGTATACTCTGTTTACAGCAGCAAATGTTTTCGGGTGTGTCCGTTCACTGTTCCATTGCCACAGGCAATGTGGAATGAATCTTTGCCTGTTGCCGTGGATGAAGTGAACAGTAACAGTATGGCCATGATCTCAGTGTCTTATACATGAAGCATAAAATTGGATAATTATATTTTTTCCGTGAGAGTAACAGGGATAAAGTATGATTGCCTGAGATGGTTTGAAGGGTATGCTGACCAGCCTGCTGTGAACGAAGGAAACAGTGGGATTTTTGTTTAAACCAATGGGAACCGGGATAAAATAGGGTTTGTTTTTTTTGGATAAAAGTGCTATAATATGAACACTGATGAAAATTTGATAATACATTGAAAAGAGGATGAAATAACATGAGTGATAAAACAATTTTAGAGCAGTGGCGTGCAATGGCTTATGATCAGCAGGCAGACCGCAATAAGCTTCAGCAGTTCTGGGCAGCTTATTTTAATATTGAAAAAGGCATTTATGAGCAGCTTCTTTCCAATCCGGATGAAGTTGTAAGCGGTACAGTAAAAGAGCTTGCCGAAAAATACGGACAGGATGTTCTGACCATGGTTGGTTTCCTGGACGGCATTAACGACAGCCTTAAGGTTCCGAACCCTATTGAGACAATGGACGAGAACACAAAAGTAAACCTTGCTTTTGACAAAGAGCTTCTTTACAAAAACATGGTTGATGCAAAGGCTGACTGGCTGTATGAGCTTCCTCAGTGGAATAATATTTTTACAGAGGAAAAACGTAAAGAGCTGTACAAAGAGCAGAAAAAATCCGGTACTGTTGTAAAACCGCACAAGATCGGACGTAACGATCCCTGTCCGTGCGGAAGCGGAAAGAAATACAAATTCTGCTGCGGCAAATAATGAAAATAAAAAATAATCTTGATTACATTATCGTGCTTGGCGCCCATGTGGACGGAACACGACTGAGTATGGCCCTTCTGGAACGCACCAGAAGGGCTTTGCAGTATCTGGAAAATAATCCTGACACCAAAGCAGTTCTCTCCGGCGGACAGGGCAGGGGGGAAGCAGTCAGTGAGGCAAAGGCCATGTACGATTATCTGACCGGTCATGGAATCAGCAGAGAGCGGCTGATCCTGGAGGAAAGATCTACCAATACAAAAGAAAATCTGGATTTCAGCCTGGAAAAAATAGGGGATCTGAATAAATCAGTAGGAGTTGTTACCAATAACTTCCATGTATTTCGGGGAGTGGCTATCGGAAAGAAATGCGGATGCAGAGATATCTGTGGAATTCCATCCAGATATCGTTCCTGGAGACTTCTGATCTATATTCCCAGGGAGATTCTGGCTGTTATCAAGGATAAGATTATGGGGAACCTTTGATTTTACAGCCATAATACAGGGATTATGATTTCAGCCGCAGGAAAAAGTAAGAGAAGTGTAAAAGGCGCTATTCTGATTTCTTTCTGTGCCCAGTGACGAAAAGTTAATAATATTTACAGTTTTTCGTACGGAACTAAATCATTAAGTGGAATCCGTAGTTGTTTATCCATTTCTGAATCCACAGCTTTTTCATTTCTGCACATGCCTGTAAGTCTGTAAAATATGTCAAAATACCTCGCTAAATAGTTCTGTGTGAACAGTAGCTAAAATTTAAAAAGTGGAGGAATTTTGTTTGGAATTCCTTGACATTTATATAAAAATGTGGTAGGATAACGTCAGTATAATTCCATATTGAACATATGAAGTGCTGGCTGTTTTCCGCGAAGCAGTCAGAAAAGGGAATCAGGTGAAAGTCCTGAGCGATCCGGTCACTGTAACAGAGGAGCAATCTTTCAGAAACCATTGTACATATGTATGAGAAGGGGAAAGAGAACATTGATTCTGGAGCCAGGAAACCTGCTTTGTATGGCGAGGTTAAACTTCCGTGTAAAGTGTAACAGCCAACCTGAAAAATCCGCAGTTTCAGGCGTTGTCTGCTTGATGGAAGCAGGCATTTTTTATGGAATCCGCCTGTTCGTATGAATTATACTTACCCTTAAAGGGTGATGATTAAATGGCAGGCGATACTACTCCGGATGCGTTCGTTCCCTCCGCATATTTTGAACGAATCCATGGTCTACCCCGGAGTAGATCGCAACCTCAGAAGAATTTGAATATCGGCGTTTATGACGCCGATTTTTTCATTTACCGGAAATTCAGGGAGTTTGAAGCGGACGTATCTGCCCTTATGACGTTGCGCGTTTTTAACCTGCTTATTTCATATTATATTTTATGAAAGAGCAAAAACAGAATTTCAGACAATAGAATCTGCAGTGTGCGGATACAAAAAAGGCAAAGCCCTGTTTGTGAATCAATGAAAAATCAGAATATGACAAATTTATGTGTTTTAAATTTACCTATTTACAGTAATATTCTATAAATGGGCAAATATCGAATATTGCACAATAGAATCCGTAATACACAGACATAAAGGAAAGATTAAGCTCTATATGTGCATTTTATAAAGACAAATTTGTGATGATTTTGTGTGCTTTTTCAAATTTGTTCATTTACAGTTATATTGTTAAACGTCGGCAGAGTCGGTAAGCCTTGTATAGAAAATGTAAAAATGAAACAGGAAATAAAAGGAGAACACCATGGAAAAACCATATTGGGAAGGTAAGCACTATTCATTTTTCAGCAATAAAGAATGTGAGTATTTCCCCTGCCATCAGGGAGCAGATCCGGAAAATTTTAACTGTCTGTTCTGCTATTGTCCGCTTTATGCGCTTGGAGATAAATGTGGAGGCAATTTTCGTTATACGGATAAAGGAATTAAGGATTGTACAAATTGTCAGCTTCCTCATAAGAGAAAAAATTATGGATATATAACCGGAAAATACGCAGAGCTGGCAGAAATGATGAAAAAAATAAAGGATTCTGAGTAAAAGAAGAAAATATGTCCGGTATGTATGGGCAGAAGTTCAAAAAACAGAGTAAGAATCAAAAGAAACCCTGACAGGACAGGCTGAAAAACTGTGAAGACACAGATTTCAGCCGTACGTCAGGGCTTTATCGGCAGAATGATATGGCTGCAGGGAAAATGTTCTGTTCATTAACGGGTCTGCAGAAACACTTTCAGTCTGGGAAGCTGATTATTCAGGATCAGATTTTCGGGAAACATTTCCTGGTGTACAAAATCAGCGGCATAAGTAAAATCCCCCACATGTTCTTTGCCGTGGCTGTCGCTGGAAAGAATTACAGGAAGACGATACTTGCGGCAGCAGCGGAGAATTTCCCGGTTGTTGGACCGAGTATCACCGCGGTAGCTGTAAGGCGCCAGAGAGGCTTCATTGATCTCAAAAATTACATTCTGTTTTCGAGCTTCAAAGGCCAGTTTTTCATAATCAGCAGGAAATCGGGGATTGTCACAGTGCCCCAGAATCTTTACATGGGGATTTTTCATAGCGTTTATGTAGGCTTCCGTGTTTTCTTCACAGGAAGCATTTTTGTAATTCTGACTATGGATGCTGGCAATGGCATAGTCCAGCCTAGACAGTAATTCTTCCTCCAGATCGGTATGTCCTTCTTTATCAAGAATATTAAGTTCAATTCCATAGAACATTTCCAGACCAAAACGTTTTCTGGGAGAAAAGGTCAGACTGCGGAAGTACGAAGGAGTTCCGGCTGCCAGTGTGGCCGGACCGTGATCCGTAATACCCAGAAGCTTCAGTCCTTTTCTGGAAGCGATTTTTGCCATTTCAGAAATCGTACAGCTGGTTCCGTGACCGCTTGCGATAGAATGTGTATGCATATCAGAAAGATACATAGACTGCTCCTTGTATAGTAAACATAAAATACCCTGTATTTCCAGGGGATGATATAAAATATACTTTAAGTATGGCAGGAATACAGTGAGAAGTCAATGAAAAAACATAGAACTTTCTGCAGGCGTATGATATAATCACCTTATAGGATTCCTCTGTAGAACTGGAGGAAGGATGAAGAAACGAAAAACATTACAGGACCTGACGATCAAAG
>OFML01000234.1_pt1 | contig 53691 bp, 55 predicted proteins | sample 1541831 | NCBI WGS metagenome assembly OFML01 (sample SAMN04209237, study PRJEB22552) | human gut metagenome | biome: gut; material: feces | host: Homo sapiens | place: USA: Oklahoma | reverse complement strand
CGCAGGCTCGGCACTTCCCTCCGAGTTCGGGGGAAGCTGACGCTAAGGAAGAAAGAATTCATAGTTTTATTATTTTAAATACGCTTTTGACGATTTCCTATGCCGGATTCTTACCGCTCCCGTTGGTCGGGTATGGCGTCTCATTGCATTTTCGCGTCGCTCCGCTCCTAAAAATACAATTCGCTTGCCATCGCTCCTGATTACCACCGCTCAAGAATGACGGCAGGGGTGTTTTGTTCTGCCATAACGTTCTGACCTGTGTATGCGGAAACGTAAACGAGTTTTTTGCCAAGCGGATGGTATCTGTAATATTTACTTCCTTATTTGCAATAAAAAAGCGTACCTTGCGGGTACGTCTTTTCTTTTATTTTTTTAGAGGAACAGGGCAAAGAGACTGGCACCTATGACGGTCATGATGCCGGATATGCAGATGGAAAGGGAACTCATCGCGCCTTCTACGGGTCCTATTTCCATAGCTCTTGCCGTGCCCATCCCGTGGGCAGCCGTGCCGAGGGCAATCCCTTTGGCTACCGGGTGGGTGATATGTAAGTATTTCAGTATGTAGATACCGAAGATATTTCCCATAATCCCCGTGAAAATAATGGAGGCGACGGTAATGGAGGGGTAGCCGCCGAGTTCTTGCGAGACGCCCATACCGATCGGTGTGGTAATGGCTTTGGGAAGCAGTGTGACATACGAGGCATGGTCAAAGCCGAAGAGCAGGCAGAAAATGAATATGGAAACCAGACTGGAGAGTACGCCGGCAAGAATTCCGAGAAATATGGCTGTCATATTGTCTTTTAAGGTTTTCATCTGTTCGTAGAGGGGAACGGCAAGGCAGATGGTGGCAGGGGTGAGGAGATAATTGATGTAGTCCAGACTGTCTGTCATTTTTTCATAGTTATAGCCTGTAAGCTGTATGAATCCGATGATGATAATGCCTGAGACGAGCAAGGGATTAAAGAGGGGGCTTTTGAATTTTTTTTGGAGAAACATGCCGAGCCAGTAGGAGGCAATTCCGAGGAATACGCCGAAATAGACGGATCCTTCGAGCAGATTAATCATGACGGGCCTCCTTTTTGCGGGTGAGAATAAATTGGGTGAAAAGTCCTGCACCGCCGATACCGATGATGAGGGTGAGGATATTGATGAGTATATAGGGAATAATCATGGATTTCATGTAGTCCCAGGCGCCTAAAAGTCCGACGGTGGCAGGGAGAAAGAGAAAGGCCATGATGCTGATGAGAAGCATGGATGTTTCTCTGATTTGTGCGACGTGGAGAATTTTGTAATGGAGCAGGGTAAAGAGAAGAATAATGCCGTAGATGCTGGCGGGAACGGGAAGCGGCAGGAAGTCATGGAGCATTTCCCCGAGAAAGGAAATGGTGATGATGATGCCGAATTGAATCAAGTATTTCATGGGCGGCTCCCGGGCAATACAGCAGAGATGTAGTCGATAATGAGGCGTGCGGTTTTTTCGTGACCGAGACGGAGTGCATCGATGCAAAGGTCATAGTTTTTGGCTTCGCCCCAGTTTTCTCCGGTGTGGAATTTGTGGTAGTCTTTTCTGTTTTGGTCGGAGTGGAAGACGACATCTTCCGCTTCTTCTCTCGTGAGGTGCCAGTATTTCATTTTCATGGCAATCCGGCCTTCTTTATTTCCGCAGGTGAAAATGCGGACGCAGTCTTTGCGGTCACGGAAAATGTAGTTTCCGCAACGGCCGATGATGACACAGTCCCGGCTGCCGATGAGGTTCATGAAGGCTTCGGTGGTGGGTTTGTTGATTTTATCGGGATCGGCTCCCATCGAAAGAGCGAAAAGAAATCCGTTGGTAGGAAGTTCATTGAAAAACATAGGCATTTGGTCGTAAATACCTGCTTCTTTTGCCATTTGGCAAAGGGAGTCCTGGTCGTATACGGGAATGCCGTAATATTTGGCGAGCATGGCGCCGACGGTGTATCCGCCGCTGCCGCTTTGTCTGGCAATGGTGATAATCATAGGAATCCTTCTTTCTTGTCTTTTTAAAATAATCGCATAGGAACAAGTATTTCTATTATACTCTCATTTTTTAAAAATTTAAGAGCAAAATGTATAATTTTAGAAATAAAAAATCTCTCCTGAAGAGAAGAGATTTGGATTTTAAATTTTTGCTAATTTTGACATGCTCGTATCGCCGGGATTCCAGAAAATAATTTCTCCCGCTTTGAGGGATTTTTGAACGTCAATCGTTCTTTGGTTGGAAGAGCCTTTAAAGAGAAGAGTCACATCTTTTTTCTCCAAGACAAATTCGCCGTCAACGAGAATGTCGATGTATTTCAAAAGTTCCATGGTTTCCGGCATCTGTTTGGCAAATTTCCCGAGAAGGTCTTCGTCAAAAAGATAGCCGGTAAAGCACCAGAGATCTTTTTCGGGATAGGTTTCCTTGAAACGCCGTACGAGGGGAAGAAGCCTTTTCTGGTTCGGCGGTTCCATCGGTTCGCCGCCGAGGAGAGTGAGGCCCTGATAAAAATCGTAGCCCAATTGTTTTATGATGTAGTCTTCCGTTTCCCGGGTGAACGGTTTTCCGTGATTGAAATCCCAGGTTTCCGGATTGAAGCAGCCTTTGCAATGGTGGGTGCAACCGGAAACGAAGAGGGAAAAGCGGACTCCCGGACCGTTGGCAATGTCGTATTCTTTTATGCCGGAATAGTTCATAAGGTGGTCCTTTTTATACAAAATGGCGGCCTCTCATCAATTGGAAGCCGCCGTAATACGGATAAACGGGGTTTGTCCCGATGTTTTTATAAGTGGAGAACGCGGTCTTTGATTTCCTGGGTGCGGCCCTGATTCCAGAATTGGGTACCGATGTATCCGCAGGTTCTTCTTGCTACGGACATTTTATGCTGGTCCTTGTTTCCGCAGTTCGGGCATTCCCAGATAAGCTTGCCGCTTTCGTCTTCTTTGATTTTGATTTCTCCGTCGTAACCGCAGTCCATGCAGAAATCGCTCTTCGTGTTCAGTTCCGCATACATGATGTTTTCATAAATGTATTTCATGACGGTGAGAACGGCGGGGATATTGTTCTGCATATTCGGTACTTCGATGTAGGAAATCGCACCGCCCGGGGAGAGTCTCTGGAAATCGGACTCGAATTTCAGTTTATGGAAAGCATCGATTTCTTCTGCCACATGGACATGATAGCTGTTGGTGATGTAGTTCTTGTCGGTCACGCCGGGGATATCACCGAAACGTTTTTTGAGGGCTTTGGCAAATTTATAAGTTGTCGATTCCATCGGTGTGCCGTAGACGGAGTAACTGATATGTTCTTTTTCTTTCCATTCCGCACATTTGTCGTTCAGTTTCTGCATGACTTTGAGGGCAAATTCGCGGCCTTCATCTGTCGTATGGGAAACGCCGAGCATGCGGACGCACATTTCATAGAGGCCGGCATAGCCAAGGGAAATGGTGCTGTAGTTATTGAAAAGAAGTTTATCGATGGTTTCGCCTTTTTTCAGACGGGCAAGGGCACCGTGCTGCCAAAGAATCGGAGCGACATCGGAAACCGTGCCGAGAAGTCTTTCATGACGGCAGCGGAGTGCTTTGTGGCAAAGTTCGAGACGTTCTTCCAGAATTTTCCAGAATTCATCCATATTTCCTTCTGCCGAGCAAGCTACATCGACAAGGTTGATGGTTACAACGCCCTGGTTGAAACGGCCGTAATATTTATGAGCACCGTTTTCCCCGAGTCCTTCCGTATCGGTGGTGAGGAAGCTACGGCAACCCATGCAGGGGAAAACGTCACCGTCTTTGTACTGTTTCATGACTTTAGCGGAAATATAATCGGGAACGAGGCGTTTTGCTGTACATTCCGCAGCCAGTTTCGTCAGTTCATAATAAGGGGAATCGGCATGGATATTGTCTTCATCGAGGACGTAAATGAGTTTCGGGAACGCCGGAGTAATCCATACGCCCTTTTCATTTTTGACGCCCTGCATTCTCTGGAGAAGTACTTCTTTGATAATCATGGCAAGATCGTCACGGGTGCGTCCTTCCGGTACTTCGTCAAGATACATGAACATGGTGACGAAAGGTGCCTGGCCGTTACAGGTCATGAGCGTGATGAGCTGGTACTGGATGGTCTGGATACCGCTCTTGATTTCTCCGTGGAGACGTTTTTCTACAATTTTATTGATAATTTCTTCGTCCATCGGCTCGCCGGTGAGTTCTCTTTCGGCAATGACATCTTTTTTGATTTTCTGCCGGCTGATATCTACAAAGGGAGCGAGATGGGACAGTGTAAAGGATTGCCCGCCGTACTGGTTTGAAGCGACCTGGGCAACGATCTGGGTCGTCACGTTGCAGGCGGTAAAGAAAGAATGAGGCTTTTCAATCATCGTCTGGCTGATGACGGTGCCGTTCTGCAGCATATCTTCCAGATTGATAAGATCGCAGTTGTGTTCTTTCTGGGCAAAATAGTCGGCATCGTGGAAATGGATAATGCCTTCATCATGGGCTTTCACGATATCTTCGGGAAGGAGAAGACGTTTTGTCAAATCCTTGGAAACCTCGCCTGCCATGTAGTCTCTCTGGGTGGAGTTGATGACCGGGTTCTTGTTTGAATTTTCCTGCTTGACCTCTTCATTATTGAGTTCAATGAGAGATAAGATTCCGTCATCGGTGGTATTGCTCTTACGGGAAATTTCACGTTTATAACGGTAGCGCACATATTTTTGTGCCACTTCATAGCCGCGCATTTCCATGATACCCGTTTCTACCATATCTTGTATATCTTCCACATTGGCAGCATGCGTGTAGGAAGACATTTTCTTGGCAATGTTGTCGGCAATCGCACGAATCTGGAATTCATTGAGCTGATGGATTTCATTGACTTCTTTATTTGCCTTACCGATAGCATTGATGATTTTTGAAATATCAAAGGTAACTTCCTGTCCGTTTCTCTTGATGACGTTTGTGTGAACCTTTACTTCCTCATTTGTACCCTGATTCATTGTTATACTCTCCTCACTTTAGAATGAAACACTAAATATTGAAAGCTGTGCATTCAAAGACACAACATATTGTACCGACATCTATACTACAACATATCGGGAAGAAAAGGAATAGCCGGAATGGGAATATAAAAAATTCTAATTTTCGGGAAGAAAAGAAGCGGAAAAATAAAAAAAGAGTGTAATCCCCGTAAAGATTGACCGGGCACGTTTCCGCTTTTGTGTTTCACGAAGGGTTTCACAAAAACGGGGCAGTTAAAGATTTTTTTTATAAGAGGTTACAAAAGGAAAAATCTACATATTGTAGACGGGAAAAGGAAAATAACATAGAAGTAGTATGTTTTCCGGAAAGACAAAAATAAGGGGACTTTTGCTTTTTCTGCGTTTCTTCCGGTTTATTGTGTTATAATAAAAAAAATTAAGTCATTTTTATTTTTTACAGGAGCCGGATTTTATGAAAAATTCTGAAATTCGCCGCAGTCACGTGAAAAAATCATCGCCTTGGAAAAAAGTGATTTTTTTTCTCTTTGTCGTCGTTTTTATAGCGGTGGCGGGAGCAGCGGCAGGATTCTTTGTTTCTATAGGTAGCGGACTGCCCGACATTTCTTCCAATATTGCACCGGATGCATCGTCCCGCATTTATGATGCGAAAGGACGTCTGATTACGACGGTGCATGCCGAGGAAAACCGTATCCCCGTTTCTATTGACGAGGTGCCGGTGAATTTGCAAAATGCGTTTGTCGCTGCCGAAGATGTGCGTTTTTATGAACATCATGGTGTGGATCCGAGAGGGATTCTCCGTGCGGCGTTCAGCAATATCGTAAGCGGAAATGCGACGGGCCAGGGAGGCAGTACGATTACCCAGCAATTGGCACGGAATGCGTTTTTGAACCAAGAGCAGACACTGAAGCGTAAGATTCTCGAAGTGATACTGGCTTTGAAAATAGAGCGGCAATATACAAAAAAACAGATTCTTGAGCTGTATATGAACCAGATTTATTTCGGACAGGGTTGCTACGGTATCGAAACGGCATCGCGCGTTTATTTCGGGAAAAATGCAAAAGATTTGACACTGCCGCAAGCAGCACTGATTGCAGGGCTTCCGAACAGTCCGAATTACTATTCCCCGTTCCGCAGTCTGGAAGCGGCGAAATACCGCCAGGGTATTGTCCTTGACCAGATGGCAAAATACGGTTATATCACCGAAGCAGATGCGGCAGCCGCCAAAGAAGCGGACCTGCATCTGGCAAAACCGCAGGACAAGAAAGGAACGAGCAGCACCGCTTCGTATTTCGTCAATGAAGTTATTCGTCAAATCAGTGAAAAATATGATTCCGACGCTATTTACAAAGAAGGACTCCAGATATATACCACACTCGATCTTGATTTGCAGAAAGCGGCAGAAGAGTCACTGAACCGGAATCTTCCCGACGCGTATACTGATGAGAACAAACTGACCCAGCCGCAGGGCGCACTTCTTTCTGTCGAAGTCGGTACGGGCTACGTGAGAGCCATGGTCGGCGGACGCGGACAAGACCAATTCAACCGGGCCGTACAGATGGTGCGTCAGCCGGGGTCGGCATTCAAACCTTTTGTCTACCTCACCGCTTTTGCTAACAGAGTCAATATGTCCGACTCTTTGAGTAATGAGGCCAAAGATTTCGGAGGAGGCTGGACACCGAAGAATTACGACGGCACTTCCGGCGGTAAAACGACAGTGTCGGAAGCTCTTATCCACTCCATGAATATTCCTACCGTGTATCTGGCCGATCAGGTGGGAATCCGTAAAATCATTGAAACGACGAAAGCTTGCGGTATTTCTACTCTTGTTACGGACGGACCTTATAACGATATAAACCTGGCAGCGGCATTGGGCGGACTGACGAACGGTGTTTCTGTCTGGGATATGGCAAAAGCTTACAGTGTATTTGCCAACGGCGGACGTCTTGTGGAACCCCGCATTATTCTCAAAGTCGTAGACAGAAGCGGAAATGTCCTTGAAGATAATACAGGCACTTCCGAGAGCAAACAGGTCGTCGATGAAAAGGCGGCATGGAAACTGACGAGCGTTCTGGAAGAAGTTATTTCCCGCGGTACCGGCGGTAATGCATACATAGGCCGGGAAGCGGCAGGAAAGACGGGAACGACCGACGATGAACATGATGCCTGGTTTGCCGGGTACACCGCCAATCTGTCCACCGCAGTCTGGATCGGCGATGACGCTTCCACAAATGCCGGATATACCGGCGGCACTATTCCTGCCCTCATCTGGCGTGACTACATGAGCCGTGCGGAAAATACCTACCGGGCAAAACGTTTTGATATCCCCGCATCTGTTGCGGCGGAAATAGCAAAGGCCCGGGCAGAAAAAGAAAAACAGGAAAAAGAAGAAAAAAAGAAGAAAGAGGAAGAAGAAAAGAAAAAGAAGAAAAAAGAACTGGGCGATAAAATCAAGGCGGCAGGAAATAAAATCCTTGACAAAATTGCCGGTCACTCTTCTTCTGAAAAACAGTAATAACGAAGGTAAATAAAAAAGGCGCCCCTTAAGATGCAGGACATCAGGGAGCGCCTTTTTTGAATTTTCTTTCCGAAAAACGGAAATTTCCGGGGAGAAACATACATTCTAAGGGAGAATAAAATCATAAGAAACTGCATAAGCAAAAACCTTGCAAGCAAACGGGCAAAAAGATTATAATTAATACAACGATAAATTTCGATATAACTTTCAAAGGAGGAGCCATGACAAAAATAGCAGAAACCCTGTCGGGAAGACGGTCTTATTACCAAATTCATAAAGAAATCCCCGTTTCGCAGACACAAGTGGAGGAAACGGTCAAAGAATTGACAGAACTGGTGCCCGATGCCTTTGATATGAAAAGCTCCCGTGTCGTTCTTCTGATGGGAGAGGCACATGACGACTTCTGGAACCTGGTTTATGACTGCTTCGGCGGAAAAGTGGCACGTGAAAAAACAAACAGCTTTAAGGCAGGAGCAGGGACGATACTTTATTTCTATGACGAAAAAGTAGTAGAAAAAATGCAGGAAACCTATCCTTCCTATGCGGAAAACTTTCCCGTCTGGGCCAACCAATCGAGCGGCATGCTCCAGCTGTCCCTCTGGACGGCTCTCCGTGAACTCGGAATCGGCGCGACGGTCCAGCATTACAATCCCGTCATCGATGAAGCGGTAAGGAAACGCTTTGATCTGCCCGGTCATTATAAAATGGTGGCACAAATGCCCTTCGGCGGTATCGCAGAAGAACCGGAGCCGAAGAAAAAAGAAGATATTTCCCTCCGCGTACAGGTGATTTCCTGAATAAAGAAAAGCTTTGCCCGACGGCAGGGCTTTTTTATTTCCTTTATCAATTATCGGAAGTATATTGCATAAAAAGATAAGTCGGAAGATAATAATAAAGAGAAACCATATAAAAGAGAAATTATATAAATAAGAAAGGGGGCAACAGATAATGGACAAATTACTGCAGCAAATGAAAGAAGAGTGGGAAAGAATGACACCGGAACAAAAGAAGACGTGGGAAGAAGAGAACGAGAAGTCAAACGAGTACTTCAAGAATCTTTTAGAGAAAAGGAAAGCGATTCCGTTCACGGAGGAAGAAAAGAAATATATAGCATGGATGGATTCCGTGGAAGACGGGAGCTATCAGACAGAGGAAGATAAGAAGCGGATTCGGGAACTGGCGGACAGTATTTAAATAGATTACATATAAAAGAGAAATTATATACATAAGAGAGGGGGAAACAGACAATGGACAAATTACTGCAGCAAATGAAAGAAGAATGGGAAAGAATGACACCGGAACAAAAGAAAAAGTGGAAAGAGAACGAGGCGAAACGACTGGAAGAGTTGAGAAAGGACATAGAAGAGTTTAAGAGGACGCCGCTAACGGAAGAGCAGAAGAGATACTTCGCATGGATGGATTCCGTAGAGGACGGGAGCTATCGGACACCGGAGCAGAAAGAGAAATTGCACCAAGAAGCAATGGAACTGTATCGGAAAATGAAGGCAGGCCTGATTTAAGAGAACAATTCATATCTTATGTAAGAAAATTGAGAGATAATGCAAAAGTATTAGTGGGAACATATAGAACAGAAGCATTAGAAAAAGCCGGGAAAGATGCCGGCCTTTCTTCTATCACAAAAGAACGGGGAGATAAATAATCATATGAATACACGGATTTCCATATCGGGTATGCGGTGAATTTATTCTGACTGAAAATCAAAATAAGTTCACCGTTTTTATAATTTCCCGGTTTTTTGGTAAAATAAAATAAGATATTTTTGAAAGAACCGGAGAAAAAACAAGACAAAAGCCGCACCGGGCATTTGGGGGAGAAAACACGGACCCGGCGCAAGCTATGGGCAAAAATAAAACCGCCCGTTTTGGCAGGCGGCATATTTCCTTGTTTTCCACTATAATAATAAAGAAAAATCATCTAAATGAGGGAGCTTATGAGAAACGAAGAAACTGCGGTCCGTATGAATGAAATCCGCAGCATAGAAATTAATGACCTCGGTGTCCACGGAGAAGGAATCGGCCGTGTAGACGGATTTACCGTTTTTGTGCCGGACGCACTTCCTTCTGAAATCGTTAAAGCGGAAATCACGGTCGTCAAAAAATCCTACGCCAAAGGAAAGCTGTTGGAAATAGAAAAAACATCACCATACAGGACACAGCCTTCCTGCCCGGTGTATGAAAACTGCGGCGGTTGCCAGATTTCCCACCTCACCTATGAAGGACAACTTGACGTAAAATACCGCCGTGTCCGCAGCGTGATAGAAAGGATTGCCAAAGAAGAGGGAGAACTTGTCCTGCCCGTTCTTCCGGCGGCGCACCCGTTTCACTACCGGAATAAAATGGCTGTCCCTGCAGGCATGGTAAACGGCGTTCCTGCCTTGGGCTACTACAAACAGGGAAGCCACGAAGTCATTTCCGTCAGCACCTGCGAAATACAGGAAGAAGAAAATAACCGTCTTCTCCAATGGGCAGAAACATTTATACAGAAACACCGTATTTCCTTATATAACGAAAAAACAAAAAAAGGAAGTATCCGCCATATCATGGGACGGGTGGGCAATGACGGGAAAGTCATGGCCGTCATCGTCACGGCGACAGAAGAACTGCCGGCAGAAAAAGAATGGATACGGGATATACAAAAAGAACTCCCCTTTGTCACCTCTCTTTACCACAATATACAGTCCCGCCCGGGAAACGTGATACTGGGAAAGAAAATCCGCCTACTTTGGGGACGGGAAACACTCACCGCCTCCCTCGGCGGACTGGCATTTGAAGTATCGCCCTACTCCTTCTTCCAAGTGCACAAAGAACAGGCGGAAAAATTGTACGAAACCGCCCTCGCCTATGCAAACCTCACAGGAAAAGAAACGGTCATCGACGCCTACTGCGGAACGGGGACCATTTCCCTTTGCCTTGCGGAAAAAGCAAAAAAAGTAATCGGTATAGAAATCGTAAAACCGGCGGTCGAAGATGCCATAAAAAATGCAAAAGCAAACCATATAGAGAATGTGGAATTTCACGCCGCCGATGCAGGAAAACTGATGCCCGAACTATACAAAAACGGCCTCAAACCCGACGTAATCGTCATGGATCCCGTAAGAGCAGGCTGTGCAGAAAACGTACTGAAAGCCGCCGCCGCCATGAATCCCGAAAGAATCGTCTATGTCTCCTGTAATCCCGCCACCTTCGCAAGAGATGCGGCCATTCTGAAACAGGAAGGCTACAGAATCCGAGAAGTACAGCCGGTAGACATGTTCCCCCAGACCATGCATGTCGAGACGGTGGCGTTGTTGGAAAAACTTGATGTCGATAAGCATATAGACGTTGAAATTAAGCTGGATGAGCTTGATTTGGCATCTGCTGAAAGTAAAGTGACTTATGCAAAAATCAAGGAATATATATTAGAAAAATTTGGATTAAAAGTTCCAACACTTTATATTGCACAGATTAAAAAGAAGTGTGGTATTGAATTAAGGGAGAATTATAATAAATCAAAAAAAGAGGAACAGGTTATTCCACAATGCACACCGGAAAAAGAGGAAGCTATTATGGATGCTTTAAGGCATTTTAAAATGATTTAATAGAAATGGAGGGCATTTATGAGATAAATATTAAAAACAATCTTGTTTCCAATTAACTTGGTGTTAAGTATCCTCACTGCATTTCTGACATTTTTACTTGCCATAGGAACAACAATACTGTATTTGCTAATGCTTATGTGTGTCGTTGTTGGAGTCGTATCATTGTTTCAAAAGGATTTTTCAATAGGTATAGAAGCATTGATAGTAGGATTCTTGTTAAGCCCATACGGAATACCGATGGTTGGAGCAGCAGTTATAGCTTTTTTACAAGGTATCAATGAAGCAATAAAATCAATCTAAATAAGAATATAGAATAACGATGATAGATATAGAGAACATAGAAAATCTAAATAATGGGTTTGGTTATTAACATCTTACAACGTTGTTTAGACTACCTAAAAATCAAATTATGTTAGGAGTTATTTTGATGGATGGAGTAAAAGAAATAATTTTGCAGACCAAGAACGTGGAATATATAAAGAGAAATTTAGGAAAAGAACAATGGGTACAGGTATCCGGTCACAAAGATATAAATGGTGCAGATGCAGGATTTTGGTGTGGGTTAGTTTCGCTAAATCATATAGATGAGGTATATAATGATGTTGGGTGGGATGTTTCTGCTAACGAGCAAGGAAATCCCGGATTTGAAGGAAATGGATACGCATATCAGTATAAAGCGAATTTGCTAAAAGATGGTTTTGAATCTATTTTATATTATCGTGATTTTCATGGTGTTGAGGAAGATTATATTGAGTTATCACAGGAGTTTATCTTACTAAACAATCTTCGATATAACAAAAATAGTAAATCATATTGGGCTATGTATGAAAATGGGGAAAGTGAAGAAGCGGTTAAATATATTGATGCTACGACGATTCAAATTAAAATGAAGTTTTTACGTAATTATTCATCAGCAAAACAGATGGCAATTTTACTTTTTTTTGATATTAGAACTAAGTTCGATGGAAAAATATCTGATTTTGGGCTAGAAGAGTTTAATACCGAATCTAAAGATAATAGTCTGTTTTATGGATTATGGGGCGGTGATATGAATTTTCCAACATATGTGTATAGTGTCTTAATGGGTAAAAAAATTCTTATGCCAGCTCCAATTGAGGAATGTGGTTATTGGCCGTATGAAAAAGAAGAAAGTTACGAGGACTTTATTATTGGTGTTGACGAGTTTGGAAAAGAGATTTTTAATACGTGCAATCCGGATAAGCTGAATAATTATTTTGGGTCTAATCCAGATGCTCCTATGTATTTAACACCAGTATTTTTTAAGCGTGATGTATTACAAAAATATGTAAATAAACCTGAGTTATATGAGATTAGAGATGGATATTTGAGTTGTCAATCATTATGGGGTATTGAAATAGATAATCATCATAAAAATTGTGTAGCAGTTTATTTGGGCGATTTAGGAAGAGATTTACCTGAAAGTGAGCGTGGATACTGGAAAAGTTACAATATAGTAGGTGAAGAAGGAGTAAGCCAGGTATCTTTTCAAAGGGATTTCTGTAATATATTTACGGAATCAAATATGGAAGATCATAAATTTCAAGTTCTTTATGGTTCTTTAATAAAGCAATGGAACACAAAATATGGCTGGGATTTATATCTGCCATTATCTGTGGAAGATCAATATAATCTAACTCAAATTAGAATTCCGCTTGGGGAAAGTCAGTCAGAATTCGATCAATTAGTTTTGTCGTTAGTTAAAGTTTTGATTGACTCACTTAATGAAAAGCAATTAATCGTTCTTGGAGATGTTCAAACTGATATTAAAGGAATAAGTAAACTTGAAAGATGGATGCAATCAAACGAGGCTGTTGGATATGAAAATCATATTAAGTTTTTAAGGGATTTACAGAAGTTAAGATCTACTGGATCTGGACACAGAAAAGGTAAAGAATATAGTAAGATTTCAAATACATTTGGCTTATCAGAAAAAAGTAAAATAGATGTATTCGAAGAGGTTCTTCGAAAATCAAATGATTTCCTGAAATATATGAAAACTACGTTTTTAGATTAATTAGGAGCGTGATGTAAAGAACAAGTATGGCAAGAATTCTTCCTATATAGATACTTTATATTATGCTTTAAACTAGGGTTTGTACAGTATTCACATCATTCATATAAATTCCAGTTTTGTAAAATAAAAAATTTCATAAAGATGGTTACCAAAGGCGATAGAGAAAAAACTATCGTCTTTTTCTTTGCAAATTTTTAAGGAGGGAAGTGATCCTGTATGGACTTTGACTATTTCTATAACAGAGAAGCGGAAAGATTTAACTTTCTAAAAGTGCCTGAAATATTGGTAGACGGAGAAGAATTTAAGGGACTGTCCGCTGAAGCAATTATCCTATACTCCATGCTTTTGAAACGAACAGGAATGTCCTTTAAGAATAACTGGGTGGACAAGGAAGGCAGAGTATTTATCTATTTTACAGTTGAAGAAATCATGAAAAGAAGAAATATCTCAAAGCCTACTGCCATAAAAACATTGGACGAGTTAGACAGCAAAAAAGGGATAGGACTGATTGAAAGAGTAAGGCTTGGACTTGGTAAGCCGAATGTCATTTATGTCAAAGACTTTATGAGCATATTAGCGGTAAAAGAAAATGACCTCTTGAAGTCAAAAAACTTAACTTCAGAAGTAAAAGATTTTAACCTCAGAAGTAAAGAAAATGAACTTCAGGAAGTTCAAAATGCCCGCTCTAACTATATGGAGAATAATAAGAGTAAGTATAGTAAGAGTAAGTATAGTAAGAGAGAATATAGTTTTGGTGAAAACGGACTTGGAACATTTCAAAATGTCTTTTTGAAAGATGAGGATATGGGTGAATTACAAATAAAAATGGCAGGAGAGCTTGATAACTACATTGAAAGACTATCAACCTATCTTCAAAGTACCGGAAAGACATATAAAGACCATAAAGCAACAATCCTTTCTTGGTTTTATAAAGATCAGGGAAGTAAGAAAACATCCAATATCCCTACATGGGAGGAATATAACAAAGGAGTACATCTATGAATAAGGAATTAGAAAAGTGATGATAGAAGATGTGGAATATAGCTTTGATCCTGAAAAAGAATACATCAAAGACGGACACGCCTACTGTAAAGTGTGCTATGAAAGGAGATAAAAACATGGATTACAAAACAATGAGAAATCAAATAGAAGATATGGTAAATGATAACCACAAGGACTTTGTGAAGGCGATTATAAGCATGGAAAAAGGTATCAATGAGGAAAGTGCTTTAGACAAGCTCTATGATGCTTATATGGACAATGATAGCCTTAATTTGCTGCACGAGGAATTTGACTATATGATTGAGGATTTAAGGGAACAGGGGCAGATAAAAGACCTGCCTTATGTTCAGGAAGAAAAGGATAATCTTATGAATATCGTTGGCAATATTGTAGGGGAAGTCGATTTAGTTGAAAGGGAAAATAAAAACGGAGAAGCCTTTAAGGTAGCGAATTTCTCCGTAGTATCCAAAGATGATGAGGGAAATAAGGTATATCATAATTGCTCAGCTTATGGAGAAAAGAGTGATATTCCAAAGGACTTTAAGCAGGGAGATTTTGTTAAGCTCTTTGGACAGATCAGAACATCCATTGATGATAACGGCAAGGAGCATAGCAATATCAGGATACTTTCTTCAAAGCTGTTAAAAGCAAAGGAACAGATGAAAGGACAAGACGAAAAGAAAGAATCTGTACTTGGAGCTATCAAGAAATATCAGGCTGAAGATAAGGAAAAGCCAAAAGAAAAGAAAGAAGCAAACAAAGAAGCTGAGAGATAAAATTGCGGTCGGTGTGGTCTTAGGACTGCACGACTATTTTTTTATTTATGTGAGTTCGATTAAAGAGAATATATTCATGAAAAAAGTATATTTTATGGTATAATATAATAAATATAGTATTCTTGAACGGAGGATAATAATGAGGGTTTTTAGTTATAAAAGATTGTTCAAAAAACTCATTGATTTAGATATGACAAATAACGAATTGATGGAAAAGGCAAAAGTGAGTAAAAGTACATTTTACAAAATGAAGAACGGACAGAATGTAACTACAGATGTTTTGCTTAGGATTTGTAATGCATTGGATTGTGATATTGAGGAAATAGTAGAATGTGTGAAAATTTAATATGAGGAGATTATACTTTGAATAAAATTACAGGTGTTACAAGACGAGACATTTTTGACTTATTCAAAAAAGGGATAACGGAAGATAATTGGTTAATAACAGAAAATATATTTTACCCTTATTATGGTCGATCTGATGTTGTTGAATTTTTGAAAAGATTGTATAACTTAGCAGATTGGGAAAGTAGAGATTCAAGAGTGGAGAATGCAGAAGAAGAAATTATAATGCATACACATAATGGCGATTATCCAGACGATTGGATATTCGAAGACGAAAGATTTCAGCTGCTTGATGGTGAAGATAATATTTTGCTAAATTTTCTTTGTGAAGTATTTCATCCAGAAGTGAGAGATGAAAATGGAGCTTGGGAACAATATTTAGAAAGAATAAATACTTTGTTAAATGAAGATGGGTATGAGATAGTTGCCACAAGTAAATTGTCAGGGAGAGATGTCTTTAACTGGAAAATATATAGAATGAAGCCAGATGTGTATATCCCTTTTTCAGAAAGAAATAAACCTCTAATAATAAATAAAAAAATTAGTGTTAAAATTCCCAATGCAGTGAGACATCAACTATTTAAGGTGATGAATGAGTATAATGAAATATTTTACTTAACTGATGAAACTAATTGGAATTATACAAAATATAGTAGTGAGTATGTTTTAGAAGATATAAATAAATTTTATATATCAAAACATTATGTTAATAAAGAACTTGTTGAAATAAAAGAGTTTAAAGATTTTCAGGAGGGAACTTCACCATTAACTGTATTTGATGTTATTGAAAGTTTTAATAGGCACATTACAAAATCTTCGCAATTTGAAAATGAAATAAATGCTATCTTTAAATTGAATAATATCAATGTAGAGCTTAGAAATGGAGAAATACATTCTACAAGTAATAAAGCAATCGGACTTGATGATTCAACAAACATTAATGAAGCAGGTCTTGAAGAATTAATAAGGATAGCTGAAGATTTGTATAATAAAGGTAATTATTCCTATGCTGTTGAAAAAATCTGGGATGCTTTTGAAAGAATTAAAACTTATTATTATCCTACTTTGGATAAAAAGAAATCGGTAGAAAAAATCATTAATGATATAAGTTATGGAAATGAACACATTAAAAAAATGTTTGATATTGAATTTAAAGTGTTGACAGATATAGGAAATACATATCGTATAAGACATCATGAAAAGAATAAAATAGATATTTCAAATGATTTATATTATGAATATTTTTATAAAAGATGTCTATCTTTAATATCTATATTGCTGAAAAATATTTAAAAGGAGAGAAAATTTTATGGAAACTGAATTATCAATTAGGAACAATCAAAGTGAGATATCACAAATTATACAAGATTCAAATAATATGTATTTATCAGTGTTACATGCAGTAGGGTTACCGACAGACAATGTTTTATCTTCGTTAGACGAACGAAAAATTGCAATAGCAAATCTTCCGTTTGTTATAGATAAGATGAATAATGAACTGATTAGGGAATCCTATTATTTGTCTAAGTTTTTTGTTGCAGTATCGACAGGCTTGTTTGATGCAGCATTAAATTATTTGTGGGACGAAACGATTAAACAACTAAGAATTAGAGTGATAAACGGAGATATTAAGTATTTCTATGATGTTGTAATAAGTGATGAGAGAAGAAAACAATTTACTTCACCAGAAGATTTATTGAAGTTAGATGATTTTGATTTAATTAAGGGTGCATTGGAAATTGGTTTGATTACACAAATAGGTTATAAGCATTTAGACTTCATACGCTATATGAGGAATTGGGCAAGTGCAGCACATCCTAATCAGGCAGAATTAACGGGGCTAAATTTAATTTCCTGGTTAGAGATATGTATTAAAGAAGTAATCGCAACCCCACCATCAAGTATACAGGTTAAAATTGGTCAGCTATTATCAAATATTAAATCCGAAGTGATTGATGATGTCCAAGCGTCAATGATAGTTCCATTTTTTGCTGAATTAAGTATTGAAAAAGCTGATGCATTGGCAAAGGGATTTTTTGGTATATACATTGACGAAAAAACAAGTCAACAGACAAGAAGTAATATAAATAATTTAGCACCTGAATTATGGAAAATAATATCTGAAGAAGTAAAATCGGATTTTGGTATCAGATATGCAACATTTTTGGCGAATGGAGATAACCAAACTAAAAATGAGGCAAAGAGATTTTTAGAAGTTGTGGGAGGAATGTCTTACTTGCCAGATACTGTAAAAGCTCCCATAATCAAAGTGTCTTTAGAAAATTTAATAATGGCCCATAATAGTTTTAATAATTTTTATAATGAACCTTCTTTTGCAAGGCAATTGCGTGCTGTAGTAGGTAATCATGGTACTATTCCTCCGCAAATGAATTTCCAATATGTAAAAGTAATAGTATCTGTATTCTTGACTAATGGAAGCGGAGAAGCATGGACTGCAAACCCAATTTATATTGAATTAATTAAAAATTTTGATGCAAGGCAATCATTTATTGCATTAATTTCTTTTACGGATGAATCTATAAAGAGCAAGTTACAATTTTCTTTATGTCAAAAAAAGTTTGCAGAAATGTTAGGTTATCTTGAATCTAATATTACATCAGAAGGTGTTTTAGATTTATTAGGAGAAATTAGAGATAAAGTGAAATCCTTACATCTTATATCTAACAATGATAAATTAAGTGATAAAATAAGGTTTTTTCAAAACAATTATTTAAAATAATTTTATCGCTCCATCTCCTTGCCTATGTAAATCCCATAGTTCTTTCGTATTTGATAAAGTTCGTCCATAGTAGATTTTGATGGAGAATACTCTTGCATAAGGGTATTCTTTTTTTCTTGCAATGTATCAAGTTTATCTAAAATACCCTTGGAATCAGGCAGCCTTGAATAGGACTTTTTGAGTTTTGCAAGAGCTGTTTCGTAGCGTGTGATTTCAGCCTTATGCTCCTCAAAAAATGCCTTATCAGAAGGATTTGCTTTATATTCTTTGTAGTAGGCTCGATATTTTTTAACAGTATGAACTTGTTCCATCGTATCAGAAAGTAGCTGCATATCCTTGTCAATTTCTTTGATTTTATCTTGTAAGCTCTGTCTTTCTTCAGCACTTTTCCTAATGTATTCATCAAGTTGTTTAACAGATTTAATACCATGTTCTCTGATAAAAACAACTGACTCAGCCATTGTATTTAAGTTATGTTTTGTTGCCCAGTATTCATAGCCTTTGCTCTCTTTTACTTTGGCATTGGTATTCATATTGATGACATTTCCAATTCGTTTTTTGACAGGCGGGGCTTTAATAGATTGATTTTCTGTAATACGCTCTCTTAATCTTTCTTCGGTATAGTCCTCACCAATCGTCCTAGCTCTTGTAAATCTCTGCTTATCTTTTGGCTTAAAAGCTATATGTTTTCCATGCTTTATTTCATAACCAATTTCCGCCATTTTCTTTAGAAATTCTTCCCAATCTTTAGACTGTTTTATCAAACGATCAATGTCAAATTGAAGTCTGCTTTTCCAAGAAGTACTACACTTTGCTTGTTCATTTTCGTACCATGACTTGCCATTTGTTTTATATTTTTTCTTGTAGGATTCATAGAACTCATCAATAACAGAAAGGTTGTTTTCTTTGCATAGCTTATCGCTTTGATACCTGATTTGATGATAGCTTTTCTTGTTGGACTGATAGCACTTGCCACTAACCATATTGACATTATTGAATATGATGTGATTGTGGATATGCCCTTTATCTATATGGGTAGATAAGACAAATTCGTACTCATCTTTGAGTATCTTTTTACACAGCTCCATACCAATCTGGTGAGCCAATTCAGGGCTTGTTTCTCCCGGTAAAAATGATTGAATGAGATGTCTTGCAAGAACGGTTCCTTTTGTTCCTGCGTCATTTCGTGTCCTTAAAAACTGAGTGTGAGCAGTTGATTCGTGGCATTTATGAGTGCTTACTAAAAGCTGCTCGTCTGTTTTATCTCCATTTACAATGTAGTCGATAGCAAGATTAAGAGTCGATTTTATTGGGTGTATTTTTGTAATAGCCATTATTATTCACCTTCCGTTTCAGATGTTCTTTTCAGAAGTAGTAAATGAATTTGCCACAGCTCTTTTGAGAAATGTTCAATCTCTTTTTTTATATCACTGATGTCCTCTTTGTAGATTACACCTGTCGAATTTACTCGCTTTGCAATCTGATTGATGTTGTTTGTTGCATTAGAAAGTAAGCCTTGTAAATCTCTGAAAGGCTCTAAATCCACTTGATAAATTGCCTTTTCCAAAACGCATTTGCGGATGAAATGGCTCAGGTTTCTACACTTCGCAAGTCTTTTTTTCTCTTCAAAAAGAGCCTTTTCTTCTTCAGTTAGTTTAATTTCAAGTCTTTCGTTTCTTATTCTATTTGCCATAGTTAGTTCCTCCTTTGAATATATTTCGGGGTCTTAGGGTTCTCCCTAACAAGCTAAAAATTTATAAAAAAAGAAGCAGATCCCCAAGGGATGCTTCATCAATTTTCAGTAAGTGTCCGTACACTTACTGTGCTTGCTACATAAGAATAAATTAGATATCAAGCATTAAGCAAGTTTTGAATTTATAGCTATATTATACCAAATTATAATGATGTATTTAATTTGAGGCTATCTGTGAATATAAAAAATAATATTCATTGATATAGTCAGGAAGAAGAGTTACAATATCTATGAATAAAAATTATGAAATTCATAGATAAAAAACTACTCTCGGAGGATAAAAATATGGGAAAGGCATTTACAGAAGAAGAAAAGATAAAAATCAAAGAAAGTATTATGGAAACAGCTCTTGATTTATTTCATGAGAAGGGGACAAAATCACTTAGCATTTCGGAATTGACAAAAAGAGTCGGAATAGCTCAAGGGAGTTTCTATAATTTTTGGAAAGATAAAGAATCTCTTGTCATTGATTTAATGGCATATAGATCGATACAAAAATTGGAGAATATTGAAAAAGAATTTCCAAATTCACTTACGAATCCTAAAGAATTCCTTTCAGAGGTAATTTTTAAGTGTTCAATAGACATGACTGAGAAAATTAGAAATAAGCAAATTTATCAAGAGGCATTTAGAATATTTGCGAGTCAAGATTCAAAGAAAGTGAATAGAGTAGAAAATCTATATGGGGATTTTTTGGATAGGTTAATAGATTATTGGTACAAAAACAATGTAGTAAAAAGCGTAGATAAGCAAGGTTTATCAAATGCCTTTGTTGGAAGCTTTGTTCTATGTTCAAATTATTTCCATTTTAATGAAGATACATTTGAGGAAGTACTTAATATTTATATACAAAGCATTGTTTTTTAATATATAGAAATTTAATTGTAAAAAGGAAGGTGATAGAAATGATTCTGGATTTTAATGAGATAAAAAAGGAAGATGTGTTAACTGTTGGAGGTAAGGGTGCTAATCTTGGAGAAATGACTTCGGCTAAAATAAATGTTCCAAGTGGATTTGTTATAACAGCAGACGCATATAGAGATTTTTTAAAAGTAAATGGGATTGATATTCTCATTGAAAATGGAATTAAAAAATCAGCAGATGATGAAAAAATACTTCTAAATGAAGCTGAGCATTTTAGAGGAAAGATAAAGTCTGGGAAATTTCCTGAGCAATTGGAAAATGCAATAAGAGAAAAATATTTTAATCTTGGAAATAATACAAGAGTTGCAGTGCGTTCTTCAGCAACGGCAGAAGATTTACCAGATGCTAGTTTTGCAGGGCAACAAGAAACATATTTAAATGTTCAAGGTATTGAAAGTGTATTAAATGAGGTGCGTAATTGTTATGCTTCACTTTGGGGGAATAGAGCTGTAAGCTATAGATTTCATCAAGGTTATGATCAAACTTCAGTTTCTATTGCAGTTGTTATTCAAGAAATGATAGAGAGTGAAAAATCAGGAGTTTTATTTACTGTAAACCCAGTAAACAAAAAAGAAAATGAGATGCAAATAAATGCAAGTTTTGGCTTAGGAGAAAGCGTTGTAAGCGGAAGAGTTACAGCGGATAGCTACATTATTGACAAATCAGGAAATATAATCGAAGTAAATATTGGAAGCAAGGAAACTCAGATTATATACGGGGATAAGGAAACTGTTGAAGTATCGGTAAACTCTGATAAAAGAAAAACTCGTGCATTAAATGATAGAGAAATACTTGAACTTATGAAGTGCGGTTTAGAGATTGAAAAACACTATGGTATGCCTATGGATATTGAATGGGCTATCAAAAATGATATTGTCTATATTTTACAAGCGAGAGCGATTACCACATTAAAAAATTCCAAGAATGATATAACTGGCAATGATTTAATAGAGAAGTATATAAAGGGTAAAAAAATCAAAAAGGATACACAAGAAGTAATGTCATTCCTTTTAGAAAAAATGCCTTTTGCACATAGAGTCCTTGATTTCGATTATTTGATGGCAATTAATGATCAGAAAGTAAACATTTTGTCAGAAGGTGGAATTATTTTACCAAGAAATCCAATTATAGATGATGATGGTATACAAACTTTTTCTGATGACGGAAAGCGAATTGGAAAGAATATTTTTAAATTTTTTAATATTTTAAAGAACATGAAAGATTTTGAGCTTTGTTATAAGAAGTGCAAAGATTTTATGAATATATATGAAGTTGAAATAGAAGAAATCAAGCACTTAAATTTTGAAAATATGACATTAACGGAGTGTGGAAATTTTTTAGAAGAAAGTTATGTTCTTTTGCAAAAGCTTGCTTATGATAGATTCAAATATGCATTATTTCCATCAGTTTTAAATAGCAAGAAATTTACCAAAATAATAAAAAAAGTAAATAGCAATTATTCATCATTTGATTTTTATTGGGGCTTAGATAATAAAACATCAGTGGTTACAAATGATGTCTATAAAATGGCTCGTGAGATAAGAAAAAATGAAGCTTTAAAAAAAGCAATAATTTCTGGAGATAATTTTAAGGAATTATATAAAAAGTATAATGATTTTAAGAATATATCAGATGAGTTTATGAAAGATAATGGCTTTAAATCTGATTATAACTGTTATTGTTTATCTGCAAAAACATTTCTTGAGGATCCTGATAGGCTGATAAATATATTACGCCCCATATTAAATGAAAATAGTAATGAAAGTAACGATATAAAGGATTTTTCTAAGCTTATGGAGAGCGTAAAGGAAATCTATGGCAGAAAGTATCAGGATGTAGAAAAACAGATAAGATATTTTAGATATTTTCATGTAGTTCGTGAAGAAAGTCAATATCTGTGGGAAACACTATTTTATTATGTGAGAAAGTGTGTTAGAAGAATTAACTTTATACTCTTGGGTGATGAAAACATAGAAACTGGAGTGGCTAATCTTTTTCATAAAGAACTGTTGGAAGTAATTAAAAGAGGTAATTTAAATGAATCAGATAAGGAAAAAATAAATAGGAGAAACGAAAAATTTCCTTTAGCAGTAAAAGTTTGGGAAGCTTCAAAGTTATTGATTTTTAAAACAGATGGAGATGTCTTAAAGGGAGTAAGTGGAAGCACTGGCATTGCAGTTGGAAAGGTGTGTTTAATAAATAGTCCCAAAGAATTTTATAAAATGAAAAAAGGAGATATATTAGTTTGTCATCTTACAGATCCTGAATGGACTCCATTATTTAAGCTGGCAAGTGCTGTTGTGGCAGATACAGGTTCTGCTTTGAGCCATGCTGCAATTGTTGCAAGAGAATATAATATACCGGCAGTTCTTGGAGTTGGTTTTGCAACTACCAAATTCAAAGACGGAGATACCATACAAGTAAATGGTAATATCGGCGAGGTCAAAGGTTGCTGATATGAAATCAAAAAATCAAATAGATCAAAAAGAATTGAGAAGGCAAAAGATTTTAAGTGAACCACTTTTACCTTTGATAGTAAAAATGTCTGTTCCGACAATTGTTGGTATGCTAATTATGGTTATTTATAGTTTGACAGACACATTTTTTGTCGGACTTTTAAATGATAAATCGATGACAGCCGCTATTGGTGTTGTTTTTAGCTTCGTGAGTATTATTCAGGCTATTGGTTTTTGGTTTGGATATGGTAGCGGTAATATTATGTCTAAAAAACTTGGAGAACAAGATGAAGAAGATGCAACAATTATTTCTTCCATAGGAATAGCCTTTTCTATTATAAGTGGATTTTTGATAGCTATACTGTCGTGGATTTTTATATCAGACTTGACAAAGTTCATTGGTGGGAATGCTTCTGTTAATTTATTTAAATTTACTACTCAGTATATAAAGGTGATTATAATAAGCGTTCCATTTAGTCTGTATTCAATTACTATTTATAATCAATTACGACTTTGTGGAAATGTAAAAGATGGAATGATAGGTTTGCTTTTAGGAATGTTTAGCAATATGATTCTTGATCCTGTATTTATGTTTATATTCAAGTTCGGGTTTGTTGGAGCTGGATATGCAACTTTGACAGGTCAAATAATTGCGTGTATTGCACTTACTATGTTGGCAAAAGGAAATGGTAATATTCCTGTTTCTTTGAAAAATGTCAAATGTAGTAAAGAACGCATATACCATATTCTTGTAGGAGGAATGCCTAACTTTTCTAGGCAAGCAATTACAAGTGTTTCCCTCATTTTATTGAATAGAGTTGCAGCAAGCTTTGGGGACAGTATTATTGCAGCATTAACCGTAAGTTCAAGAATAGTTGCCATAGCTTATATGATTATGATTGGATGGGGGCAAGGGTTTCAACCTATTTGTGCAATGAATTATGGTGCAAAAAAATATGGCAGAGTTAGATCAGCATTTAATTTGACAGTTGTTGTTGGAACTATATTTTTGATTATATCAGCAGTGGTGCTATATATTTTTTCGGAACATTTTGTTATTGCAATGTCTAAAGATAGTGAAGTTATTTCTATAGGAGTGCAAATACTTAGAATGCAATGTATAACCATTCCTTTGTTAGCCTATTATGCGATAAGTAGTATGTTAATGCAAAATATAGGGAAATACTTTTGGTCGTTGATAATTTCGATTTCAAGGCAAGGTATTTTCTACATTCCTCTTTTATATTTACTTACTAATTTATATGGGAAATTTGGGATATATTTGCTCCAACCAATAGCGGATATTTTGTCATTTGTTTTAGCTGTTATTGTTGTTTATAAAATAAAAAATGAACTAAAAAACGAAGGGAATATACATTATATGAATTAGCAACAGGTTGAGACGGTGGCGTTGTTGGAAAAAATTGAAATAAATAAGTTACTCTGTTTTGAGAAACGGTGTGTTGGCTTTTTGACAGTCGGACAGGCGGAAGAAACTTATCGGCAATATATAATTGAAAATAATAGATGAAATTTTGATATATATTGCCGATAATGAAATAATGATTCCGATATTTGAAGTCATACTCAAATACAGAAACGCTGTCTTTATTATTTCTTTGCTCTTGTAAAAATGATAAAATCTAACAAATAAAAGATTTTTGGAGGTATATGATGGACTATAAAGAAATTCAAGAGATGGAGAAAATTTTAGGGGAGCATGCGGCGGTACTGGAACGGATGGACAAGGCGCTTTCTGAATTTGAGGAGCACCAGAAACAGTATGCGAAGTTGAGTGATTATTACGGGAGTGCCGAGTATATGCAGGATTTGGAGCGTTATGAGGCAGGGGAGATTCCTGAGGAGGGGGTTGCTGCCGTTTTTTCTGAGGACGCTGTTTTTGATTTAATCGGTGAAAATTTTGAGATGGCGTTGCGGATGATTGAGTTTGCCGTGAAGGTGATTCGCGAGCATTGAAAATAGAAAAAGTGAAAAGATATTTCCTTAGGGAGGTATCTTTTTTATTTGATGAAGTCAGTGTTTTTTAGAAACCGGAAAGAATTTTTTTGCATTGCCAAAGATAAATGAAAATAGTACAATATTAAAATATATACTTATATCCGAAGGTTTTTTATGGAGGTTGGAATGTCTAAGTTGCGTATTGCTATTACGGCTGACACGTATCCGTTTGCCAGTGAAATTACGAATCTTGTGCGTGCTCCTTTTACGGCACGCGGGCTTGTGGATGTCATCAGTGATCTCGGGGCTTTGCCTATCGTTTTGCCTGATGTGCCCGGCGCCAAGGGAGAGGATTATGTAGAGTTGTTTGATGCATTGGTGATTCCCGGCGGACCGGATATGGATCCGACTTTTTGCGGGGAAGAGCCTCGTTGGAAAATCGGGATGACAAATTATAAGCGGGATGTATTCGAAAAGGAAATGTTTGAGGCGTTTTATAAGGCGGGGAAGCCTATTTTCGGGATTTGCCGCGGCTGCCAGTTGATTAATATTGTGATGGGCGGCAATGTGTATCAGGATTTACAGTCAGAAAATCCCGATGCGTTTATTCGTCATTCCCAGGGAGCAAACGGTTCATATCCGACGCATAATATCACGATTGAGGAAGGCAGTGAGTTGTATAAGTCTTTGGGCGCTAAAGCGTATGTGAATTCCCGTCATCATCAGGGAATCAAAAAGCTCGGCGAAGGGCTGAAGGCCACGGCTACGGCTCCTGACGGTGTAGTAGAGTGTATCGAGTCTGTCAAGGATAATCAGATTGTGGCTGTCCAGTGGCATCCGGAAAATATGTGGCAGGAGCATCCGGAAATGCGCCGCCTGTTTGAGGATTTCCTGGCACGTGTAGCAGCGTCTGTGAAATAGGCTGTGTGAGGAGGCATACGTATGGAGTCGAAAAAGTTAGGGTTCTGGAGTATTGTTTTACTGGGTATCAACGGTATTATCGGGTCGGGAATTTTCCTTTTGCCGAATAAGGCGATGGCGATTATCGGACCGGCCAGTCTTTTGGTCATGCTTTTTGATATGCTTTTGGTACTGGCAATTACTTTTTGTTTTGCCGAAGCCAGCGGATTATTTAAGGAAAACGGCGGTGCTTATATTTATGCCAAAGAGGCTTTTGGCGATTTCATCGGGTATGAGGTAGGGTTTTTATCCTGGGCAACGCGTATCATTGCGTTTTCCACTATGTCTGTCGGGTTTGCTACGGCCTTAGGGGGACTGATACCGTCACTTAATACGGTTATGATGAAAAATATAATTATCAGTGTCATTTTTATTGTGCTGGCGGTTATAAATTTACTGGGTATCAAGTTGTATGAAGTGATTCAGAATTTGGCAACGATTGCAAAAATATTGCCTTTTATTTTGTTTATCGGAATGGGTATTTTTTATATCGAGCCTGTTAATTTCACGCCGCTTGTTCCGAACGGTGTTTATACGCCGGGAAGTTTCGGTGCCGCTGCGGTCATGTTGTTCTTTGCTTTTACCGGGTTTGAGTCTTTGGCTGTTGCGGCAGCAGAAATGGAAAATCCGCAAAAGAATCTGCCGAAGGCTACTTTGATTACTATTTTTACGGTATCGGCGATTTATATTTTGTTGCTCGCCTGCGCTATCGGTATCATGGGCTATGAGCTTGCTGACACAACGGCACCTGTACAGGCGGCATTTACACGGATTGCCGGCGCTTTCGGCACGACAATCGTGGCAGCAGGTACTTTGATTTCTATCGGTGCTTTATGTATCGCTTCTTCTTTTATTACGCCTCACAGCGGTCTGGCTTTGGCAGAGCAGCATATGCTTCCTGCTTTTATGGCAAAGCGTAACCGTTTCGGTGCTCCTTACTGGTGTATCATTGTGTCGACGATAGTGGCTATGCTCATCGGTTATACCGGCGGATTTGCTTTTTTGGCTTCTATCAGTGTCGTTTCCCGTTTTTCGCAATATATTCCGACTTGTCTTTCGATTATGGTTTTCCGCAAGAAAATGCCGGATGCACCGCGGGTGTTTAAGATTCCTTTCGGGCCGGTCATTCCCGTCATCGCTTTGTTGGTAAGTTTCTGGCTTTTGGCACAGGCAAAGCCCCAGCAGCTGCTCATCGGATTCGGTGCGGCAATTGTTGCTTTACCGTTCTACTTTTTGGTTCACCGCAAGAAGTAACAGGCGGATATGATGAAAAGAGAAAAGATATTTCCTTAGGGAGGTATCTTTTTTTATTGGAAGGGCAAGGGAATTCGGGAATGAGGGATTTCTTTTTAACGGGGTATTTTCTATATTTATGAGCAGGGGAAAAAGGAAATACAAGAGATGGTATTGTTTGACATCATAAAGCGGTTTGGCTATAATTAGCATGTTATGGTGTGTGAAAAAGCACAAGGATGTAAGGAGGTGTTTACTGATGGCAAAAATGACATTCCAGCCTAATAATCACTGGAGAAAGAAGACCCACGGTTTCCGTGCACGTATGAAGACGAAAGCAGGAAGAATCGTTCTTAAGAGAAGAAGAGCCAAGGGAAGAAAGGTATTAAGTGCCTGAGTCTCTGACGGAGAAAGTTCAGAGGTACACGCTGAACCGGGATTTCCGTATCCGGCAGAATAAAGATTACCGGCGAATTTATCGCAGCGGTAAGCGTTACAGCAACCGCGCGGGACTGGTGTATGTCACAACGTCCGCGAAGGAGTCTGTCCGTATCGGTTTTGTTGCAACGAAGCGTATCGGCCATGCTTTTGCACGGAATCGTGCGAAGCGGCTGATGAAGGAAGTGTACCGCCTTCACCGGCATGAGCTTAAGCCTCATTATGATGCGGTTTTACTTGCCGGCGCATTTTTGACGACAGCGACGTACGGGGAAGCGGAAAAGGCTTTATTGGCTTTGTGGCGGAAAGCCGGAATCATGGAGTGATGAAATGAAGTCTGTATTGATTGCAATGATCCGGTTTTACAGGAAATATCTGTCTCCCTTGAAACCGCCGTGCTGCCGTTTTATACCGACCTGCAGTGAATATGCTCTGGAAGCGGTTTCGAAGTATGGAGCATGGAAGGGCGGTTGGCTTGCTGTGAAACGGATTTGTAAGTGTCACCCTTTTCATAAGGGCGGATATGATCCCGTTCCATAAGCCGGGCCGTGAATTTTCACATAAAAACAGTGCGGCGCTTCCGGAAAAGGGCGCCGTTTTATTATTTTTTCATTTTGCACGGGAAATAAGAAATGTACCAATTGTGCCGAACCACCAGATATTTTCTTATTTCTTTCAGAAAGATTTTTAAGGGCTCGTTCCGTTTTTGAAATTTAGAAGGCGGAATATATTTAGCGGTTGAAATAGAGACCGTATAAGGAGTTACAATTATGAATTTTGGTTTCGGAGGCGGCTCGGATTTTCAAATCCCTGTCTTATCCACTTTGGTCGGTATGCTTGCCGATCTTATGCGTGTCGGGCTGCAGTATTGTTATGAAATGAGCAGCCGTATCGGATTTCCCAATTATGTAATTGCTATCATTGTCTTGACCGTCATTATCAAGACTTTGCTGCTTCCGCTGGCGATCAAGCAGATCCGCTCGATGAAGGCGATGCAGGAAATACAGCCGGAAATCCAGAAAGTACAGAAGAAATACAGAAATGACCCGGCAAAGCTCCGTGAGGAGATGGGCCGTCTTTATAAGGAAAATAATGCATCTCCTATGGCAGGGTGCTTACCGCTCCTGATACAGATGCCTTTCCTGATTGCTATGTATTATGCGATACAGGGCTTTAATTATGACCCCAATCATGCAGGTTTTCTCTGGATAGAAAGTCTGGCGGCGGAAGATACGACATTCCTTCTTCCCATACTGGCAGCAGCGACGACATTCCTCGTGTCTTGGCAGACAACGCCGAAGAATGCACCGAGCAATCAGAAGACTATGCTTGTCCTGATGCCTCTCATGATCGGCTGGATGTCGCTCAATTTCCCGAGCGGTCTTGTTATTTACTGGATTGTAAATAATGTGTACCAGTTCTTCCAGCAGCTTATTATGTTCCGCGGAGAAAAGGGAAAAGAGCTTGTGAACGGGCCTTCCAAGAAGGGTGTGGTAACCGTCAGCAGTTCCGGGAACAATGCAGAGGAAACACCGAAGAAAAGAAGAAAAGTCATCCGTAAAAAGGTCATTAAAAAAGTAGTCAAAAAACCGCAGGCGGAAAAAACACCGTCTGATGCTCAAGGAAATGAAGCTTCCGCGGAAAACGGGGAGGCGCAGGCTGATAAGCAGGTCGTAAGTGATTCCGGGGAGGCTGGGATAAAAAAATGAAAACAGTCAGGATTACAGCAAAAACGATAGAGGCTGCTATTGAGGACGGATTGAAGCAGCTCGGTATTTCCCGTGAGGAAGCCGTTGTCAATGTAGTGGAACAGCCGTCAAGCGGACTTTTCGGTCTGCTTCGCAAAAAAGAAGCGGTAGTGGATATTTCAGTCAAGGAAGCGGGCGTACCGGAAGAGGATGTGCCTGAAAACGTGGATTATCCCGAAAACGGACCTGAAATGAATGATGACGACACCGCAGAAAAGGAAGAGACTGCGGAAGAAGAACCGCAGGAAAAGAAGAAACATTTTGCGGAAGAATTGCCGTTTGTGGCAGAGGACCAGGCTGTCGTTGCAGAGGAAGCCAAAAAATTCCTGACTTCCGTATTTGAAGGTATGAATCTTGATGTGCAGATGGAAAGAATGATGAATGAAGAACGGATTCTTTTCAATCTCCACGGGGAAGGTCTCGGTATCTTAATCGGCAAGCACGGACAGACTCTGGATGCTCTCCAGTATCTGACGAATTTGGCAGCAGGGAAAAACTTCCGTCGCCGTTATTTCGTTCTTATCGATGTGGAAGGATACAGAGAACGTCGCCGCCAGACTTTGGAATCTTTGGCACACCGTCTTGCCGGCAAGGTAAAACGGACCGGGGAAGAAGTCAAGTTGGAAGCGATGCCGGCAGGCGAACGGCGTATCATTCATCTGGCACTCCAGCATGATCATGAGGTCATGACAGACAGTGAAGGTGAAACTCCGTACCGCCGCGTGGTTATCCGCCCGAAAGTGTAAAAAAATAAAGAAACAAGAAAACCCTCTTTACCGATACAGGTAAGGAGGGTTATTTTTGTGTCTGTTTAAATAAAAAATATAATACAAAAGGATAGCAAATATAAAAAATAGAGAGAAATATAAAAACAGGAAAGTGGGAACATTGACAGACACCCCACGGGGGTGTAGTGTATAAAAGAAAAGGGAGAGATAAAAATGGGAGAAACAAATGAAAGTTGCGTTCACAGGAAAAGGGAAGATGAAGAGAAAAAAGTACTTCTGAAAAGATTGGGAACGATAGAAGGACAGGTAAGGGGCATTCAAAAGATGGTGGAGAATGATATATATTGCTCCGATATTCTCATGCAGGTTTCAGCGGTGTCGAATGCGCTGAACAGTTTTAATAAGTTGCTTTTGGAATCCCATATCCGTTCTTGTGTGGCTGATGATATCCGCCGGGGAAAAGAAGAAAAGGTAGACGAGCTTTGCAGAATGCTCCAAAAATTGATGAAGTGACAGGAAATAAATGGCAGGAGTGATAGAATGAAACGTTATACAGTGACCGGAATGACTTGTGATGTCTGCCGTTCCCATGTGGAAAAGGCGGTGGAAAAAGTTCCGGGTGTCAAAGAGGTCCGTGTTTCTCTTCTGACAAATTCCATGACAGTGGAGGGAACGGCAGAAGACGGAGATATTATCAAAGCCGTGGAAATGGCGGGATACGGGGCCCGTGTGCGGAATCAAGAGAAGAAACGGCAGGATATAAATTCCGCAGAGGAAGATTTGTTTGAGGACAGGGAAACACCAAGACTTAAAAAAAGATTGATTTTCTCTGCCGTCTTTCTTTTCCTTCTCATGTACATCACGATGGGCGCAGGAATGTACGGCGCTCCTCTTCCTGCATTTTTTGAAGGAAATGAAACGGGACTGGCACTGACACAGATGCTTCTTGCTCTTGTCGTCATGGGAATCAATCGTGATTTCTTTGTATCCGGATACCGCTCACTGCGGCAAAAAGCGCCGAATATGGATACACTGGTTGCTCTCGGGTCGGGTGTTTCCTTTTTATGGTCGCTTTACGTGCTGTACCGTATGACCTCTCTGGTTTCGATCGGATTTCCCGTACAGACGCTCTACCACGGCGCACTTTATTTCGAGTCGGCGGCGATGATTCCTGCCCTTATTACGGTAGGAAAGCTTTTGGAATCTCTTTCCCGCAGCCGGACGACAGATGCTTTGAAAAGCCTTGCCCGCCGTGCACCGAAGCAGGCGACGGTGGAACGGGGCAGTGAAATCATAACGATCGATGCCCGTGATGTGAAGAAAGGTGATGTTTTTCTCGTCCGTCCGGGAGAAATCATTCCTGCCGACGGCGTTATTCTTGAAGGCGTGACGACCGTCGATGAGTCGGCCCTGACCGGTGAATCCGTTCCGTCCGATAAAAAAGAAGGCGATACGGTGGCGGCGGCAACGATTAACCGATTGGGATTTATAAAAGCAAGAGCTCTCCGTGTCGGGGAAGATACGACATTTTCACAGATTCTGCAAATGGTCAGTGATGCGGCGGCCTCAAAAGCGCCTGTTGCCCGTATAGCCGACGTGGTCTCTTCATTTTTTGTTCCTGCCGTAATCGTTTTATCCGTTCTTGTCGCTGCGGTCTGGCTGTTTCTCGGGGCGACGGCGGTCCGTGCTTTGGAACATGCTATTTCCGTTCTTGTGATTTCCTGTCCCTGTGCATTGGGACTGGCCACACCCGTTGCCATTATGGTCGGAAACGGACTCGGCGCCAAACAGGGGATTCTTTTCAAAACAGGGGAAGCCCTTGAAAATACGGGAAAATTAAAAACGGTGGTTCTCGACAAAACGGGAACGGTAACAGAGGGCAGGCCGGAAGTGACGGATATATTTCCGTTTTCACCCTGCGGTGAAGAAGAACTTCTTTCCGCGGCGTACAGTTTGGAAAGAAAATCGGAGCATCCTCTGGCACATGCGGTCGTTACTAAAGCGGAAGAGAGAAAAATTCCCTGTCACGATGTGAAAGAGTTTACAATTCTTCCGGGGAACGGAATCATGGGAAAGATAGGAGAGCGGATTTATCGCGGCGGCTCGGAGGCTTATATTTCCACATTTCTTTCTTTGCCGCAAGAAATCAGAGAAAAGGCGGCCTTGTGGGAAACGGAAGGAAAAACGACGCTTTTCTTTGAAACCGGAGGCAGGCTTTTAGGAATGATCGGTACCGCAGATGCTATTCGGAAAGACTCCGCCCGGGCCGTGGCGGAACTGAAAAAAATGGGCATGAAAACCGTTCTTCTCACGGGAGACAACGAGAAAACAGCCAAAGCGGTGGGAAATCACATCGGTGCGGATCGTGTCATTGCAGAAGTACTTCCGGGAGACAAGGAAAAGGTCATAGAGGAGTTACAAAAGCAGGGGAAGACTGCTATGGTCGGTGACGGTATCAATGATGCACCGGCTCTTACAAGGGCGGAAATCGGGATTGCCATGGGCGGCGGAACAGATGTTGCCATAGATGCGGCGGATGTCATTCTTATGAATTCCCGTCTCTCTGATGTGGTCGCTGCCATCCGTCTCAGCCGTGCCACTTTGAAAAATGTCCGTCAAAATTTATTTTGGGCGTTTGCGTATAACCTGATTCTGATTCCCGTGGCGGCAGGCGTATTTCCTGAAATTTCCCTCAATCCCATGATGGCGGCAGGGGCCATGGCACTCTCCAGTGTGACCGTCTGTCTTAACGCTCTCCGTCTGAATACATACAAGGTTCATAAAGAAGGCGGGAAAAATGAAAAAGACGGTGAAATTTCAGAAAAAACAGAAGAAAATAAAAAAGTAACAGTAAAAACAGAGGAGGAAAAAGAAATGAAAGAAACAGTAAAAATCCGCGGTATGATGTGCGAACATTGTGAAAACACTGTCAGAAAAGCACTGGAAGCCCTTCCGGGTGTAGAAAAGGCGGAGGTATCTCACGAAACGGGGACAGCCGTTCTTTCCCTCGCCGGAGAGGTGGACGAAGAAACCGTCAGAAAAGCGGTGGAAGACAAAGACTACGAATTTTTGGGAATTGAAAAATAAAAAACAAAAAAAGAGCGGATTTCCGCTCTTTTTTAAAGGAGTATAAAAATAAAGGAAGTTGGAAAGGAGTCGGGTATTCTACTTGGGAGGGTAGATATCCCGAAAAGATACTTCCGATCCGTACACCGGAATATCTTCAACATGATTATAGCATATAAAAATGATTTTGAGAACTAATTTCGATTAAAACTTTACTGAAGGGAAAAGAAGCACTGAAAAAGACTGTTTTTATCGTAACAAACAGAGATAAAATAAATTTTTACATAAGTAAAACCGCACAATAATGAAATGGCTCCTACAAAAAAACGTTCCCGTTGTTTGTTTGTGAGCGGTAAATGACTTTTTAATGAAAGAAAGAATAGAGAATGTAAGCCGTCCCCGCTTGTCGGGGAAGGTGGCGGCGGAGCCGTCGGAAGGGGCAAGTTGGAGCAGAAACGGAAGAACGGAAAAAACGAATGGGTAAAGTGCGGGAGGATGGAAAGGAATCTCCTTTATGCAGAACAATATTTCAGTATTTATGGTAAAATAATCATATAATAAAAATAGGAGGTGCTTCGTTGTTCGCTTATGCGTTCACGTTCCTGATTGCTCTTGCCGTGACCTTTGTGCTGACTCCTCTCGTGAAGCGTTTGGCAGTGACTGTCGGGGCGGTAGACAAACCGGATGCACGAAAGGTTCATCATGGCCTGATTCCCCGTCTGGGAGGGCTTGCTATATATGCGGGATTTATGGCTTCCGTGATTGCCACGGTGGGTTTCACTTATGAAATCACGGGGATTATGATCGGTGCCACTTTTTTGGTGCTTGTGGGGATTGCCGATGATATCATGTCCCTTCCTGCGAAAGTCAAACTTTTGGGGCAGATTTTTTCGGCGGCCATTTTGGTCGTTTTCTTTAATGTCAATATTGATTGGGTGGATTTGCCGTGGCTCGGCATTATCACGTTTCCGTTGATAATTTCCATACCGCTTACTATTTTCTGGATTGTCGGTTTCATTAATACGGTAAATCTTATTGACGGGCTGGACGGTCTTGCGGCGGGAATTGCAACGATTGCTTCGATTGCCGTGGCACTTCTTGCTTTCCAAATGGGCCAGTGGGTCTCTGCTGCTGCCATGATTGCCATGACGGGCGCTTGTCTTGCTTTTTTGCAGTATAATTTCAATCCTGCCAAGATTTTTATGGGTGATACGGGATCTATGTTCCTCGGGTATGTAATCGGTGCGGTTTCTGTCATGGGATCGATGAAAACCGCGGCCGTTGCCGTGCTTATCGTACCGCTTGTTGCATTGGCGGTGCCGATTATGGATACGCTTCTTGCGATTGTGCGGCGAAAGCAGTCGGGAGTTCCGATTTTTTCGCCCGATAAAAATCATCTTCATCACCGTCTTCTTGCGAAGGGATTGTCGCAAAAGCAAGTGGTTCTTATTATGTATGCTTTGACGGCGTTCTTTTCCTGTATGGCGCTCTTTGTTATCCGTATGAATCTCTGGTTTGGCGGCGCATTAATCGTTCTGGCGCTTGCGGCATTTCTTCTCTGGGCAAAAAAACTGGGAGTCATGAGAGAGGTTGTTCCCACTCTGTACCAGCAGAAAAAAGAGGCGGAAAAGACAAATCATATCTGAATTTTAAAATAAAGGGGTTGTATTCATGAAGGTCATGACGATTTTCGGTACGAGACCGGAGGCTATAAAAATGGCATCGGTGGTTAAGGAGCTTTTGAAGTATCCTGAAATCGAAGTGAAGGTTTGCCTGACGGCACAGCATCGGGAAATGCTTGACCAGGTGGTGGATTTATTCGGACTTCCTGTGGACTATGACCTGGATGTCATGAAAAGCGGCCAGTCCCTGTATGATATTACGTCCCGGGTGCTCTGCCGTCTGGAGAGAGTTTTGCAGACGGAAAAGCCGGACTATGTACTTGTCCACGGAGATACGACGACGACATTTACGGCGGCACTTGCGGCTTTTTACCAGCAAATCAAGGTGGCTCATGTGGAGGCGGGACTTCGCACGGGAAACCTGGCATCCCCGTTTCCTGAAGAGGCGAACAGGCAACTGACGGGTATACTTGCCGATTTACATTTTGCACCTACGGAAACGGCCAAAAATAATTTAATCCGTGAAAATAAAAAGAAGGAAAATATATTCGTCGTAGGAAATACGGTGATTGACGCCCTTCTCTCGACGGTAAAAGAAAATTACCGCTTTGCCGATAAAGAAATAGAAGATATAGAAGAGCATAAGCGGGTAATTCTTGTCACAACCCACAGGAGAGAAAACTTGGGTACACCGATGCATCATGTGTATAAAGCACTCCGCCGTCTTGTGGAAACGGTGCCGCATACGGAAGTTGTATTTCCCGTCCACAGAAATCCGCTGGTCCGCGAAGCGGTGGAAGAAGAATTGGAAGGGGTTCCCGGCATCCACCTGGTGGAGCCGATGGAATATGAACCGTTTACCAACCTGATGGCCCGGTCGAGTATCGTGCTCACCGATTCCGGCGGTATCCAGGAAGAAGCGCCGAGTCTCGGGAAACCCGTTTTGGTACTCCGCGACACGACGGAGCGGCCGGAAGCGATAGAGGCGGGGACGGTGAAGCTTGTCGGGACTGATGAAAATCTGATTTACGAAACGGCGTACCGCCTGTTAACGGACAAAAAGGCCTATGATGCCATGTCGGAGGCGGTGAACCCTTACGGAGACGGAAAGGCGTCGGAAAGAATTGTGGAAACCCTTCTGTACATGTCGGGATTGTCCGACAAAAAACCGTCTAAATTTATAGCCAAGTAGCAGGTCTTATGTTACAATATCAGTGTATGTGTGGGAAACGAATATTTCATATATCCGTTTTCCATGTGTTTACTATCTGGAGTCCGTCATGAAACGGGAGGATAAGGGAAAAAAGAAGCAAAACGGTTTTGATCCGTGGCGCAGCGTCGCCGTTGCCTCGGGAGCAGGGTTCAGTCTTCTGACCTGCATGGGCATAGGCATATGGAGCGGTATAAAATGTGATGAGTATTTCGGTACTTATCCGTACGGATTGATTTTCCTTTCCCTTCTCGGTGCCGTGGCAGGATTATGGTCCGTTATAAGGCAGATGTTGGAGAAATAATTAAAAGTGACATACGATCAGACTTTTCCTAAATATGCCGGCCGTATGATACGCTGGCTTCTCGGTCTCGGTATTGCCGGAGCAGTCGTCCTTTTCTTTATTTGGGGATGGCGTGTCGGCGGTGCCTGGATTTTGGGGGCATTTTTCCACGCTGCTTTTTTCATGTTTTTACGGGTCAAATATTTCCAATGGGTAAAAGACGGAAGAGAACCGGTTTTCATCGGCCAGCGGGTTGCTGTTTTTGCTATTTTCCGCTTCATTTTGGAGATTATTTTAGTCGCAGTCGTAGTGGCACTAACGCCACTTAATGTGCTCGGTTTTCTAGGTGGCTTACTTTCATTACCATTTCTGTCCATTTTTGAACGGGTGGTTAATGTAATTAAGGAATAATTCTTTTCTTGATATCCTTGTAAGAGAAGGGGGGTGAGATTATGCATCTTCATACGGGTACACATACTATGGAGCAACTCTTTGGTGTATTTCCGGTCAATATGGATACACTTTATACTACTTGGCTTACTGCCATTATTGTTTTTATTGCCATATTCGCTGCAACAAGAGGGAGATCCCTAATACCGTCAGGCTGGCAGAATTTCATTGAAATGTTGGTGGAAGGTCTTTGCAATCAGTTTGAAAGTAATTTAGGACCTAAATATCGTCAGGTAAGCAGTATTTTCTTAACATTTTTCCTCTTTATCTTCACGTCTAACCAGATAGGTCTGTTGCCGACTGAACATTTAACGGCATCGCCGACTAATGACGTGAATACAACTTTGGGTCTTGCCATTGCAAGTTCTATTTTGCTGCATATTTATTTTATTAAAAACAAAGGTGTCGGACATTGGGTTAAACACTTTTTTGAACCATTTCCGATTTTTGTGATTATGAATTTGATTGAAGAGATAGCAAGACCAATTACGCTGGCAATGCGTCTGTTTGGTAATATTTTGGCCGGGGAGATTCTTTTGGAAATTCTATATTTCCTCTGCCCATGGGCTGTACCTATGATCTGGATCGGATTCTCATTGTTTGTGGGTGTGGTTCAGGCATATATTTTCACTACTCTGGCATCTGTATATATGAAAGAAAGTCTCTATTAATACGAGATATACAAGACCGGGGAGCGGCACCGTCCGCTTTTCAAACGGAACGGCACCGACCGTCAAAACGGAATAAAAAAGGGCATCTCACTGCTGATCAGGGGATATGTCCCAAATTTTAGATTCTTTAGGAGGAATTATCATCATGGATCAGACAATTGTTGTACAGTATTCTCTTATTGCGGCAGGACTTATTGCTGCTTTAGCATCTATTGCCGCTGCATTTGCAGATTCTAATGCTGCAGCTAAAGCTCTTGAGGGTATGACCCGCCAGCCGGAAATGGCAGGTAAGCTTTTTACAAATATGCTCGTTGCTATCGGTCTTATAGAATCTATTCCGATTATCGCTATCGTTATTGCATTGGTACTGGTATTCGCTAATCCATTCCTGAAATAATTATTCCGATAATTCTATGACGGAATATTAGTCTAAGGAGGAAACGAATTGGTAGACGTAAATGGTACACTGCTGATTCAGATCATCAACTTTATTGTTCTTTGTGCCATTCTCGGGCATTTCTGCTATAAGCCGGTACTCAAAGTACTGGATGCCCGCAAAGAGCGTATCAAAAATGACTTGGATGCGGCTGCCCGATCCAAGGCTGCTGCCGAAGAACTGAAAGCCGGTTACGAAACTCAGTTACAAGAAGCACAGGCAAAAGCCCAGGACATTGTGAATAAGGCGGTTAAAGAAGCCCAGGTACAGGCGCAGGCACAGATTGATGAAGCGCATGCTGCCATCGAAAAGGAAAAAGAAAATGCGACCAAGCAGATTGAAAGAGAACGCAAGGATGCTCTGGAAAATCTGAAAACACAGGTGGCAGCACTTTCCTGCGATATTGCAGCGAAGATCATCAGCAAAAATATGACGCCGGATACAAATGACCGGATCATCTCAGATAGCATCGCGAAATTGGATGCTGAGCAGGCAGGTAAATAGTTATGGATAAGAACGTAATCCTTGCAAAGAAATACGGTCGTGCCATCTATGAAATTGCTGAAGAAAAGCAATGCCTGAAAGAAACAGAAGAAGAACTCCGTTTTATTTCCGAAACGATTGCGGAAAATAAAGAATTAGGAGAGATTCTGAACCATCCTCTGCTTGAAAAGGATGTCAAGAAAGATACTATAAAGAAGTTGTTTGCAGATAAGGTGCAGCCGGCAGTCTTGCAATTCTGCTATGTTGTGATTGACAAAGGCCGCATCGGTGATTTTGCAGCTATGGTTGATGTCTATTCCAATCTTGCCCATCACGGTATGGGAATGGAAGAAGCGATTGTCACATCAGCTCTGCCCTTGACCAAAAGTCAGGCGGAGATGATCAAAACAAAGCTTGCAGAAATTACCGGCAGCAAAATTATCATGAAGCAAAAAGTGGATGCATCTTTGATAGGCGGATTTACCGTACAGATGGGCGACCGTCTGATCGATGGATCTGTAGCCCGTCATCTTGCTGCACTTCGTGCCCAAATGATGCAAAGAGATTGAGGTGACTTACAGGAAATGAAAATCAGTTCAGATGAAATTACATCTGTCATTAAAAAACAGATTGAAAACTACAAAGTAGACCTCAATGTCGATGAAGTAGGTACGGTTCTTGAAGTCGGCGACGGTATCGCCCATATCTACGGCATGGAAAATTGTATGGCCGGTGAATTGCTCGAACTGCCCAACGGCGTTTACGGCATGGCTATGAACTTGGAAGAAAGCAACGTAGGTGCGGTTCTTCTGGGTAATGCCGAAACCATTAAGGAAGGCGACACGGTAAAAAGAACAGGCCGCCTCATGCAGGTTCCGGTAGGCGATGCGGTTATCGGCCGCGTAGTCAATGCGCTGGGACAGCCGATTGACGGTAACGGCGACATCAAGACAGACAAATACTGCGACATTGAAGTGAAAGCGGCAGGTATTGCCGACAGACAGCCGGTCAGCGTACCGCTGCAGACCGGTTTGAAATGTATCGACTCTATGGTTCCTATCGGACGCGGACAGCGTGAACTTATCATCGGTGACCGCGGTACCGGTAAAACTGCCGTTGCTGTCGATACCATTCTGAACCAAAAAGGACAGAATGTTATTTGTATTTATGTATCCATCGGACAGAAAAATGCGAACGTTGTCCGCGTATATGAACGCTTGAAAGCGGCAGGTGCGATGGATTATTCCATTATCGTACATGCCGGCGCATCCGAAGGATCCCCGATGCAGTATCTTGCACCGTACTCCGGTGTAGCTATCGGTGAATATTTCATGCACCAGGGCAAAGACGTCCTCATTGTATATGATGACCTCTCTAAGCACGCCGTAGCTTATCGTGCGATGTCCCTTCTGCTCCGCCGTCCGCCGGGACGTGAAGCATATCCGGGCGACGTATTCTATCTGCATTCCCGTCTGCTCGAACGTGCAGCCCGTCTTTCTCCGGAACTCGGAGGCGGATCCATCACGGCACTTCCGATTATTGAAACACTGGCAGGCGACGTAGGTGCTTACATTCCGACCAACGTTATTTCCATTACAGACGGACAGATTTATCTGGAAACAGCTCTCTTCTATTCCGGGATTCGTCCGGCAATCAATGTCGGCTTATCCGTATCCCGTGTAGGCGGTGCTGCCCAGATCAAAGCAATGAAACAGGTTGCAGGTACACTCCGTTTGGATTTGGCCCAGTATCGTGAATTGGCTGCATTTGCCCAGTTCGGTTCTGACCTGGACGCAGCTACAAAGGCACAGATTGACCGCGGACAGAGAACAACGGAAATCCTGAAACAGCCGCAGTACTCACCTTACCCGGTTTCCGACCAGGTTATGGCGATTTATGTAGCCGTTAAAGGATACTTGGATGATGTAGAAGTAGAAAATGTAGTCAGCTTCGAACATCAGATTTTAGATTTCCTTCACAGCAGCCATCCCGAAATCGGCGAAGACATTACAGCTAACAAGAAACTGACTGACGAAAATGAAGTCAGACTGCAGGCTGCTATTGCCGAATTCAAGGAAAGATATAAAGCACAAGCTGCTACAGCTGGAGAAGAAAAGTCTGGAACGGTAGAGGGGTGATCTGATTGGAAAGTACGCGTGATATAAAAGGGCGCATAAAATCTGTCACCAACATCCAGCAGATCACAAAAGCAATGAAGATGGTAGCCGCTGCCCGTCTGCGCAAAGCAGAAGAAAAAGCAAGCGGTTCCTATCCCTATGCAGAAAAGATCGGAGAGCTCTTGCGCCGCGCTTCTTCGGTGACACCCGGCTTTACCAGTCCGCTTTTTAGAAACGGTGAGGTAAAAAAGACCGGTTATCTCGTTATCAGCGGAGATAAAGGTCTTGCCGGCGCTTATAACTCCAACGTTATGAAGCGTACTATACAGGAAATCTCCGGGAAGGACCGTTCTGCATACGCTTTATATGTCTGCGGGAAACAGGCAAGAAATTACCTGAAATTCCGCGGATATGATATCGATTCCTATCATTTCGGCTTTTCTGACAAGCCGTCAGCCCAGGATTCTATGGATCTGGCGAAAGAAATGGTTGACTATTTTCTTAAAGAAGAAGTCGATGAAATTTATATAATCTATACGAAATTCATTACAGCTCTCCGTCAGCAGGTAAAAGTATCCCGTCTGCTTCCCGTAGAAGCACCGGAAGATGCCGGCGAAGAGACGGAAGTGAAGGCAGGTGCTGTAGAGGCAGCGGAAGAAAAAGAGGTTTCTTTTGCAAAAGAAGAAATACCGTATATTTTCCTTCCCGATGCAGCTACCGTTCTTTCCAAACTGCTTCCGGAGTATATACAAGTGCAGGTTTATAATGCAATGCTGCAATCCGCAGCATCGGAACTGGGCAGCCGGATGGCAGCCATGTCCGCAGCAACCGACAATGCAACCGAAAAAATTGCAGATCTCAATCTGACTTACAATAAAGCACGTCAGGCTCAGGTCACCAATGAAATTTCCGAAATTGTCGGCGGTGCGGCAGCTCTCGAATAAACTGCTTGATTTAATAAGGAGGAAAGCTTCTTCATGGCAAATGAACAGCAGGGGCAGGTAGGTAAAGTTGTACAGGTCATGGGCGCAGTAGTCGATATTGCGTTTGCCGATGACCAGGAACTACCGGCTATTTATAACGCAATTCATATCAAAGATGAAGAAGGCAATGTTCCGGTAGATGTTGTTTGTGAAACAATGCAGCACCTCGGTGACGGCGTAGTCCGCACCGTTGCTATGAGTTCCACAGACGGCATGGTACGTGGAATGAAAGCAGTAGATACCGGCCGTGCTATTGCAGCACCGGTCGGCGACGGTTGTCTCGGACGTATTTTCAACGTTCTCGGCGAAACCGTGGATAATGACGATACGAAAGTACCGGCATCCGACTACTGGCCTATTCATCGTCCGGCACCGGCCTTTAAAGACCAGTCTCCGGCAACTGAAATTTTTGAAACCGGCATCAAAGTCGTTGACCTCATTGCCCCCTATGCAAAGGGTGGTAAAATCGGTCTGTTCGGCGGCGCCGGCGTAGGTAAAACAGTTCTTATCCAGGAACTGATTCACAACGTGGCAACAGAACACTCCGGTTGCTCCGTATTCTGCGGCGTCGGGGAACGTACCCGTGAAGGGAATGACCTTTGGGGAGAAATGAAAGATTCCGGCGTTCTTTCCAAAGTAGCCCTGGTATACGGTCAGATGAATGAACCGCCGGGAGCACGTATGCGTGTCGCTCTCACGGGTCTTACCATGGCAGAATATTTCCGTGATAAGCAGGGACAGGACGTTCTGCTCTTCATCGATAATATTTTCCGTTTCGTCCAGGCCGGCTCGGAAGTATCCGCTCTGCTCGGACGTATGCCGTCTGCCGTAGGTTATCAGCCCACATTGGCTACCGATATCGGTGAATTACAGGAACGTATCACATCGACAAAAGACGGTTCCATCACCTCTATCCAGGCCGTATATGTACCGGCCGATGACTTGACAGACCCGGCTCCGGCAGGTGTATTTACCCACCTCGATGCTACCACCGTACTTAACCGTTCTATCGCAGAACTCGGTATTTATCCGGCCGTAGATCCCTTGGATTCCACCAGCCGTATTCTTGACCCGAACGTTCTCGGCGAAGAACATTACGAAGTAGCCCGCGGTGTACAGGCGATATTACAGCGCTATAAAGAATTACAGGATATCATTGCAATTCTTGGTATGGAAGAATTAAGTGACGATGATAAAATCATTGTTGCCCGTGCGAGAAAGATCCAGAGATTCTTGTCTCAGCCGTTCTTCGTAGCTGAACAGTTTACCGGCTCACCGGGCAGATATGTATCTCTGAAGGAAACCATCCGCGGCTTTAAGGAAATCCTTTCCGGACAGCACGATGATTTACCGGAAGGTGCATTCTATATGGTTGGCACAATTGATGAAGCAATCGAAAAGGCTGAAAAGATGAAGAAAGGGGAATAAGCCATGGCTGATACCCTTACTAATCCGATGCATGTGGAGGTTATTACGCCGGACGGTCCGATTTACCGGGCTGACGGTGTGGAACTGGTGGCAGCTCGTGCAACTGACGGTGAATTTGCCGTCATGAAAGGCCATCTGCCTTTAGCAGCAGCATTGGAAATGTGTTCTGTCCGTATACAAAAAGACGGAAAAGAAGAAAAAGTAGCTGTATTCGGCGGTTTCTTTGAAATGAAGGATAACCGGGTGAACGTCGTAGCTCCTCTGGCAGAAATGGCGGAAGATATCGATGTTGCTCGTGCCCAAAGAGCAAAGAAAAGGGCTGAAGACAGACTGGCATCTCACAGTGCCAATATTGACGAACACCGTGCAAAGCTTGCTTTGCAGCGTGCTCTTATCCGCTTGAAAACAACGGATACCTTATAACATACAAAAACCGGCTCTTTCGGGCCGGTTTTGTTGTGCTTTGATTTTGATTGTAACTTAAAACGTTCTTCCTTATGAAATCAGTTTTTCAGCAGGAAGAACGTTTTTTTGAGCAGTAAAGGGTCAAACAGATTATACGTCCTGTTTCTTCGGCCGCGATCCGTATAAGTCATGATAAAGGATTCTTTCGTTGAAACGGTTTATGCGGACCGGTTTCTTTTCCGGATACCCTACGGCAATAATGCAGAAAGGTTCTCTTTCCGAGGGAATATCCAAAATATGACAGATATGGGCTTTACGGTCGGGATAGGGATAGACTTGGAGCCAGATGGATCCGATACCCAGATATTCCGCTTCAATCAAAATATTTTCTGCAGCGGCTGCGGCATCAAAGGCCCATTCTTCAGGGAAAGAAATACCGTCAGGTTTTCCGACGATGACGATAGCGGCAACGGCTTTTCTCGCCGGTCCTGCGACGACACTGTTATGGGAAAGAGCTTTGACCAGATCTTCTCTGGTGACAATGATGAACTCCCGGGACTCCTGGTTTCCGCAAGCTCTTGCTTGCATGCCTGCCCGGACAAGCTTATCCAGATATTCTTCCGGCAAGGGAGTCAATTCTTTGAAATGGCGGCATGTGCCTCTTTTGAAAATTTCGTCCATGGTGACCTCCTAAAGAAAATGGTGCCGTATCCTAACGAAACAGCTTATATTTATTATTACTTTTATTATAGCACAGATGATTTTTCCGCCTCCCCGGCGGATAGGAAAATAAAGCACGGAAAAATGAAGAAAACAGGGGAAAGAGGGCGTTCCTGCCCGAAAAGGTATAAAGACTCTCCGAAAGGATAAAACTTCTTAAAAACGAAATAAAGGGCGATTCCGGGGCATTTCTTTTCAGCATTTTAAGGACCATAAAAAAAGCCCTGCCGTAAGGCAGAGCCGTATTTCTTTTTTATTAAGGAGTTCCGAACACAAAGTAACGGACGTAAATATAAACAGTTGATGTCAGTAAGGTGACAAGCATCATGGGGAAACATTTCAGCATGAAATGTCCGAAAGTGATATTGTACCCTTCTTTAGCAGCCAGCGCCGCAACGATAACGTTCGGAGAAGCACCGATGATAGTGCCGTTTCCGCCGTAGCAGGCACCGATAGAGAGAGCCCACCACATATAATCGGCATGGGTCAGTCCCAAAAGTTCCTGCATTTGGTGAATCAAGGGAATCATCGTTGCCGTAAACGGAATATTGTCTACGAATGCGGAAGCAAGGCCGGACAGCCAGAGAATGGTGAAAGTGAGAGCATGGGGATCTCCGCCGACCGCTTCGATTCCTGCAGCAGCCATCGTACTGATAACACCTGTAGTTTCAAGTCCTCCGACGACGATAAAGAGGCCGATAAAGAAGAATAAGGAGTCCCAGTCGACTTCACGGAAAATTTCATGGGGATCGACTTTGCAGACGAGAATGGCAAGAACACCGCCTGTAAGAGCAATGGTAGCCGATTGGATACCGATGATGTTGTGGATAATGAAACCGAAAATCGTGAGAACTAAAATAGTAACCGACTTTTTCAGAATGGAGAAATCGGTGATGACAGAAGACAGATTGATTTTTGCAAGTTCTTCAGGGGACATCTCCGTCTTCGGTAATTGTTTGCCGTAAATGATTTCCAGATAAATAATACAAGCCACAATATTTATCAAAGCAATGGGGCCGGTATGAATGGCAAAATCATTAAATGCCAGGTGAGTGGCAGAACCAATCATGACGTTCGGAGGATCGCCGACCATGGTACCGGAACCGCCGATATTGGAAAGCAGAATTTCTGCAATCAAGGTAGGGATTGGGGATACATGAATCCGGCGGCAGAGAGAAATGGTCATCGGAGTGATTAGAAGAACGGCGGTAACGGCATCCATAAAAGAAGCACAGAAACCAGTAATCAGTCCCAAAATAATGAGCAGTTCTTTCGGACGCCCTTTGGAAACTTTGACAGCCCAGAGAGCCATGGATTCGAAAAATCCTGATTTTTTGACGACACCGATGAGAACCATCATGCCTGCTAAAAGACCTAAAGTGTTGAAGTCAATAAACTGCTGAAGTGCCATTTCCTGGGTAAGAAGTCCGCTGTAGATGACAAGACCGGCGCCCAGTAATGCACAAATAGAACGGGGAATCTTTTCCGACATGATTCCCAGATACGTTAAGGCAAATACAAATATAGAAAAATAAAAACTCATTGTTGCATCCATTACTTCAACTCCTTTTGGTGTATGAAAGGAAGATTTTTCATTTTCAATCCATAAATAAAAATCTATGGATAATCAAATTCTTACTTGTTAGTATATACGATGAGAAACGAAGGTTCAATTATTTTTTGTAATTTTATTTATATATACGTAAATAACATTTTTTTATACCCATAAAGGAATACAAGCAGATATTTCCGGGGAAAAAGGTGATTTTCTTATCTATAAAAACATAAAAAAAGGAAATATTTATAAATAGTAACATCATAGGATAAAATGTAAAATACGTTATTCTCTGGAGAAAATGCCCGGTTTGAGAGAATTGAAAAAGGGATTCCCGTTTTTTTCGAAAATTGATTGATATTACTGAAGATACAGTATAATATAATAGCTATGTACTTTATTTTATATGAAGGAGTCGTGTTATGTCTCGTGCCCAAGGATTGTTGTTTGGTGTAGCCGTCGTTTTTGCCGTATGGAACATCATGAATAACGGACTGACAGTGAGAACGATCGCCATCGCCGCTTTGATTCTCATCTGCCTGGTCATTAATATTTATAACAACAATATAAAAAAAGCCCGTCTTGAAGAAGCGGAGGCGAGAATCAGGGAAAAAGAACAGATTCGCCGTATCCGTGCCGAAGCAAGACGGAAACAGAATAAGAAACATAAACAAAAAAATAAATAACAGGGGGTCCCTTTTTCAGGGACATTATTCCCGATAGGAGTTTTCATGGAAGTTGCTTTGCTGTACCGCTGGGCGGTCTTTATTTTATTGAGTGTCGGTCTGGTTCTGCTCATGAAGCACGGGATATTGACACCTTTTGTTTTTTGGTCCCGTATCCAGTACTATACATTTTCCACATTTACACTTTTTTTTGTGTGGCTGGCGATGACTTTGTTCAAAGCGGACGTGCCGTACCTTTATACCGCGGACTGCCGCTATATTGTGGCCGCCGGGCTTGTCACGTTGTCGGTGATGTATCATATCATTGTACGGCCGGGGGCTATCAAAACGCACCGCCTCAATGATATCAGCTACGAACATTTTTCTTTTTATAATTACATATTCCACTACTTTATCCCTGTACTGATGACAGCGGACTATTTATTCTTTGTGGATAAAACGGAACTTCACTGGTATATTATCTTTTTATGGATGATTTATCCCGCGCTGTATGTGGTTTTCGTATATTGGCGTGCATGGATTACCATTGTTACCCACGGGCGGTCCCATTTGTATCCTTATACATTTATGGATCCCCGGACCAATGATGTTCTCAGTATTACCAAAGGATGCCTCAAAGTGGGTTTCCAGTTTTTTATCATCGGCATTGTACTCTATATTGTGGGAGAGGGCCTTTGGCTCTTGGGATTTCCGCCGCAGGCGTGGACTTTTAACGGCTGATTCCCGTGAGCCGGTAAGGAGTTTTTTATGACAGCAAAAAAATCAAAAATCATCGGACAGAATGTAACGGACACCTCTGTTCCCTGTAAAAAATATCTGATTATTTCCGGTATCGGGTTTATTGCCCTTGCCGGTTATGCGGCCCGTTTGGCCTGGGTTTACACCACCTTCGGGGTATTTCCCCTGCAAGGAGTTATCATTCTTCTTATGGCGCTCCTTTTTTTAATCCATATCATTACTTCCAAGTGTATATATACGCTGAAAGATGATGAAATAGAAATCGTAAAAAAGAGTATTTTTAAGAAAAAAGAACTTCACATTCCGTATGAAAAGATTTTCGGCGTTCATCATTTTAAGAACCAGCTTATGAAGCCGGCGACTTACAGATATACATATCATATGTATAATCATTTGGATAACAGGGAAATATGGTCACTTCTTTTTGATATAGGCGAGCTGGAAAAAATCGGACGTATCATGATGACCGGTTCGGCCGCTTTTTGGCATGAATGTTCTCTCCGTATTCCCGACCGCGTAGGGATACCCCAGGAAGAAGTCATTGCCTATATGTACCGGAACATGAGAGAAAAACTGATTGCTTCAGGAAAGCTTTCACCGGAACTTCTGAAAAAATTGGAAGAATCGGAAAAAGGAAAGGAAATGACTTTTGAAGAGGGAATCGAGCAGCTCCGTCAGGAGGGAACCGACATGGGCGGCAAAGACTATGAAGTCACGTTAGAGGACCTCAAAGAAAAAGAAGGTTTCCGGGAAGATAAGCAGGAAGAAAAGAAATAAAATAATACATATAAAAATCGTCACGGCAAGGCTGTGGCGGTTTTTTATTGGAAAAATAAGCGGATTGGGAAAAGATGAACAGATAAAGAGGAGGATGAAAAGATAAGATAAAAAGAAAAAATGCAAGAAAAACAACGAAAAAATAAAAAAACCAGATTTTCAAAGATTATAAGAGATAAATCGAGAAAAAACGAGAAATAAACCGGCATAAAAATTTCTGGCGGGAAAAAGAGAAAGGAGACTTTATAATCTTTATATAATAAAATATTAATCAAATTTTTTATAATCCGGATATATAAATTTCTCATTTATAAAAAACAATACAATTTTTCAAATACATAAAAAATAACTATCCATGGGAAAAAGAAGTTATTTTTATAAAGGTCAAATTGAGAATAAAAAAACATAGATAACTATGAAAAAATAAGATAATCAAAGATAATATTAGAATATAGATTGCTATATAGAGAAAATAATCAAAAAGTCGAGTAAAACGGTATAAAGCTTGAAAATTCGTCGAATTTGGTCTAATATAATATCCGACGCTTGTAAAAATAAGCAAAGGGAATTTAAACGCTTTGTTCGAAGCAATCGGAAAGGGGGACGGAAAAAGGGGTTTATATACGTTTCGGTTCATAAGGTAAACAGCTATTTTTTATTATTCGTTAGTATGAATCCGGGACTGCTTGAAAGAATGTGAGCTTTTACCCGAAAGCGAATCACATATAGTTAGGGAAAGGTGAGATATTATGGATCCAGCTATTATTACGCTGTGCGTCCTTGCTGTAGCAGCATTCCTCTTCGTTACGGAATTGATTCCTCTCGCAGTGACTGCTATGGCTGCATGTACAGCATTAGGTATTCTCGGTGTACTTCCGTCGAAACAGGTGTATGCCGGCTTATCCAACTCTACCGTCGTACTCTTCGGCGGTATGTTCGTTATCGGCGCCGCTATGTTTAAGACCGGTCTTGCCGAAACAATCGGTATTGCCGTAGTAAAAAAAGCGGGAACAAATGAAATTCCGCTGATGGCAGCAATCATGACGGTAACCATCGTCTTGTCTGCCGTGTCTTCCAATACGGGAACCGTTGCGTGCCTGATGCCGGTTATCATCGGTATCTGCCAGGCGGCAAAAATCGCTCCTTCTAAGGAATTGATGCCGCTCGCTATTGCAGCCAACGTAGGCGGTACCATCACGATGATTGGTACACCACCGAACGTTATCGTAACCGGTGCACTGACGGCTGCGGGACTTCCGACTTTCGGATTCTTCGAATTCGCTTACATCGGTGTTCCCCTCTCTATTATTTTTGTACTGTACACTCTGTTTGTAGGCCGTCATTTCATTCCTGCCAAGTCCGGCGGAGATATGGATGAAGATGCTGTCAAAGCAGCTGCTGCAGAAGCAGGGGCAAGCGATGACGGTGAGCCGAAAAGCAAAGCCAAAATGTGGATTTCCGGACTCATTCTTTTGGGCGTTGTAGCTTGCATGGCTCTCGGCCTTAAGAACCTTCCGCTTCACACTGCAGCTGTTACAGGCGCAATCCTCTGCGTTGTTACAGGCTGTCTGAAAGAAAAAGAAGCCTATGCAGGTATTGACTGGGTAACAATTTTCCTCTTTGCCGGCATGCTTTCCGTAGCAACCGCTATGGATAAAACCGGTGCAGGTAAATTGATTGCCGACACCGTTGTAGGAACTATGGGTGCAAATCCGAACCCCTACGTTCTGACAGCTGTATTATTCCTGATTTCAAACGTACTCACTCAGTTCATGTCCAATACCGCTTCTGCAGCACTGCTTGCACCGATCGGTATTTCTATTGCCCAGTCCATCGGATGTGATCCGAAACCGGTACTGATGTCTCTCGGTATTGCCGCATCGATGGCATTTGCTACACCGATGGCAACACCTCCGAACACCCTCGTACTCGGACCTGGCGGATTCTCCTTCAATGACTATGCGAAGGTGGGAACTCCGATGTGCCTCATCGCACTTGTTGCCAGCGTAATTCTCATTCCGATTTTCTGGCCCTTCTAATCCGGAGAGCGGTATGAAAAAATGTCTTCTTGGTCTGACAGAAGACGCTTTACTGATATAAGTCAGATGAATTATTTATGAAAGGTGGAATGTATTTATGGAAACTCCAGGCCCAATTTCTATTTGCCTCACCAATATGGTGATCGTATTTGGAGTTCTCATTTTCTTAGCCTGTGTCATCGAATTGATTCACATAGTGGATCCGACAAAGAAAAAGAAATAATGAATTTAATTTCCTTATACAATATGCGAATATCAGGAGGTAAATAAATGGATGGATTTATGAGAGCACTGGTTTCCGTATGGACAGATTCGGGATTTTCCAATCTGACCTGGGAAAACTGTGTAATGATTTTGGTAGGCGTAGTCCTGCTTTACTTGGCAATTGCAAAAGAATATGAACCTTTGCTTTTGCTCCCGATTGCTTTCGGTTGTATCATGGCGAACTTCCCGAACACGGGATTTGAAACCGACATGGGCGTTATGATGGCTATCGGATTCGGTATCAAATATGAAATTTTCCCACCGCTCATTTTCATGGGTGTCGGTGCGATGACGGACTTCGGCCCGTTGATTGCAAACCCGAAGACCATGCTTCTCGGGGCAGCTGCCCAGATTGGCGTCTTCGTAGCACTAGCAGGTGCTATGATTCTCGGCTTCAACGTACAGGAAGCATCTGCTATCGGTATCATCGGCGGTGCTGACGGCCCGACCGCAATTTACCTGACATCTAAACTGGCTCCCCATCTTCTGGGTGCTATCGCCGTAGCAGCATACAGCTACATGTCACTGGTACCTTTAATCCAGCCGCCGATTATGAAACTTTTGACAACAAAAGAACAAAGAAAAATCAGAATGGTCAATCTTCGTCCCGTAACACATTTCGAAAAGGTTGTATTCCCGATTGTTGTATCTATTGTCGTATCCCTGTTGTTACCGCCGGTAGCAGCACTGATGGGCATGCTCTGCCTCGGAAACCTCTTCGAAGTATCCGGAGTAACGGCAAGACTGTCCGACACAGCACAGAATGCACTCTGCAACATTGTTACAATTTTCCTGGCAACCGGTACAGGTCTTACCATGTCGGGTGATAAATTCTTAAGACTGGAAACCATCATGATTATCTGCCTCGGTCTCTTTGCATTCGCAGCAGGAACAGCAGGCGGCGTACTCTTTGGCCAGATCATGAGAATTGCATCAGGCAACAAGATCAACCCGCTCATCGGATCTGCCGGCGTATCTGCCGTACCGATGGCAGCACGTGTATCCCAGGTAGTAGGCTTGAAGGACAACCCGTCCAACTATCTGCTGATGCAGGCAATGGGCCCGAACGTAGCAGGAGTTATCGGAACTGCCGTAGCAGCAGGAACGATGCTTGCCCAGTTCGGAGGCTGATTGAAAGCTTAAACAAAATAAAGACGCTCCCTTTTGGGGGCGTTTTTTGTATGGAAATCATGGCAATATACAACGGCAATTTTCAGGGAATCGTTTTCAAAAAGAAGGCGGAAAATAAATAAAGAGATAAACACAGAAAAAGAAAGATAAAAAGAGAATCAAAGAGAATAAAATCCTATTCAAAATTTCTATAAGAGAATAAAAGCAAAATTTATTATAATCACAATTTAATCATTTCATAAGACGAAGAGGAAAAAACGGACAGATTTAAAATTCTCATTTGTATCGGGAAAAACAATATGGATGATTTTCGATATAATAGAAGCGGTGTGCTTCAAAATGCTTCTGTCGAAAGTGTAATTGATAATATAAATACATAGCATACTATGAAAAAGAGAGAAAAACGACGATTAAATAAGAACATAGAATACTATGTATATAAAACGCCGTATAAGATGGAAAAACGCCCGAATTATTGAAAATTTGAAAAAAATTGGCTATTATAGGATTGGATGCTTATACCAATAATAATAAGCAACGGGAATACAAAGGCTCTGACCCGGAGCAAAAGAAAGGAGGCAATCAAACGGAGGGATACTGGTTTCCGGGAAGAAAAAATTCATAAGGGAAACAGCTATTTTATATTTATTACTAAAAATTATGAATTGATTACTTTCCGAAACATTGTGTTTTCTTTTGACCCGTAAAAGAATTCACGAACATTAAAAGGAAGGTGAACATTATGGATCCAGCTATGATTACGCTGTGTGTCCTTGCTGTAGCAGCATTCTTGTTTGTTACAGAATTGATTCCGCTGGCAGTTACCGCTATGGCAGCTTGTACAGCATTAGGTATCCTCGGTGTACTCCCGTCTAAACAGGTCTATGCCGGCTTATCCAACTCCACCGTCGTACTTTTCGGTGGTATGTTCGTTATCGGCGCCGCTATGTTTAAGACCGGTCTTGCTGAAGCAATCGGCTTATGGGTAGTAAAAAAAGCAGGAACCAATGAAATTCCGCTGATGGGCGCTATCATGCTTGTTACCATCATTTTGTCTTCCGTATCTTCCAATACGGGAACCGTTGCCTGCTTGATGCCGGTTATCATCGGTATCTGCCAGGCTGCAAAAATTGCTCCTTCTAAGGAATTGATGCCGCTGGCTATCGCAGCTAACGTAGGCGGTACCATCACAATGATCGGTACACCACCGAACGTTATCGTAACCGGTGCACTGGCAGCTGCAGGACTTCCGACCTTCGGATTCTTCGAATTCGCATTCATCGGTATTCCGCTTTCTATCATCATTTTGGTATATACCCTTTTCGTCGGCCGTCATTTCATTCCTGATAAAGCAGCCGGTGCTATGGATGAAGAAGCTGTCAAAGCTGCTGCTGAAGAAGCAGGTGCTACCAATGACGGAGCTCCGAAGAGCAAGAGCAAAATGTGGATTTCCGGACTCATTCTTTTGGGCGTTGTAGCTTGCATGGCACTCGGCCTTAAGAATCTCCCGCTTCACACCGCAGCTGTTACAGGCGCAATCCTCTGCGTCATCACAGGCTGCCTGAAAGAAAAAGAAGCCTATGCAGGTATTGACTGGGTAACGATTTTCCTCTTTGCCGGCATGCTTTCCGTAGCAACCGCTATGGATAAAACCGGTGCAGGTAAATTGATTGCCGACACTGTTGTAGGAGCTATGGGCGACAATCCGAACCCCTACGTTCTGACAGCTGTATTATTCCTGATTTCTAACGTACTGACTCAGTTCATGTCCAATACCGCATCTGCAGCACTGCTTGCACCAATCGGTATTTCCATTGCCCAGACAATCGGATGCGATCCGAAACCGGTACTGATGGCACTCGGTATTGCAGCATCGATGGCATTTGCTACACCGATGGCAACACCTCCGAACACCCTCGTACTCGGACCCGGCGGATTCTCCTTCAATGACTATGTAAAAGTCGGCGTTCCGATGTGCCTGATTTCCTGGGTAGCGTGCGTTGTTATCATCCCGATCTTCTGGCCGTTCTGATTTGACGGAAGATCATTTACCCGGTAGCCCCGTTTCATAAGAAATGGGGCGGCGGGTTAACAAATTTTGAAAGGTGGATTGTATTCATGGAAACTCCAGGCCCACTTTCTATTTGTATCACCAACATGGTTATTGTGTTTGCAGTTCTTATTTTCTTAGCTTGTGTCATTGAATTGATTCACGTAGTGGATCCGACAAAGAAAAAGAAATAATTATCGGTAAATACAATTTCTGTACATAGGAGGTACAAATATGGATGGCTTTATGAGAGCACTGGTTTCCGTATGGACAGATTCCGGATTTTCCAATCTGACCTGGGAAAACTGTGTAATGATTTTAGTAGGCGTAGTCCTGCTTTACTTGGCAATTGCAAAAGAATATGAACCTTTGCTTT
>OFML01000227.1_pt1 | contig 55135 bp, 59 predicted proteins | sample 1541831 | NCBI WGS metagenome assembly OFML01 (sample SAMN04209237, study PRJEB22552) | human gut metagenome | biome: gut; material: feces | host: Homo sapiens | place: USA: Oklahoma | reverse complement strand
AGCAAGACCACTATGTATGCTCCAGCTACAAAAGCGGTCGAGGCACCTGTTCTGCCCACTATATCCGGGAAGATGTACTGCGGGAACTGGTGTTGGAGCGCATCCGTGCGGTCAATGCCTATATTCGGCAGGACGTGGAGGTTTTTCAAGAGGAATGGCTGCAATGCCGCCGCTCCGATCAGGAACGCAACATCCGTGAAGATCGAAAGCGAGTGGAGCAGGCGAAGAAACGGCTGGCTGACCTGGATGTTCTTCTGTCCCGACTTTATGAGGATTTTGTCCTGGGCGATCTGAACAAAGAGCGGTACAAGAAAATGACCGCCGATTACGAGGCAGAACAGGAGCGGTTAAAACTCGAAATTGAAGTGACGGAAGAATGGCTGGAAACACAGGAAACCATGAGTGCAGATGTAGAGGCCTTTGTCGCTCTAACCCAGAAGTATGTGGATGTGCCGGAATTGACACCTACGATAGTCAATGAATATATCAAGAAGATTGAGGTGTTTGCGCCGGACAAATCCAGCGGCAAGCGGGTACAGAAGGTGAAAATCTATTTCAACTTCGTGGATGACGTAGAGATTCCTGTGATTTCCGAGCCTGTTGTTGCGAAATCTACCCTTGGACGCAGAAAAACGGCGTGACCATTACGGTCACACCGTTCTCTGCCCCTCGCAAAGCTAAATAGTACCTTATCACTATTAAGCCTTTGTACAGCGGGTTTTTTTGATTTTTGCACCGCTGTGCAAAAATCCGCTTGACTCTTGCATTCCCACAAATTTGTTGTACAATAAAAATACCGAACTTTTTTGCCACAACGCTTTACAGAGAAAGGAAGATTTTCTCCATGCTCACCCAGGAACATCTGCAGGACGCCGTCGATTACGGTCGCTGCTTTATCAAACTCGGAAGCCCTGCTTCCTACATTCCTGAACTTGCACGGGTCAACAAATACCAGCTGGGAGCCTGCATCGTCAATCTGGACGGTACGGTGATGGAATGCGGCGACACCCGCACCCGCTTTACCATCCAGAGCATCTCCAAGCTGGCTTCGCTCATCCTTGCTATCAGCGACAAGGGCAGCGACTACCTCTTTCACGACAAGGTCGGCGTAGAACCCACCGGCGACCCGTTCAACTCTATCGTCAAACTGGAAACCAAAACCAAGCCCTTCAATCCCTTCATCAATGCGGGAGCCATCACCGTTGCCGACTGCATCGAAGGCAACAGCTCAGAGGAAAAATTCGAGCGCTTTTTATCCTTTGTACGCAAGCTGTGCGGCGATGAGGAAATTTCGCTCAATGAGGCGGTCTATCTCTCGGAAAAAGCCACCGGCGACCGCAACCGCGCGCTTGCCTACTACCTGAAAGCCAGCGGTATCCTGGAGGGCAATGTAGAAGAGTGTCTGGATTTTTATTTTAAGATGTGCTCGGTCAATGTCACCGCAGTGGACATCGCTCAGATGAGTGCTGTGCTTGCCAACCACGGCGCCTGCCCAGTCACCCAGGAGGAACTGATTCCTAAAGAAAGTGCCAAGGAAGTCCGCGCCCTGATGCTGACCTGCGGAATGTACGACGGCTCAGGTGAATTTGCCATGACCGTCGGCTTTCCTGCCAAGAGCGGCGTCGGCGGCGGCATTGCGGCAGCGCTGGTCGACCGTATGGGCATCGGCGTCTTTGGTCCTTCGCTGGACGAAAAGGGCAACAGCGTCGGCGGTATCAAAATTCTGGAGCATCTCTCCAAGAACCTGGACTTCAATCTCTTTTAGTAAAAATAAAAAGCTCCCCGATGGGGAGCTTTTTATTTTTACCGTTCGTCAATGCGTCTGCCATAGCGGTCGTAGCAGCGGCGCAGTCCCCGTTCGATCGGAACATACGGGATAATCAGCGCAGTCACATACATCGCCAGCAGGGTGCGTTCCACCTTGTCAGCCGGCAGCAGGAAAACCCCGACCACCGTCAGAATCAGGGTGACCAGTCCCAGCCCGACCATCCATCTGCCATAGCGCACATGGGAATACAGCCAGGTGTCCGGGCTTTTCAGCGCCCACTGGGTGCGGTATCCGATGAAGAAATAGCCCATATTGTCCGGGTCCTTCGGATATGCCGGCGGCTTGTGAATCCACCAGAACCCCCAGATAATCAGCAATACAGGAATCAAGAGCAACAGCATGGTTTGACAGCCCTTTCTAAACATTCTTTGTTGTGTCCTGATAACTCAACTTCCTTTTAGTATAGCACAATTCGAGCCGTTTGTAAATTTATCCTGCTAAAACGCCAGCAGCGGAAATGTAAATTTTCTCTTGACAAACCCACCTGCCGGATGTATACTAAGGTCAAAGCTAGTTAGTTACTCAACTAATTAACCATATAACAAAAGGAGGTGTCCTGTTGAAGATCGACTTTGGGAGCCAAACTCCCATCTTCTTACAGCTATCTCAAGGACTGGAGGACGAGATTTTGTCCGGTGTCTACCGTGAAGGGGAGCAGATTCCTTCCATCACCGAGCTTGCTGCCAGCTATAAAATCAATCCCGCTACCGCCCTCAAGGGCATCAATCTGCTGGTGGATGCGGGCATCGTCTACAAGAAAAGAGGAATCGGAATGTTTGTCAGCCAAGGAGCTTTGCAGCTGCTCAAAGAAAAAAGACAGGATGAGTTTTTTCAGCAGTACGTTCTTCCGATGGTGCAGGAGGCAAAACGCCTCTCCATCCAGCCGGAAACGCTGCGCGATTGGATTGAAAGGGGATTTGCAGAATGAAACTGGATTGCATAGATGTAAGCAAGCGCTTTGGCTCGGTCACCGCTCTCGACCGCCTGAACCTTCATCTGGAGGACCGGCGAATCCACGGTCTGCTCGGACGCAACGGCGCCGGAAAAACGACCCTGCTGCGAATGATGGGCAATCTGATACAGCCCTCCGACGGTCAGCTGCTCTGGGAAGGAAAGCCGCTGTGGGAAAATCCGCAGGCACAGCAGCAGATTTTCCTGTCGACCGAAAAATCCTGGTTTTCTGAACTCAATGCCAACGAGATTGCCCGCTGGATGAAGCGAAGCTATCCGAACTTTTCTTCCGAGCAGTTTTTTGCCTGGGCAAAACGGTTTGAACTCAACTGCAAAACCCCTAACCTCAAACTGTCCACCGGTTACCGCTCGGTCCTGCGCGCACTGCTGGCTCTGTCGGTCCACACGCCGTTGCTGCTACTCGACGAACCGACCCTTGGCATGGATGCCTTCCATCGGGAACTGTTTTATAAGCTGCTCATCGAAAGCTACACCGAATCGCCCTCCTGCATCCTGCTGTCTACCCATCTCATCAGCGAGGTAGAAGGTCTGCTGGAACGGGTCACCATCATCGACCACGGAAAGCTGCTGGTCGATGAAGAGGTCGAAACGCTGCTGGAGCAGGGCTACTGTGTGTCCGGTCGCATTGCCGAGGTGGATGACTTCTGTGCAGACAAGCGGGTCATCGGCTCCAACGTCGTCGGTGGACTCAAGACTTCCGCCATCTTGGGCAAGCGGCAGGCTCCACCCGCTTCGCTGGACATCAGCGGCTTGAGCTTACAACAGCTGTTTGTTCAGCTGGTCGGCAGTGCGACGGACGAAGACGACCCAACTATGAAATAAAAGGAGGCTTTTTCTGATGAACACCAAAACATCCTTTCTCTTTCAAATTTCCGAGTACAAATGGACAGTTCTTCTGTTCTATCTGGTTTCACTGCTCATCATGGGCACCAGTATCACCCTTTCCGATGGGTCAACCGTATCCGGTCTGGAGGTAGCCACCTGCTTCTTTCTGCTGGTGTGCGGAATGAACTTTCAAAGCGCCCTGATGTTCCATTTGCAGATGGGCTCCACCCGCCGCACCTTTTTCAAGGGCTGGTTGCTCTCCTCCTGCGCTGTCTGTCTGATGACCGCCGCTTTGAATCTTACCGTTCTTCTCATCAGTCAGCTGATTGGAATCCCGATGGGCTCCCCCATCTTTGCCATCCCCATCTCTTCGGTCGTGCTGCGAATGGCGGTCGGTCTGCTCTATCAGTTTGCCACCTTCTTGCTGTTTATCAGCCTCGGCTACCTGCTTTCCGTCCTCTTCTATCGTTTAAATAAGATGGGGCGCTGGATAGTCGGCATCCTGTTGGGCTGCACCTTGCTTGCTCTTTTGTACTATCTGGCGCAATTCGACAGTGTGTTCGACCAGCTTTATCTGCTGCCCTATCAGCATCCGCTGCTTTCTTCCTCCATCTATCTGCTGATTTCTTTGGCGATGCTCTCTCTGTGCTGGCTGATGGTTCGCAGCAGCCCGAGCAAATAAGCAAAAACAAGCTTTTTCCTGTCAGCTTGCCTAAAAAAATTTTTTCATTCTGTTGGTTTTCCCTCTTGTCAAACGCGCAAAAATACGGTATACTAAAGATACAGGAAAATAAACTAAATTGGTATACATTTAAGATAATCGAATTCGATTGAAGAAAGAAGGAAACGACTTATGAAATTTTATGTTTGCAAACACTGTGGAAATATCATCACTTTTGAAGAGAACAAAGGCGTTCCGGTTGTCTGCTGCGGCGAAAAGATGAGCGAACTGGTTCCGGGCAGCGTAGATGCTGCTGCGGAAAAACACGTTCCGGTCATCAGCGTAGAGGGCAACAAGGTCACCGTTACCGTTGGCGAAGTGGCTCACCCAATGCTCGAAGAGCATTTCATCAAATGGATTGTTCTGGAAACCGCACAGGGCAGCCAGCGCAAAGAGCTGAAGGCAGGCGAACAGCCGCAGGCTGTTTTCATGCTGACCGATTGCGACAAACCCGTTGCTGCTTACGCTTACTGCAACCTGCATGGTCTGTGGAGCGCAAACGCATAAATCCCCTTTCATCGAACAAACCGCCGGAAGAAGATTTCTTCCGGCGGTTTTCCCTTGACGCTTTTGCCGTTTTTTTGTATAATGAGGAAAGCATTTTACAGATTGGAGAATTTTGCATGAAAAAACAGGACCGCATCCTTCTGCTTTCCTTTGCCGGCATTGCCCTTTTGATGCTGGGTATCTTCTTTATCATGGAACATTTGCAGGGTCCGCAGGCATATGCACTGATTTCGGTGGATGGAAACAACGTCCGCGAAATCGAGTTGCACGCTGCACCGGACCAGCAGATCAACCTGTCGGAATATGGAGCCAAAGTGGTGCTGGAAATTTCTGACCACCGGATACGCTTCCTTTCCTCCGACTGTCCCGACCACCTCTGCATAGGCTTTGGCTGGCTGGACCATCAGCCGCAGAGCGCCGTCTGTATGCCCAATCGGGTGGCAGTCACCATCAACGACCAGCCGACCCTTGCCGAATAAAAAAACAGAACGCCGACCGATGTTTTGCATCGGTCGGCGTTTATTGTCAGTCTGTCCGGGTAACGGATATCCTTTAAAGTCTTCGAATCGGGAAAAGCATATAATCCTTTCCGCTTTTCGGACAGGAAAAATCCTGGATTGCTCCCACCAGCGGGATTTGATTCTTCTGCATATAGTCCAGTACCTCTGAAAATGTATTTTCCGTTTCCACCTTGGCACAAAGATACTCATAGCCCGGGATGTTCCATTTTGTCCAGCCTTCAGGAGCTTGCGCCTCATCCAGACATTCCACACCTGCAAGGTACAAGCCTTTGCTGAAATTTTCTTCCCACGGTTGGTATGAGCGGGAAAAATCGGACATGGCACCCCAAATTCCCACCAAGTTGCCATCCTTGTCCTTTTTGGCAAGCGGCTGCACCTGCGCAAAATGTGCATTGGCATCCGCCCACAACCTTTGGATAAAGCCCTGCCCCTCCAAGGTGGAACCTTCTTTCCCAATCACAACAAAAGCGTCCTTGATACATTTTTTTAGCTTCATACAAACACCTCCCGGCTTCAAGATGTCCGTTTACTCGGCTTCCTTCCATCCCACAAATGAAAATACAGGAACAGCCACAACAGAAAACTGTTGTGGCTGTCGTATTTGGGGATTTGGAGGATTATTTCTCGTCTACACGTTTTTTACGCAGATATTTGTCTACTGCCTCTACCATGTTTTCCGGCATCTTTCTTGGAACCGGGAATACCACTGCATTGACCATGTGGTCTGCAAATTCCTGTACGAAAGCTGCGGTCTTTCCAAAGTTCTTATAATCGAGGTAGTCGATGACATCGTGACGGCAGTGGATCATTGCGCCGCCATTTCTGCCAAAGCGGCAGAAGTTGATTGCCGGAACTCCCTCGTTTGCAAACGGAACCGAGTCACTGGAATAAACCTCCTGTGTAACATCGGTGGAGAAGCCGACCTCTTTTGCCAGATACTCTACAAAGCGGCAGAGGGACTCGTCTGCCATGATGGCAGCCCAGTCTGCACCCAGAACCGGACCGGCTACGTCGACGTTGATCATCAGCTGAACGTCCTTCAGCTCATCCTTGTGGGCAGCAACATACGCTTTGGAGCCCAGCAGACCAACCTCTTCCGAGCCGTACCAGCAGAAGGTCAGGTTGCGCTTTGGAGGATTCTGTTTATAATGACGTGCCAGCTCCATCAGGATGGCAGAGCCTGCGCCGTTGTCGTATACACCGTGGCTGAACTCAACGCTGTCAAAGTGTGCGCCGAAGGTGATGTTCTCATTGGTGTCCTCGGTGCCTTTGATCTGCAGCACTACGTTTCTGGATGGACGGGTCACATCGTCCTGAATCAGGGTGAAGGTCACCGTTTCCGGTTCGCCTTTGACCAGCTCCATCGCATCGATGGCACGCAGAACGCCGCCGGGAACCGTGCCGTAGCGCAGTGCCCAGTAACGCAGTTCTCTTTCGCCCAGGTCGGTATCCTCACGAACATCCGAAACGTTTCCGTTCCAGGTCAAAAATCCTGCAACACCATAACGAACCAGCTTCTCATACACTTCTTCATTGAGTCTGCCGCTATTGACCAAAACGATCTTGCCCTTTTTGTCATACAGGTCGATGTCGTTGCCCTGCTGTACATAAGCAAACTCTGCGGTCAGACCTTCCGGTGGGGTGCTGCCCGAACGGCGGTAGCCTTTGATCTCCCATTCTTTGCCCAGTGCTTTCAGCGAAACCTTGTGGATGTCAGCGGTTTCTACCATAAATTCTTCAATGGTCGCTTCCATACCCTCTTTTGCCAACTCATCCTTGATGATATTGGCAGCTCTGGTTTCCTCCGCAGAGGTGCTGGTGCGGATAAAGTTGATTTTTTCCAGGTCCGCAAAGATGCGTTTTCCCATTGCATCGGTGTTTTTCAAAATATCCATGTTCTGCACTCCTCTTCTCATGATATAATCAAATGATTTTCCTAACAATTTTGTCAAAACCTTCGCAGCTTTGATTCAGTTTTTGCTTTCAGCGTTTTGTATAAATTCTATGCCATAAATTTATACAAATATGTGCGAACTGTTTTTCAAACACAGTATACCACAATCTTATCGCGGATACAATCCTAAATCAATGAAAAAAGATGCCCAAAGAAAATTTCTTTGGGCATCTTTTAAAAGCATTTACTTATTTTTGTTGCAGAGGTGGCAGGCTACAAAATGATTTGGTTCTACCTCCTGCAGCACAGGGGACTGGGTAGCACAGATGTCCATTGCATAACGGCATCTTGCTCTGAATTTGCAACCCGGTGGCGGGTTGATTGGGCTTGGCACCTCGCCCTCGAGCTTGATACGCTGACGGGTTGCTTCCACATCCGGGTCTGCTGTCGGGATTGCCGAAATCAGCGCCTGGGTGTATGGATGCAGCGGTCTGTCGTACAGGTCGTGGTTGCTGGCAAGCTCTACCATCGAACCGAGGTACATAACGCCTACACGGTCGGAAATGTGCTTGACCATCGACAGGTCGTGCGAGATGAACAGATAGGTCAGACCAAACTCTCTCTGGAGCTTGATGAGCAGGTTGACAACCTGTGCCTGAATGGAAACGTCGAGTGCGGAGATTGGCTCGTCGCAGACGATGAACTTTGGTTCTACCGCCAGTGCGCGGGCAATTCCGACACGCTGACGCTGACCACCGGACAGCTCGTGTGCAAAGCGGTTGGCGTAATCGGCACTCAGACCGACCTTGTTGAGCAGCTCTGCGACCTTATCGTTCTTTTCTTTATCGGTCAGCTTGAAGTGGACGTCCATACCCTCAGAGATAATCTCTCCGATGGTCATACGAGGGTCCAAAGAAGCATATGGGTCCTGGAAGATAATCTGGACGTTCTTGCGGAACTCCAGCAGGTCTTTTCCCTTCAGGGTGGAGATGTCCTTGCCGTCAAAGACAACCTTGCCGGAGGTGGGTTCATACAGCTTCATCATAGTTCTGCCGCAGGTGGTTTTTCCGCAGCCGGACTCGCCTACCAGACCCAATGTTTCGCCGCGTTTGATGGACACGCTGACGTGGTCCACCGCTTTCAAAGTTTGTTTGCGACCTGCTTTAAAGAATTTGCACAGGTCTGTGACCTCCATGATGGTGTCGGCATTTTGCAGTTTTTCGATTACCTGGTCCATTATTTCGCCTCCCTGTCATAGAAGGATTTTACCTTTGGTGCATTTGGATGCTGCAACCAACAGGATACCTTGTGGGTATCGGTGATGGTGGTTTCAAACGGATTGCGCTCTTTACAGATTGGCATACAGTATTCACATCTGGATGCAAACGGGCAGCAGTTGAGCGGCAGGATCAAATCCGGCGGAGTGCCTTTGAGCGCATACAGTTCCTGCTTGGATTCTTTTGCCAGCTTTGGAACCGAGCTGAGCAGTGCCCAGGTGTATGGATGCTTGGAATCGTAGAAGATTTCCCTTGCAGTACCGCGCTCTACGACCTGACCGGCGTACATAACCTGAATTCTGTCTGCAAAGTTTGCTACAACACCCAGGTCGTGGGTAACCAGAATGATCGCAGTGTTCATCTTCTCCTTCAGCTCGCGCATCAGGTCCATGATCTGTGCCTGGATGGTTACGTCCAGTGCAGTGGTCGGTTCGTCTGCAATCAGAATCTTCGGATTGCACGCCAGAGCCATTGCAATCATAACACGCTGTCTCATACCGCCGGACATCTCATGCGGATAGCTGTCCACACGTTTTTCCGCGCTTGGGATGTTTACCATCTTCAGCATACGGATTGCTTCTTCCCTCGCCTCTTTTTTGCTCAGATGGCGATGGATGCGCAGGCTTTCCATAATCTGTTTGCCGACGGTCATGGTCGGGTTCAAAGAGGTCATCGGGTCTTGGAAAATCATGCTGACCTCGTCGCCTCTGAATTCGCACAGTTCTTTTTTGTTCAGCGCCAGTACGTCCTTGCCGTCGCAGGTGATCTGGGAGCCTTCCTTGATGACAGCGAACGGTGGTTTGAGCAGGCGCAGGATGGATTTTGCTGTTACGGTTTTGCCGCAGCCAGACTCTCCAACAAAGGCGAGGGTCTCGCCTCGGTTCAGCTCAAAGCTGACGCCGCGGACTGCCTTGACCTCACCCGCATAGGTGTTGAAGGATACGCTGAGGTCTTTTACTTCTAAGATTTTATCGTTTGCCATAAGGATCCTCCTACTTTCTCAGTTTCGGGTCGAGAGCGTCGCGCAGTCCATCGCCCAGCAGGGTGAAGGAGAGCATGGTCAGTGCAATCATCAGCGATGGGAAGAACAGCTGGTAAGGGTAGAACATGAAGTTCTGCTGTGCAGCGGATGCAAGCGCACCCCAGCTGGTATCCGGCGGCTGGATGCCCAGACCGATATAGCTCAGGAATGCCTCAGAGAAGATGTAGCCCGGGATATCGAAGGTGATAGCAACGATGATGATGCCGATGGTGTTTGGAATCATGTGACGCATGATGATTTTAAACGGAGAAACGCCCAGTGCGTTTGCAGCCAAAACGTATTCCTGGCTCTTGAGCTGGAGCATCTGTCCACGAACCAGACGTGCGATACCGCACCAGCCGGTCAGGGTCAGCGCCAGCATCATGGTGCCGATGCTCTTGGAATCGGTAACAACCGAAATCAGGATGACGATAATCAGATACGGGATGCTCAGCAGGACCTCAACGATACGCATCATAATGTCGTCTACAATGCCACCGAAGTAGGAAGCGATACCGCCGTAGATACAGCCGATGACGCTGGCAACCACTGCACCGACAACACCGATCATAATCGAAACACGTCCGCCCTGCCATACGCGAGCAAACAGGTCACGACCCAGCGAGTCGGTACCAAACCAGTGCTCTGCACTTGGTTTCTGGTTGATGGCGGAAGTGTCCATCTGCTCGAAGTTATAGCCGGAGATAGCAGGTCCGATACAAACCATTACAATCAAAAGCAGCAAAACAATCAGTGCTACCAGTGCGATTTTATTTTCTTTGAGTCTTCTCCATGCGTCTGCCCAGTAGCCAATCTTTGGACGGGCAATGATGTCGCCGGAGAAATCATCGGTGCCGATGATTTCAAACTTTTCCGCCGGAATGTCTTCCCATTCCGCTGCAGAATGGATATTCTGTTCTGTAGCCATGGTGTTCCTCCTTATTTAATGCGGATACGCGGGTCAAAGATGGTGTAGGCAATATCAATCAGCAGCTGCGCTACAACAAACAAAGCCGCTGCAAAGATGGTCGTACCGATGATCATGGTGTAGTCACGGTCGTTGATCGAGGAAACATAGTAGAAACCAAGACCCGGGATACCGAACATCTTTTCGATGACGAAGGAGCCGGTGAAGATACCGGAAATCTGTCCGCCCAGGATGGTGATACAAGGCAGGAAGGCATTCTTCAAAACGTGGTCCTTGATGATATGGAAGCGGCTGACACCCTTTGCCTCAGCGGTCAGGATGTAGTCCTGTCCCATGACGTCGAGCATATTTGCCTTGAGGTAACGGGCATAGGTCGCAATACTTCCGAAGCACATTGCGATGATCGGCAGGATCATGTGCTTTGGTTTACCCCATCCGCTGGTCGGCAGGATCTGCCATTTAACCGAGAAGAGGTACTGAAGCATCGCCGCCAGTACGAAGACCGGTATGGTGATACCCAGCATGGCGATAAACATAACCAGATAGTCCGGCCACTTGTTCTTGTTTAGCGCCGCCACAATACCTAAGACAATACCGGTGGTTACACCGAACAGCAGCGCAATACCACCGTTCATACCGGATACCTTGGAGTTGGTCAGCAGGGTATCGGTGATGCTTTTACCCGGATATTTGAGCGATTCACCCAGGTCACCTTTGGTGATCAGGTTTTTCATAAAGATTCCATACTGCTCGGTGAGAGGTTTATCCAAACCGTATTTTGCGTAGTAGTTTGCCTTTGCCTGCTCCGGCAATTTGTTTGCCATCGCACCCAATGGGTCACCAGGAATCGAGTGCATCATGAAGAAGGTTACTGTTGTGATAATCAGCAGAGTAACCAACATATACCCGATTCGTTTCAGGATATATTTTATCATAATTCTCCCCCTTAATTGGAAAAGAAAAGGTGACCTCTCCTGAGATCACCTTTCTGTTCATAACCTCTTTATTTATGAAACACAATACAACAAAGAGTCCTTATTCAGACAAGTGAATTAGTCTGGACGACCGCTAGTATACGCGTATTTCAGACCAGTCGAGGTAAACGACATTGTGTTGCTGTTCTTTACGTATTTGTAACGATATGTGTTAGAAGCTTCGTTTACAACTGGACAAATCGGAGCTTCGTCCATCAGAATGGTTTCAGCCTGTTTGTACAGCTCAATACGTTTTGCCTCGTCCATTTCAACAGCAGCCTGATCCATCAGCTTATCGTATTCTTCGTTTGCCCAGAAGGTTGGGATTGCTGTGGAATCGGATCTCATCAAAGAAAGCATTGCGTATGGGTCGTTGTAGTCGATACTCCATACCATGTAGCCCATCTGATATTCGCCGGCGTTGATTTTGGACTGGAAGCTTCCCCATTCGTTGAAGTCCAGAACTACGTTTACGCCCAGAACTTCTTTAAATTTCTGCTGGTAGTATTCGCCGTAGTTTTTGATCCACTGGTTGGTATCGCCCAGGCTAAAGGTAACTTCCAGAGTGGAAGGATCGGAACCCAGACCCAGCTCTTCCATACCTTTGATCAGGAGCTCTTTTGGATCTTCTTTTCCAACCATTGCTTTCAGAGGAGCCTCTACCTGTTCTCTGTAAATACCCAGTTCGCCGCTGGAAACGCCATCTGGTACCCATGCGTATGCAGGTTCCATGGTGTTGAAGTAGATGGATTTCGATACATCCTCACGGTCGATTGCCAGAGTGAATGCTTTTCTGATATTTTTGTTTGCAAACAGCTCGTCTTTTGTATTGAAAAAGTGATAACGAACAGAAGGAGAAACGTTATGAATGTACTGAACTTCTTCCATTGCACCAAATTTTTCCATCCACTCCGGTGTACCGCATCCGCAGGAGTCGATAGAACCGTTGGTGAAGGAGTTGAAGATGGTGTTCTCATCGTTCATGATTTTGTAGTTGATGGTCTGCAGATTTACGCTGTCTTTATCCCAGTAAGAATCATTCTTAACCAGAACCATTTCAGCGTTGTGCATCCAGGATTCTACTTTAAAAGGACCACAGTAAACCAGGTTGGTAGCTTCTGCACCGTAGCTTTCGCCGTACTGCTCCACGATGTCCTGACGCTGTGGCTGCATGATTCTGCCATCGGTCAGAGAAAGGAAGTATGGAGTTGGCTGCTCGAGGGTAAATTCAACAGTCTTGTCGTCGATTGCTTTTACACCCAGCTCAGATGGGTCCATCTCGCCTGCCAGAACTGCGTTTGCGTTTTTAACACAGGTCAGCAGGTAGGAGTTTGGAGAACCGGTTTCCGGGGTCAGGGTTCTTACGATGGAGTAAACATAGTCCTGTGCTTTAACAGGCTGACCGTCGCTCCAGGTGTTTTCGCGCAGATGGAAGGTCCATACGGTACCATCTTCATTGGATTCCCAGGATTCAGCGCCTGCGCCCTCACGGATGTTTTTGCCATCTTTTTCAGCCAGTCTGGTCAGTGGCTCCATTACATTGTTCAGAACACCGCCACCGATACTGTCGTTACCGATAACGCCGTCCAAGGTTGTTGGGTCTGCACTCAGGTAGCCGTTGAAGTACTGCTCTGCATCCAGCACGTTGCCGTCGATGGTCTTCTGCTCTGCGCTTGGCTGAGCAGCGCTTTCCTCTTTGCTCTCGCCGCCGCAAGCAGCCATAGAAAGCATCATCGCACCTGCCAGCATAACTGCCAGGATTCTTTTGATTTTCATGATTGTTTCTCCTTTCGGGCTTAACAAACTCTCTTTTTGTTTTTTATCTTTACACGCTTTTGCGTGCATAAGCCAAATAAAATTTCCATTCGGAAGATTGTTTCGGGAAGACCGAAACAAAACAGGCATGCCTGTTTTTTAAGAAAAAGTAAATACATCTTCAATCGGGCGGCTTGCCTTCAGGCTGTAATGCTGCACAATCTCTTTGCTGATTTGGCAGATGTCGCCGGTGTGGTAGCACTCCAACAGCCTTTGATGCGATTGGCAGTATTCCTGCCGGTCAAAGCTGCCATTGTTTCTGCCGGCATAGAAGATTGCCAGATTATGGATGTTGGTGCTTTTCCACAGCTCTGCAAGCTTTTTTAATCCTGCTTGCTCGATTACTGCGGCATGGAAGCGATTGTCCTGCTGTGCCAGCTGATAGAAATCGCAGTCTTCCTGTTCCATCTGCCCCACACAGTCCTGCATCTGCTGCAAAGCTTGCTGTACGGATTTGCCCTTTTGCAACAGACGTGCCGCTAAAATTTCCAGCGTCGCCCGCAGCAAACAGATTTCATAAACATCCTGACCGCTCACCTGTGCAACCGAGCATCCGACGTTGCGCTCATACTGCACCAGACCTTCCTGCTCCAGCTGCCGCAGCGCCTCGCGGACCGGTCCCCGGCTGACGCCCAGCTGCTGCGCCATCTCGTTTTCCTTGATGCGCTCTCCCGCTTGAAAGTCTCCGGTCAGAATTCTTTGTCGAATCTCGTCTACCACTTCCTGCCGCAGGGTTTTATAGTTTAACTTAGGCATCCGTTCCCTCCGTGCTGTTGGTAGTATGTATAAAGATTACTGTACGCAGAAGATTGTCTACAATCTTTACGAGAGCTATTGTATCATAGTTGTTTATTGATTGCAACAAATTCGCTAACACTTTGTTCATCTTATTCATTTTTAAGCTGCCATTTATGGATATTTTGCATATAAAACAGCCTCATTTTCCTCTCAAAGTGACCAAAGAGTTATTTTTTATGACAATCTAATTGAAACCGGAGATACAATTCCGCTTTTCTGGAAATGGTACTGCATTAAAAATTGACATTGATTTTATATGGAAATTCCTCGGTCGAAATGCCATGGTCCTTGAGATAACCGATGGTTGTTTCCATATAATGATCGATCAATGTTTTGCAGATAACCTGCACGTCGCCGGTCTTTACCGCATCCAGCACCCTGCGGTGAATTTTCTCCTGATTGTGTACTACATATTCGTTTTTGCCCGCGCCGCGATAAAAGACGATGGTGTTGCCGCTGTCCATGCTGCTCCACAGGGTATACAAACGTTTGAGTCCGCACTCTTCAATAATGCAGGCGTGAAACTGGTTATCATTTTCAATCACTTCATCAAACTGTTCAAGCTGTTCGATGGTTGCCATCCGCTGCACAATCTGCCCCATCTTTGCGATAGTCTGCTCAGAAAATTTGCCGTCGCACATCTTGACCGACAAAATCTCTAAATTGGCGCGCAGCAGATACACCTCATAGACGTCCCTTGCATTAAATTCCTTGACAAAACATCCCACATGAGAGGTGTACTCCACCAACCCTTCCTGCTCGATCTGGCGCAGTGCCTCCCGGACCGGACCACGGCTGACACCCAGGTCCTCTGCCATCTCCTGTTCGACAATTCTTTCTCCCGGGCGCAGCTGACCGGTCAACAGCTTCAGTCGTATTGCCTGCGTCACCTGCTCGCGAAGGGTCTGGCGCATAATCTTTGCCATATTTTCTTCCTCCCAACTTTCCTTTCATATAATCATACATGAAAAATACATTCATACGATAACACACCCTTCCCCTCTTTGCAATCCAAATCTGGGGTTTTATGCAATTTTATGGATTTTTTGGCAAATTCCCCTCTCCTTTTTACAAAGAATTCGGCTGCTCCTCCCTCTTTCAGGCAGATGATGCCCATAAAAAATCTGCAAAGGTCTTGACAAGGCGACAGGATGCTGGTATTATTGTATTAATCACTTAATACAATAAGCATTGAAGGGAGGCAGACAGATGACCTGGGTCTTTGACGACAAGCTGCCAATCTATCTTCAGATCATACAGATTCTGAAAGCGGATATTGCGCGAGGCAAATATCAAACGGGAGAAAAGCTGCCTGCGGTGCGCGAACTGGCGCTGACCGCAGGGGTAAATCCCAACACCATGCAAAAGGCTTTGGCAGAACTGGAGCGGGATGGGCTGGTGAAAAGCCAGCGAACCTCCGGTCGCTTTGTCACCGATGATAAGGAGAAGATTATGGAAGTACGACGCACACTGGCTTATGACGAAATTGAGCGGATGGTGGAAACCATTTCGTCGCTGGGCTACCAGAAGGACGATATTCTTCGGCTGCTGGAAAAATATCTGGCAGAGCAAAAGTAGATTTTCTATTCCCTACCACAAGAAAGGAAGGTTTGTATGAGTGAAAACAACGCCATCATGCAGGGCGGTTCGGTCGCAGAAAGCTGTGTTCTTCAAATCAGCGACCTACATAAAAGCTATGGCTCCCATCCGGTTTTGGAAGGAGTCAGCTTCTCGATTCCACGCGGCAAGATTGTGGGACTGCTCGGTCCCAACGGCTGCGGCAAAAGCACCATTATGAAGATGATTTCCGGTCTGCTTCCCGCCGATAACGGAAGCATCCTGATTGACGGACATCTGCCCGGGCTGGTCAGCAAATCCATTGTTTCGTACCTGCCGGAGCGCACCTATCTCAACGATTGGATGAAGGTCAGCGAAGTGCTGCAATTTTTCAGCGATTTTTATGCCGATTTCGATTTGGAACGGGCACAGCAGATGCTGGCAGATCTGCACCTCTCTCCCAACACCCGCCTGAAAACGATGAGTAAAGGCACCAAGGAGAAGGTTCAGCTGATTCTGGTGATGTCCCGCCGCGCACAGCTCTATCTGCTGGACGAACCCATCGGCGGTGTGGACCCGGCTGCCCGCGAGTATATCCTGAACACCATCCTCAAAAACTTTGACGAGTCCTCCTCCATCCTCATCACCACCCACCTGATTCAAGATGTAGAAGCCATCTTCGACCAGGTCCTGTTCCTCAATCAGGGCAAGATTGTGATTGACGGAGAGGTGGACGAAATTCGTCAGCAACACGGCAAATCTATCGACCGACTCTTCAGGGAGGTATTTAAATGTTAGGAAAAATGCTCAAATATGACCTCAAGGCAATGTCTAAAACGATGCTGCCTTTCTTTCTGGTCATCATTGGAATGACCGTCCTCAACAGCTTTTTCATCCATTTTGAATGGATGACCGGCATCATCGCCGGCAGCAGTATCATCTTCGGACTGTTCATCGCATTGGGGGTCACCGCTTTGGTGATGATTATTACCCAATTTTATCACAACGTACTGGGCGACGAGGGATATTTGACCAACACTTTGCCGGTGGGTGTGGATGTCATCCTCTTCTCCAAGCTGCTTTCTGCCATGATTTGGCTGTGCTTGAGCGGAGTGGTCGGCATCATCGTCCTCTTTATTACCCTTGCTACCACTGCCGGTGCTTCCGAATTTTTCTCGGCAACCTTTGATGTCATCCAGGCTTTCTTCCTTGCTTTCAGAGAGTACACCTCCGGCACCCTTTCCGTCCTGCTTCTGGTGGTTTTGGGCATACTGGCTTTCCTGGTTTTTCTTGCCAACGAAATCCTGCATTTCTACTGTGCGATGGCTTGCTCGCAGCTGCCCATCCTTTCAAAAAACCGCATTGTCGGCTCGTTCATCGCTTACTTTGTATTGAATATTCCTTTAACTATCCTGATGGCTGCCATCATGGGCGGGCTTACCTGTGCGGCTAACCTTTCTCCTTGGCTTGAACAGCTGGATGTCTTTCCGCTGGGACTGCTGATGCTGACCACCTTCTTGTTAGTTGGTCTGCTGCTGGACCTTCTGCTTTACCTGCCGACCCGCTATATTTTGAAAAATAAGTTAAATCTCGAATAAATCATCCATAAAGAAAAGCATCCGACCGCATTGGTTGTGTAAAAACAATCTGTGCGGTCGGATGCTTTTCTGCGCTATTTCCCAGGAAATGCAGATTTTCCCAAAATTCCGTTCCGCTTTCACCTTGTTTTCACCTGCCAACGAGTAAAATCACTATGATTTTTTCTGATTATTGTCTATTTTTTATATTATCATCCAGTATTTTTAGAAACAAGGCACAAAGGACAAATTTCCCCTTGCATGTTTTGTTTGTCGGAGTATAATGGGGGAACGAGAAAAAAGGAACGCAAAGGAGGCTTTTTCATGTCCTATCACTATCTTGTTGACATCGCTCTCATCCTCGTTTCCACCAAAGTTCTTGGTATCCTGACCAAACGATTACAGATGCCGCAGGTGGTCGGCGCTCTGCTGGCAGGCTTGATTATGGGACCTGCCTGTCTGAATATCATCCACAGCACCGAATTTTTAAGTCAGGTCTCCGAGCTGGGTGTCATCGTCATGATGTTCACCGCCGGATTGGGAACCAGCCTGGACGACCTCAAGCAAACCGGTAAAACAGGATTTATGGTCGCTTTGTGCGGCGTACTGATTCCTTTGCTGGGCGGTGCTGTACTGGCTGCCTTCTTCAACGACAGCGGTTCTGCCAATGCACTGATGCAAAATATCTTTATCGGAGTGGTATTGACTGCCACCTCCGTTTCCATCACTGTTGAAACCCTCAAGGAGATGGGCAAGCTATCGACTGTCGTGGGCAACACCATTCTGGCTGCCGCTTTGATCGACGATGTGCTGGGTCTGATTGCCTTAACCATCGTCACCAGCATCGGCGGTTCTGCCGATTCCAACCTGCTGGTTGTTCTGATTAAGATTGCTGCTTTCTTCCTCTTTGTCATCGTCGTCGGCATGCTGGTCAAAAAAGGTATGGACTGGTATATCAAAAATGTACATTCCACCGACCTGCAACGTTATCCCATCTTTGCCTTTGTTCTCTGCCTGTTTCTGGCATTCTGTGCAGAAGAGCTGTTCGGCGTTGCGGACATCACCGGTGCATTTGCTGCGGGTCTAATCATCTCCACCACCTCGAAAGCCAAGTATATCGAGGTCAAATTTGCTCCCCTTTCCTACCTGCTGCTGACGCCAATCTTCTTTGCCAGCATCGGTTTGGAGGTAGACCTGCCCAAAATGGACGGCAGGCTCATTCTCTTCTCGGTTCTGCTGGTCATTGTCGCTGTGCTGACCAAGGTTCTGGGATGCGGACTGGGTGCCAAACTGTGCGGCTTGAAAAACCATCAATGTGAACAGATCGGTGTCGGCATGGTCTGCCGTGGTGAGGTCGCTTTGATTGTTGCCAACAAGGGCACTGTACTGGGACTGATGCCGGAGGTCTTCTTCGCTCCGGTCATCATCATGGTGGTCGCCAGCACCATCCTGACCCCTCTGCTGCTCAAATATGCCTACCGCGAAAGCAACGCATACGAGGATATGCAGGAAAGCCCGCTGCTCGACCATTATCAGGAAACCGAACAGTTGGATTGGGTTGCCGACAGTCTGATTCGTGCCAACGACCATATCATGAAAAAAAATCGCGGCAAATCCAAAAAATAAAAGATTGCAATACAAAAGAGGAGCGCCCTGTAGGGCGCTCTTCTTTTGTTTCTCGGTCATTTGCAAATTCCTTCCTTATTATATATAGGATAACTTCTTCTCCTCTTGTATCTTGGTTAAGCTGACGTGATAGAAGGCTGATTTTCCCCTTTTTTCCAAGCCTTTCTGCATCATTTCTTCACAGAATGTCTATAATTTTGCGCTGTTCTTATTTAAAAAATTTCGTTAAACTAATAAACGACCCGGCAAATGAAGGTGAAATCTGCCAAAAACACCCTCTTTTCGGTATCAATCCTGTAACAAACCTTGAATCTGCACACAGAAAAGCTTATAATAAGTAAGTATGTTATAAAATAGCAAGTTGTCAGTTAAGAATAACGAAAGCCCTTCACGGAAGGGAATTGTATCTTGATCTTGATTTTGGAAGAAAGGAGCGAACTGCTGGTGTCCAATGCCAAAAAAAGCAAAAAAGAAAAAACACCCGCTGCCACTCCTGCTGAAAGCTTGTCCTCTTTGGGGCATTTTGTATATGCTGTCTGCTACCTGGTCGGTGCAAGGATCATCCGATTTTTCCGACGTTCCAAGCGACGGCTGAAAAAGGGCGCACTGCACCTGAAGTGGAAGCTGCGCAGGCTTTACTTTGATTTCAAAGACCAGCAGGTCCTCGATAACCTGAACAAACAACATCACCACCGCCAGAACAAGGATGCCCTTCGTCAGGTGCAGCAGTCACTGCAACAGTGGAAGCAGCACCGCGAGCAATCCTCCAAGCTGCTGTTCGGTGAGTTTTTTTGCGCATTCCGACCGATTCTCCCGCTGCTTGCCGGTACCGTCAACTACCTGCTGCCGGTCGGCAGTATGGTCATTCTGATTTCCACTGTACTGCACTTTAGCACCATGACCTACGGCTTGCAGGTCCAGTACAACGGCGAGCACATCGGTTATATCTTGTCGGAGTCCGCCTTTGTGGAAGCCGAAGCCAAGGTGCGGGAACGTATTGTCAACGAAGCTTATCTGCCTCCCGAGGACAGCGTGCCTATTTATTCGCTTGCCATCGTGGAGGATGACCAGATTTCAGAAGAAAGCGTCTTAATCAACAACATCATCCGCGCTTCCGGCAATGAAATTGAAGAAGCTGCCGGTCTTTATGTCGACGGGGAGTTTATCGGGGCGGTGTCCGACGGCGACGAACTGCTGAAAAGCCTGCGCGCCCGCAAAAACGGAACCTATTCCCCTGATATGCCGACCGGCGAACCGGTTGAGGAGCAACCGCAGGAAGAGACCGAATCCCAAGAGCAACCGCAGGAGCAGACTCCTTCCAACCCCGAGCCGGAAAACGAACAGCCTGCCACCGAGCAGCTTGTTCCCGAGCGCACCCATACGGTTCGTGAAGGTGACTCGCTGTGGGACATTGCCATCGAATACGATGTCACCGTTGACCAGCTGCTCCAGCTCAACCCAGAGGTCAGCAAGAGTATGCTGGTGGGTCAGACGCTGATTATCTCGCAGTCATCCGCTCCTTCCGAGTCCTCCCAGACGGAAGCGCCGTCTTCCACACCGGAGACAGAGGACCCGGAAGAAGAGCAGCCAGAAGAAGAACCGGAAGAAAATGCTTCTGCTTCTCCGCGCACCCACACCGTCCAGGATGGCGATTCGCTGTGGGACATCGCCATTCAATATGATGTCAGCGTCGAACAGCTGCAACAGCTCAACCCGGACATCAGCAAAAGTATGCTGGTGGGTCAAACACTGATTATCCCGCAGGCAGATTCCTCTGATACAGCGGACAAGCCTACGACAAGATCTGCTCCCGAAAAATCAGCCGAAACCGTCAAGGAAGCATCAACGGATGCTTCCGTTGACACCGAACCGGCTGACAAAGAAACCACCGAAAAGTCTGACGAAGAGACACCGAAAGCAGATACCCTGTCTGCCAACAATGAAATCATCAGCTTTGTCCAGTCTATCCGCGTGGAAAGAGGTCTTTATCCTGTTTCCTCGGTGGAAAGCCTGCAAAGCATCAACGTCAAGCTCGACAGCGTGGTGGAGGGTGAACAGACCTACACCATCCAGCAGGGAGATTCTCCGTCGCTGGTTGCAGACAAGGTCGGCATCCCGACCCAGACACTGATCAACCTCAATCCCGATGTCACTCAGTCGATGCTGGTGGGCGATGTATTGGTCATCTCCCATGAGCAGCCGTTCCTCCAGACCAAGACGGTCAAAACGGTCACCGAAGAGAAGGAGATTGCCTTTACAACCGAAACCGAACTGGACCACAACAAAGCTTCCGGCTATGAAAAGGTGGTGCAGGAGGGTAAAAACGGACTGGAGGAAATCGTCAGCGAGGTCACCTACATCGACGGCTATGAAACCGAGCGAACGGTCATCTCCAAAACGACCCTGCAAGAACCGGTTACTGCCAAGATTGTGGTCGGCTCTCTGACCAGCAGCCAGTACAACTTCTCAGGCTCCGGCGCCGCTTCTACTGAAAGCAACGTCGGCGGCTACATCTGGCCGGTCAATGGCGGCTACATCTCCTGCCCGATCTGGGGATACAGCGGACACACCGGCACCGACATCGCGGCGCCAGCCGGAACCACCATCTGGGCTTCCAAAGGCGGAACCGTCGCTTATGCAGGCTGGTCCAACGGTTACGGATATAATGTCCTGATCAATCATGGGGATGGAACCAAGACCCGATATGCGCATTGCAGCAGCCTTGCTGTTTACACCGGTCAGCAGGTATCGCAGGGACAGGTCGTCGGTTATGTCGGACAAACCGGATGGGCTTCTGGAAACCACTGTCACTTTGAAATCATCAGCAACGGTACCTTCCTGGATGCCAGAAACTACATCGGATACAGTCGTTAAAAAAATCCCGAGGCGGTCGTCATGACTGCTTCGGGATTTTTGCATATCCTGTTCTTTTGCGGGCAAGCTGAAAAGAAGAAGGAGGAAGGTCCTGTGCATCTTTTCAAGTCCCGTCCGCACCGCATCCCACAATGGAGATTGTTCTGGCAGAGCTTTTGGAGCAGTCTGATCCTCATCCTGTTCCTCTGCGCCTTTTTATACATCGCCTGCTCACAAAACAGCGGCATACAAGAACCCATCCTGTCGGTACAGCTGCCCTATTCCCAGCAGAAAATGACAAAGCGCCCGACCAATCGGTCGGACACCCTGTCACTGAGTTTCTTTGGATGGAAATGGGAGTTATCAATCGAAACGATGCAGCAGCTTTCCGACCAGCTTTCCCGCTGGTACCGGCAGTACGGCGTTTTGATTCCTGCGCGTTACCGCGCGGCTGCTTCTGCTGCTGTCATCCTATGGGAGGAGCTGTCCAAAATTTCCCGGGAAATTTTTACAACTCCTTTTTGCTGACAATCTTGACCGAGAGGTGAATCGACAGCAGCAGACCCAAAACCAGAAGCAGGAACAAACCGGCAATACCCAACAGCACCATCTTGTAGAAGGATGCGGTTGCCACCACGCTGACCTGACGGTTGAGGATAAAGACCCCTGCCACAAACAGTCCGGACGACACGCCCAGGACCAGCATAAAAATCAGCCGTCCCTTTTGGACGCCCCACTTGTACGCCACCGGAATCATCACCGCGGCAAAATAGACATTCAGCACCACCGTCATCAATAAAACGCTCAGGATTTCCTGCATCGGCGTATTCAGCACCAGCAGGTAGACCAACGAAATCACTGCGGTGGCAGATGCCATGATGCCAAAGGTCGCATAGCGCGACAGCACCACCTGCTTTGTGCTGACCGGCAGCACCCGCAGATATTTTTCCCAATGGTAAAACTCATCGTAGGAAAACAGGTTGAGGATATAGCTGGCGCCCATGATGCAGAGCATCATCGCACCGGTGGCAGGCTGTCCTCCCACTGCCCAGGCAACCATAAAGACCAGAAAAATCCCTGCAAGCGTCTTGAGCATCCGCCTGATGGACAAAAGATCGTTTAAAATAAGTCCCTTCATATTATAAGACCTTCCTTTCCCAACTGCTCTGCCTCCGGTTACTGTTTGTTGCGGCAGAGCATCAGCATCATCTCGTCCAGGGTCAGCGAATCCAGAAGGATGTCGGGATACCGGCGGGCAAACTGCTCACGGTCGTTGACCAGCGCCTGACTGCCATACGGGGTATCCTGCATGACCTCCATCAGCCTGCTGTCCACCGCATGGAGGGTCTGGCGATCTGCCTTTGCAATCGCATAGCCGTACAACAGCTCATCCTTGTTTTTGCTCATCAGCAGCCTGCCTTGGTGGATGAAGGTGATGTAATCGGCAATCCGCTCCAAATCGCTTGTGATGTGCGAGGACACCAGAATCGAGCGTTTGCCGTCGGAGATAAATTCCAGAAAGATGTCCAGCATCTCAGCGCGGACCACCGGGTCCAACCCGCTGGTCGGCTCGTCCAAAATCAGCAGCTGTGCGCCGTGGCTGAGTGCAATCGCCAGCGAGAGCTTCATCTTCATTCCGCGGGAGAAATCCTTGATTTCCTTTTTATCAGGAAGAGAAAAGCGCTGAAGGTATTGATTGTATGCACTTTCATCCCACTGGGAGTATATTTTCTTCATCACCCTGCCCAGGTGGGAGGTGTAGAGTGTCTGGTTAAAGGGCATTTCATCGAACACCACTCCGATGGATTCCCTGTCCTGCGGCGTGACTCCCCGGTGTCCAAAGACAGAGATTTGCCCGCTGTCCGGCTGTGCCATTCCCAGAATCATACGCATGGTGGTGGATTTACCTGCGCCGTTTTCTCCAATCAAGCCCATGATGGCACCTTCCGGCAGCTGGAAGCTGATGTCCCGCAGCGAAAACTGCGGATATTCCTTACACAAATTTTGCACCTGCAATACCATAAACCGATTCTCCTTTCCGGTTTCTATCCTTCTTCATACAACAGGCTGAGCATCTGCTGCATCTCCTCCAGGGTGATGGAAGCTGCCTGCGCCTGCTCGACCGCCTGCTCAAGCGTTTGCTCGACCCGTTTGCGCTGTTCTTCCCGCATCAGCTCCAGATTGCGCGGCGCCACAAAGCACCCCTTTCCTGCTACGGTCACCACAAAGCCATCCCGCTCCAAATCCTCATAGGCACGTTTTGTGGTGATAACGCTGATGCGCAAATCCTTTGCCAGCGCCCGCATGGAGGGCAGCGCTTCGCCCTCCTGCAATTCACCGCTGAGGATGCTGTTTTTGATCTGTGCGGTGATCTGTTCATAGATCGGCTTGCCGCTGGAGTTGCTGATAATCAGATTCAAATGATCACCCATCCTTCTTTTCCGTATATACTGTATATATCGTATATATACAGTATCACAGTTATTTCTGCTTGTCAATGGCTTTGCAAAATTTTGTAGAAAAATTCATCATCTGATGCTATACTGAAAACAAGCAAAAATTTACAACCATCAAACAGGGAGGAACCTTATGAAAAAACTGTTTTCGGATAAAATCTATCTCATCCTGCAAATTGCTTCGGTTGCCGTCGGCGGTATCTATCTGTTTTGCACCCGCAGCTACCAGCAGACACCCGTCTGGGTCAGCTGGCTTCTCTCGATGGCTTTGTTTGTCAGCGTCATCCTGTACAGCGCCGTCAAAAAAAGATGGGTGGTCACCGCTGTCAATCTGGCTGCCGGCATCCTGCTGTTTTTGAGCTTGATGATTTTACCGTACAGCATCTAGAAAAGCAGAACCATGATAAAAGCATGGTCTCCAAAGCTTCACAACGACAAAACAGCGCAGCGAAAGCAGTTTGCTTTCGCTGCGCTGTTTTATTTTACACCCACTATCGGTCCAAAATCATCTGTCCGTAGTTGAGCATTTCAAATCCCAGCTGCTCATACAGCTTTTTTGCCTTTGGATTGTATGGGCAGACCTCCAGACGAAAACGTTTCGCCTGCGGGTACTCGGCAAACAGCCACTGAAAATACTGATGACCATAGCCTTTGCCGCGGGACTGCGGGGTGAAATACAGCTCCTCCGCCTGTACTACCAATCCGCCTGCTTCACAGCTCCAGTAGAAAGCAAGCAAGGCATAACCCACCGGCTTTTCCTGCTCACAGAGTGTCAGCCCGCGCATCAAAGGGCTTCCCTTCACCCCAATGTTGAAAGTGTCCTCCAGCTTTTGTTCCTCCAACTCAAACAGGCTGGCATCGCTGCTGTAAAAATCCCTTGCCATTTCTAAATAAGCCTGACGGTCTTCCTCTTTAAAATCACGAATCTGCAACATCGTTCTTCCTCCTTTACTTGATTATTCTAGCAAAATTTCCTACTTTTCGTCAACTCCAATAAAATTCACCCCAACTTCTTTACATCGACTCGCTTTTTCACTATAATGTAATAAATCGTTTTGTAAATTGTGTAATAAAAGATAGGACTACCGGAAAAGGATGTGTACCGCATGAAACTGCAAACATTATTTGAGGAAAAAAAGGTCGTTTTTTCCCTGGAAATCTTCCCGCCCAAAAAGACCAGCTCGATTCAGACCATCTATGATACGTTGGATGCGCTGCGCGACATTGAGCCTGATTTTATCAGTGTAACCTATGGTGCAGGAGGAAATCCCGCCGACCGCTCCACTGTACAGATTGCCTCCGACATCAAGCACCGCTATCATATCGAGCCGTTGGCTCATTTAAGCTGTGTCAATTCCACCAAAGAGCATATCGGCAGGGTACTGGATGATCTGCGGGAAAATGACATCGAAAATATCCTGGCGCTGCGCGGCGACCTCAATCCAAACGTACCGCCGCAGACCGATTACCGCTATGCCAGCGACCTGATTGATGATATTAAGCAATACGGCGGTTTTGACATCGCTGCCGCCTGCTATCCCGAGGTCCACCCGGAGGCTGCGGATTTGGAGGAGGACCTGCTGCACCTGAAGGAAAAGGTGGCTGCCGGTGCTACCCACCTGATCTCTCAGCTGTTTTTTGACAACAACGACTACTACAACTTTCTGTATCGGGTGCGGCAGGCGGGCATCACCGTTCCCATCGAAGCGGGCATCATGCCGGTAACCAACCGCAAGCAGATTGAACGGATGGTTTCGTTGTGTGGAGCCAGCCTTCCTAAAAAATTTGTCCGCATCATGCACCGCTATGGAGATGACCCCGCTGCCATGCAGGATGCCGGCATCGCATACGCCGTCGAGCAGATTGTAGACCTGATTTCCAACGGAGTACAGGGCATCCATCTGTACACCATGAACAATCCGCTCATTGCACACCGCATCAATCAGGCGGTTGCCAGCCTGATTCGCTGCTCCAACCGATAAAGGAGGTCTGTGGATGCTCTGCCTTTTGCATCACATCCCAACCGAAGAAACCATCCGCTATGCGCTCGGCTGTGCTGTACCAAAACCGGTCGACCCACAGTGGCTGTCCAAGGCACAAACAGCACAGCAGCAGGTTCTGCAAAGCAGTCAGCCTCGCTTTTGCTGGAGAGTCTTTCCCAGCGCGCCTTTACTGGAGCAGCTGCTGACCGGTCAGGACATCCGCAGCCATCTGTCCGGCTGCACCGATTGTATCCTGCTGGCTGCCACCCTGGGCGCGCAGGTGGATGCCCTGATTCGCCGTGCGCAGGTCCGCGATATGGAGCAGGCACTCTGGCTGGATGCCGCCGCCTCGGCAGCCATTGAGGAGGTCTGCGATACAGCGCAGCGGCAGATCGCCGAACAGCTCGGACAAAGCCTGACCCACCGCTTCAGCTGCGGATATGGGGACCTTCCCCTTTCCATCCAGCCGCAGCTGTGTACGCTGCTGGACAGTGCAAAAAGCATCGGTCTTTCGGTCAGCCATTCCTCTATGCTGACACCGGTCAAATCGGTGACTGCCATCCTGGGCATCCTGCCCGCAGGTACTGTCGCTTCGGCGCCAAAGCCCTGCACCATCTGTCATTTAAAAGAAAATTGTGTTTTAAGAAGAAAGGGTGTTTTTTGTGGAAAATCGACTGATTGATTCGCTGCGCCGCGCCGACCGCTTCTGGCTGTTAGACGGAGCGATGGGGACCCAGCTGCAAAAGAAGCTGGTCGCTGCCGGTCGCAGCATTTTAGGCTTAATCCCCGAGCTGTGCTGCATCACCGAACCGGAGCTGGTCACCCAGGTCCATCGGGAATATCTGGAAGCCGGAGCAGACATCCTGTACACCAATACCTTCGGCGCCAACCGCAAAAAGCTGACTGGCAGCGGATATACACCGCAGCAGATCATTCCTGCTGCGGTCGGCTGTGCCAAACAGGCGGCAACGGGGAAGGACACGCTGGTTGCTTTGGACATCGGTCCCATCGGCGAGCTGATGGAACCGACCGGCACCCTTTCCTTCCAGCAGGCTTATGACCTCTTTGCCGAGCAGGTCAATGCCGGTGTACAGGCAGGCGTAGACCTGATTGTCATTGAAACGATGACCGACCTCTATGAGGTCAAGGCTGCCATCCTTGCCGCTAAGGAATGCTGCGAACAGCTTGGCAAAGCGCTTCCTGTGCTGGTATCGATGACCTTTGAGGCAAACGGACGGACCTTCACCGGCTGCTGCGTTCCTTCGATGGCTGCGGTCATCGAGGGACTGGGCGCAGATGCTATCGGCTTTAACTGCTCGCTGGGTCCGGTGGAACTGCTCCCCTTCGCCAGACAGCTGCGGGAAAACACCTCTCTGCCCCTCTTCATCAAGCCAAATGCCGGTCTGCCCGACCCGTTGACCGGCAGCTATTCCATCGACGCTGCAAAATTTGCCGATTGTATGCAGGAATACCTTGCGTTGGGGATTCACCTGTTCGGCGGCTGCTGCGGAACCGACCCTTCCTTCATCCGTGCGATGCGGCAGATGCTGGACCAAAAGTGTCCACAGGATTTTCCAACTCCTGTCGTTTCCAGACAAGCCTGTGTCTGCACACCCACCTGTTTTGTTCCCATCGACCGGGTACGAATCATCGGGGAACGCATCAATCCCACCGGCAAAAAGCGTCTAAAGCAGGCAATCCTGGAGCAGGATTTTGACTACATCCTCAGCCAGGGACTCTCTCAGCTGGAGGCAGGCGCACAAATCCTGGATGTCAACATGGGAATGCCCGAGGTCGATGAGAGCCGGATGCTGCCGCTGGTTATTCAAAAGCTGCAAGGCGTGCTGGATGCTCCGCTGCAAATCGACTCCTCCAATGTCAAAGCCATCGAGCAGGCGCTGCGTCTCTACAACGGAAAACCCATCGTCAACTCGGTCAACGGGGAGGAAGGCTCGATGAACGCCATCCTGCCGCTGGTCAAAAAATATGGTGCGGCAGTCGTTGCGCTGACCCTGGACGACAAGGGAATCCCGCTGCTGGCAGAGGAACGGTTTGCCATCGCAGAGCGAATCGTTGCACACGCCGAGCAGTACGGCATCCCGCGCGAGGACATCTATGTGGACTGCCTGACCCTGACTGCCTCGGTGCAGCAAAAAGAGGTCGTAGAAACACTGAAGGCAATGCGCATGGTCAAAGAGCAGCTGGGCTGCCGCACCCTGTTGGGCGTTTCCAACATCTCCTTTGGTCTGCCCAATCGCGAGCTTCTCAACCACAGCTTTTTGCTGATGGCGCTGGAAGCCGGACTGGATTTGCCCATCATCAATCCAAATGTTCCTTCCATGCTGGATGCTATCCGCGCTTTTGAAGTGCTGTATGCAAAGGATGAACACGCTGCCCGTTACATCGAAAATTTTAGCCGTCCCGAGGAGATAGCACGCATCTCGGCAAAACCAACCGTTCCCACAACCTCTGCTGTCCAGACAAGCGGCAGCGACTGTGACCCGCTGACCGCTGCCATCCAAAAGGGTCTGGGTGAATCGGTGCGACGCGAGGTCTGCCTGCTACTGGAAGGCTGCGAGGCGGAAACCATCATCAACGAGCGGCTGATTCCTGCTCTGGATTTGGTGGGACAGGAGTTTGAACGCGGGAAAATCTTTCTGCCGCAGATGATTCAGTCCGCACAGGCGGCACAGGCAGGCTTTGAAGAAATCAAACGTTTCCTGTCTGCCCACCCGCAGCAGGACAGTTCCCATCAACCACTCGATTCCAAAGGCATCGTTCTTGCCACTGTGCATGGAGATGTCCACGACATCGGCAAAAACATCGTCAAGGTCATCCTGGAAAACTACGGGTTCCCGGTCATTGACCTGGGCAGAGATGTACCTGCCGAGCGGGTCGTACAGGCAGTGCGGGAACACGGCATCCGGCTGGTCGGACTGAGTGCGCTGATGACCACCACCTTAAAAAGCATGGAGGAAACCATCGCCCTGCTGCACCAACAGCAACCCGACTGCAAAATCATGGTGGGCGGCGCGGTGCTGACCGAGGAGTATGCCAAAAAGATTGGCGCCGATTTCTACGCCAAAGATGCAAAAGCCTCCGCCGACATTGCACGCTCGGTCCTGCTGTAAGGTAAAAAATGCAGGAATCGGGAAGGATTTCCTGCATTTTTCCTCCTTTTATGAGGGATTGGGAAATCCTTTCCTGTAAAAGTTTGTGAAAAATTACACAAATTCTTTCCCCCTCCCCCCTTCCTGCACCACAAAAGGGAAAACCTTTGTAAAAATGGGGTAAATCATCCACCCGCGCCCTTGCAAAAGCGCAGCGAATAGATTACAATAGACTTAAATCGTACAGATTGAATCCTCCGCTTTTTTAGCGGAAAAATGTTTTGTTTACCGCAACCATTTTTATAAACGGGTTGGAATCTCCAACCGATGAAAGGCAGGTTATCTGTGATGAATTCTCTGAACAAAAAGACAATCGAAGATATTGATGTATCCGGCAAACGTGTGCTGGTGCGCTGCGACTTTAACGTTCCGCTCAAGGACGGCGTGATTACCAACGACAAGCGCATCGTGGCTGCTCTGCCAACCATCCAGTACCTGATCGACCATCAGGCAAAGGTCATCCTCTGCTCCCACCTGGGCAGACCGAAGGGTGAATACAAGGAAGAATTCTCTCTGGCTCCGGTCGCTGCCAGACTGAGCGAGCTGCTCGGTCAGCCGGTCGAGCTGGCGCAGGACAAGGAAGTGGTCGGCGAAAATGCAAAGGCACTGTCCTTCGCAATGCATCCGGGCGATGTCATCCTGCTGGAAAATGTCCGCTTCAGAAAAGAAGAAACCAAAAACGAAGAGTCCTTCTCGAAGGAGCTTGCCGGTCTGGCTGACATCTATGTCAACGATGCATTTGGTACCGCACACCGCGCACACTGCTCCACCACCGGCGTTGCTTCCTTCCTGCCAGCTGTCTGCGGTTATCTGATTCAGAAGGAAATCTCGGTCATGGGTCAGGCGCTCAACAATCCAAAGCGTCCGCTGGTTGCCATCTTGGGCGGCGCAAAGGTTTCGGATAAAATCGGTGTCATCAACAACCTGCTGGAGAAGGTGGACACCCTTATCGTCGGCGGCGGTATGGCATACACCTTCTTTAAAGCACAGGGCTACGGTGTAGGTGCTTCTCTGTGCGAGGACGACAAGGTAGAGCTGGCAAAAGAGATGCTCAGCAAAGCACAGCAGAAAGGCGTTCGCTTCCTGCTGCCGGTCGACAACAAGCTCGGCGACAAATTTGCTGAGGATTGCGCAACCCAGTTTGCTGATTCGGACAGCATCCCGGAAGGCTGGATGGGCATGGACATCGGTCCAAAGACCATCGAGCTGTTCTGCTCGGCTGTTCAGGATGCAGGCACCGTTATCTGGAACGGACCAATGGGTGTGTTTGAATTCCCTGCCTTTGCACAGGGTACTCTGGAGGTAGCAAAAGCCATCGCTGCTTCCAACGCAATCTCGATCATCGGCGGCGGCGACAGTGTTGCAGCGGTAACCAAGCTGGGCTTTGCCGACAAAATGACCCACATCTCCACCGGTGGCGGCGCTTCCCTGGAATTTTTGGAAGGTCTGGAGCTGCCGGGCATCGCTGCTCTCAACGACAAATAATCGCACCTTTACAGCAACAGATGCAGGAGAAATGTTCCTGCATCTGTTTTTTGGCTGGATGTTAAATTCCCCTGAAAGGAACTGAGCTTCATGTATTACCACGATCCCTTTACCGTTGTTGCCTCCTTTCTACCGCCGGCTATTCTGGTTTGCCTTGTGGTGCAGCTGGTGCTGTACCTGCTCGGCTCTGCCGGACTATATGCCATGGCAAACAATACCGGCATGAAAAACCCCTGGACCGCTTGGATTCCGATTGCGCGCGACCACCTGTTAGGCTCGCTGGCGGACCGGTACAACTGTTCCTGCCGCCAGAAAAAATCCATGCTCAACGTCTGGCTTACCGTTTTAAGCGCAATCTCTCTGCCGCTGTCGGTGCTGTCGGTAGTGCTCACTTTGATTTTGCTGCCGCTTTTCTTTAACCTTGCTTCACCGCTGGCTGCCATGGTTCTTTCCCTGTTTTCACTGCTGCTTTCGGTGGTCGGTATTGCCTACAAGGTATTCTACCTGTTTTCCTTCTACTACCTGATGATGGACTATGAGCCATCCCGCGCGGTACTGTACACCATCCTTGCCTTTTTTAATCTGGGATTTATCCCGCTGCTGCTGTGCAGACACAATGTTCCGGTCGGAGTAGCCGGACGCTGCGAGCCGCTCCAGCCCAAATATAACATCCATTAAGCCAACAGAAACCATCCAACAAACCCAAGACCACTGTATGAAAGGACGTTTTTGAATATGAACAAAGCACTTCGTAAAGCCATTGTTGCCGGAAACTGGAAGATGAACAACGACCGCAAAGCTGCCAGGGAGCTGATTGGCGAGCTGACCCCGATGGTCAAAGACGCTGCCTGCGAGGTCGTTCTGTGCGTACCATACACCAACCTGGAAACTGCTCTTTCGCTGTGCGAAGGAACCAACCTGCACATTGGTGCAGAAAACTGTCACTGGGCAAAATCCGGCGCCTTCACCGGCGAGATCTCTGCACAGATGCTGGCAGAGATGGGCGTAGAATATGTCATCATCGGTCACTCGGAGCGCAGACAGTACTTTGGTGAAACCGATCAGACGGTCAACGCAAGAGTCCGCGCTGCTTTGGATGCTGGACTGAAGGTCATCCTCTGCGTCGGCGAAGTGCTCGAGCAGCGGGAGCTGGGTGTCACCGAAGAGGTCGTAAGCATGCAGACCAAGATTGCACTCGGCGGCGTCAGCGAGCAGGAGCTTGCCAACATCGTCATCGCTTACGAGCCGGTTTGGGCAATCGGTACCGGCAAAACTGCAACCGCTGAACAGGCGCAGGAGGTCTGCGCCATCATCCGCGATGTGGTTGCCAAGCTGTACAACAAAGCGGCTGCCGATGCACTGACCATCCAGTATGGCGGTTCGATGAAGCCTGCCAACGCAAAAGAACTGCTGGGCAAAGAGGACGTAGACGGCGGACTCATCGGCGGAGCTGCTCTGGTTGCAAAGGATTTTGCTGCCATCATCGACGCTGCCCGCTAACCTTTTCTTTCCTAAAAGAAAAGGTTAGACCAAAAGAAAAGAATTCGCTTCGCGGTGCCCTTGCGACAGTAGGCAATTTTGCCGCCACCATTGATGCACCTCACTAATTCTTCCTTTCCTAAAAGAAAGGGTAGACCAAAAGAAAAGTGCTCGCTTCGTGCCATCTTTCGGCAGCAAGCAAACGTTTTCGCCCACCTTTTTCAAAAGGTGGTGGTGTCCAGAGGCAACGCCTTTGGATTCCTTTTGCAGAAAACAGATAATTTTGACCTTTCCCGCTAACCTTTTCTTTCCTAAAAGAAAAGGTTAGACCAAAAGAAAAGAATTCGCTTCGCGGTGCCCTTGCGACAGTAGGCAATTTTGCCGCCACCATTGATGCACCTCACTAATTCTTCCTTTCCTAAAAGAAAGGGTAGACCAAAAGAAAAGTGCTCGCTTCGTGCCATCTTTCGGCAGCAAGCAAACGTTTTCGCCCACCTTTTTCAAAAGGTGGTGGTGTCCAGAGGCAACGCCTTTGGATTCCTTTTGCAGAAAACAAATGATTTTTGATGCTGCAAAATCAACCCTGTATTCACTACATTCTTATCATCTCCAGTACCAAAAAGAAGGTGTATGACCATGAAACAACCACTCGTTTTAATGATTTTAGATGGATTCGGCATCAACCCGGCAGACTACGGCAACGCTATTCATGCTGCTAAAAAGCCGAATCTGGACCGATATTTTGCCTCCTACCCACATACCCGGCTGGGTGCTTCCGGTCTGGACGTCGGACTTCCCGATGGGCAGATGGGCAACTCCGAGGTTGGACACACCAACATCGGCGCGGGCAGAATTGTTTATCAGGAGCTGACCCGCATCACCAAATCCATCCAGGACGGCGACTTCTTTACCAACGAGGCGCTAACCGGTGCGATTGAAAACTGCCACAAACACAACTCTGCCCTGCATCTGATGGGACTGCTGTCGGACGGCGGCGTTCACAGCCACATCGAACATCTGTTCGGTCTGCTGGAGCTTGCCAAAAAGAGCGGGCTGACCAAGGTATATGTCCACTGCTTTATGGACGGCAGGGATGTTCCTCCTTCCTCCGGCAAGGACTTTATCCTTCAGCTGCAAAATAAGCTCGATGAACTTGGCATCGGCAAAATCGCTTCGGTGATGGGACGTTACTATGCGATGGACCGCGACAACCGCTGGGAGCGGGTAGAAAAAGCCTACGACGCGCTGGTTTTGGGCAAGGGCATTCTGTGTGAGGATGCCGCCAAAGCGGTGGAGAATTCCTACGCCCAGGAGGTCACCGACGAATTCATCGTTCCGGTTGTGGTCGGCGACCCTGCACAGGGAAGGATTGCGGCGGAGGATTCGGTCGTTTTCTTCAACTTCCGTCCCGACCGCGCACGTGAAATCACCCGCACACTGGTGGACCCGGAATTTTCCGGCTTTGCCCGCAGCCTGTTCCCGTTGTACTATGTCTGCATGACCCAGTATGATGCGACCATGCCGAATGTACAGGTCGCTTTCAAGCCGCAGAGCTTACATGACACCTTTGGAGAATATATCTCCAAAAAGGGACTGCATCAGCTGCGCATTGCCGAAACCGAAAAGTATGCGCACGTCACCTTCTTCTTTAACGGTGGTGTAGAAACCGTTTCGGAAGGGGAGGACCGCGCACTCATCAACTCCCCGAAGGTTGCCACCTACGATTTGAAGCCTGAGATGAGCGCCTATGAGGTGACCGACGAGCTGCTTGCCCGTCTGGACAGCGGAAAATATGACGTTGTCATCCTCAACTTTGCCAACTGCGACATGGTCGGACACACCGGTGTATTCGATGCGGCAGTCAAGGCAGTAGAGGCGGTGGACAGCTGCGTGGGCAAGGTGGTGGAGAAGGTTCTGTCGATGGACGGCACCGTTCTGTTGACCGCCGACCACGGCAACGCCGACCGGATGTATGAGGAGGACGGCTCGCCGTTCACCGCACACACCACCAATCCGGTGCCATTTTTGGTCATCAGCAAACAGTACGCCGACTGCAAGCTGCACGAAGGCAGACTGGCAGATATTGCACCGACCATGCTCAAAATTTTAGGCTTGCCAAAACCGGAAGCGATGACCGGTGAGAGCATCATCCTGTAAAGCAAAAAGACACCATCTAGTGATGGTGTCTTTTTTGTTGCATTGATTTTGTTTGATTTTAGTCCTATAATATATTGTAGGAGGAGAGAATGGTGAAAGCTTATCACATTGGTTTTGTCATCAAGCAAAAGCGGGAAGAAAAAGGCATCAGTCAGAAAGAACTTTGCAAAGGAATCTGCGATCATTCAACCTTGTCGCGCATCGAACGAGGAAAACATGAGCCATCCGTCACAACCCTTAAAATGCTTCTTCAGAGGCTTGGCTTGGATGATGAAGAATTTTCCATCCTGCTTGGTCCGAAAGATTTTGAGATAACCAATCTTCAAAAGGAAATCGTAGCCCTCAACGCACAAAAGCAATTTGAACAGGCAGCAGAAAAACTGTGTCACCTCGAAAAAGTTGCAGACCTCGAGGACAAGGTCGTACAGCAGTTTATTCTTCGTTCTAAAGCGCTTGCATTCTGCTGGACAGACTATGCTGCTGCCCGCCAAATGCTTACCGAAGCACTGTTCATAACCTATCCTGATTTTGATTTCGACCACATCGGAAACTATCTTTTAAGTATTGACGAGGTCAAAATTTTAAATCAGATTGCCATTACCCATTCGGAAACAGGTGACAGACGCTATGCTATCCATATTTATCAGCAGTTGTTCCAATCTCCTTTGCAAAAGGCAGCAAACCATGAGGCAAAGGCTTCTGTTCTTACATTGCTCACCTACAACTATTCCCGATTACTGGGAAGAGAAAAACGGTATGAAGAATGTATAGAAGTTGCCCAGTATGGATATGACATCTGTGTTAAATACAATAGATGCCAACATCTTGGTGGATTGCTTTTAAATATGGCTTATAGTTTACACGAACTGGGGCAAGATGAAAAAAGCAAATCTAAACTCACAGATTCTTATTATGCCAATCGTTTGATGAAAAACTATAAAAGTTGTGAAGTTGTTCGCAAATATGCAAAAGAAACTTTTGGAATGGAACTTTAATTTTACATTACATCTCCTTCAGGTTCATCAACACAATCACATGGACTGGTAGTTTCAATCACTTCTTCCGAAACATCTGCATCATCCGCAAAGCACATCTGCGGGACAGCGACAAGAAGCATCAGGACAGCGAGCATGGAAGCGAGTAATTTTTTCATAAGTATACATCCTTTCTGTATTTGTTTGTTGCAACATTTTCACTATAACTACAGTACTATATCCTTGTCAATAGGCAATTCATGTAACAAAAAAGTTGCATGAATTGCCTATTGATTTTAAACGAAATATGGGATATTATGTAAACAAGGAGCTCCTAAATATTTCAAAATAAATGTTTAGAAAGGGAATCATTATGAAGAAAAGATTTACCAAAATTCTTTCTCTTGTACTTGTTGCTGTTGCAGCTATGTCCCTGTCAATTACCAGCTTTGCAGCTGACAACAAACCAGCACCTATTACTCCAACTGCCGAAACAACCCTCGGTGATGTTTGCCGTCATTTTGAGCCTGAATGGTTCGCTGCACTTCCAACTGATATGTAGGAACTATACAATGAAACACCATTACAGCAGTCGGCAGAAGACACCAACGTTAAAAACACAAAAGGGATCGTTCTGACAGATTACTTGACAACTACTGTAGAAGCCACCAAAGTGACAAGTAATTCTATCAATTATAGCGGAAGAATTCTTCCTACAAATGCTATTGCCAAGATTGACTACGAATCAATGCTTCTTACCATAGCAATTTACGACAAGAACGGTAACGTTGTAGATTCTGACAGCTCCTATGAATCTAATACACGCATGTGTACTATTAGTGGTTCCTTTAACGGACTTGAATCTAACTACAGATACAAATTAGAAGCTATCGGTGTTGTAACTCCACCTGCTGGATACATTGTTCCTGGTCCAATGTATGATACTATATATGTAACCACAAAATAAGTTATGCTATTAAGAGGGGAATAACCATTTCCCCTCTTATTCGCTTCAGAAGTATTTTGAGGAGAAACACCATGAAAACTTATATTTTGAAATTCATATGTGTCTTTCTTATATCTACACTTGCTTTTTTATTGTCCGCCTGCAATGTTTCCAACGGATATAAACCAACAGCTGATGCCACTTGGGGCGACCTCTGTAATCAGTTCGAACCCAAATGGTACGCTTCTCTTTCAGATGAAGTTCGTACTCAATTAGACAAACTGCTTCTGAGTGAAAATCACGCTTCTAATAATGATGACTCATCTATCTCTGCCACTGTACCTGTTTATAAAGAGATTAAACATACTAATGATGCTGGTTATACGGTTTTCGGTCAGGATAATGGTGACTGCACTTCTGAGGAAAACATCTCTAACCCAGTAGGTATTTCGCTTATGATAAACGAACAAGATAAGTCCATTGATTATATATCAAGCGTATATTCATCTATTAGCAAATCATCTACCGATATAACTGTTATCATTGCTCTCTCTGATACAAAAAGTAGAGAATATTTAGCCATTGATGCAGATATTGTTTCTATAACAAACGATATAGATGGAATTGTTGATGGGTTCAAAAACCTTAAGCACAACCACAAATACACTGTTCAAGCAATAGCTATTATAGAGCCTCCAGAAGGTTACTCCAGTAGTTGTCCGCTGTATGTGGAAAAAGCAGTAACAACAATAGAGCCAATCAGTACAACCACATAGATTCATCAAACAAAAAACCATCCCAAATGGGATGGTTTTTTTGTTTTTAGAGGGGAAGACTTTTTTCTCTTACTGCTGATGAACCAATCGGGTCTGTTTGGTTTTAGAAGGCTGGGAAATTTTACAATTTGTGCAGGTATAAATATTTGTGATTTGCTTTTCCTCTTTTCCATCCATCTTGTTGGGATAGCCGTGTTGACACAGTACATATTCAAGCGTATACCAACCTGTGTCCACAGAATCTGTCAAATACAGTTCCCCTGCTTCACATTTTGTACACTTCATTCCGGTCGGCTGTACCTGCGCTTGTGCCTGATCTTCAGCCTCGGCACCGGCGAAGGCAGAAATACCCATCGCTGCCAACATACCGACAGCCAGAACAGCTGCCGATAGATTCTTCCATTTTTTCATGGAAATCGTCCCTTCTTTTGATTTGTCCTTTGCCGTATCTTTTGATAGCAGAGAAGACAGCCAAACAGCTGTCTTCTCTTGTGGGTGAATCTAATTATACCGTTAACTTAAACGTGTACTGCTTATGATTTTTTAAATCATCCTCCGAAAATTTCGGGAAAAATTTTTGCGACACTTCTTTTCCTTCTTTATTAACATATTCGACATTGACATAATATTGTTTCAGAGGACCATGCAGGCAGTAAGTTTTTCCATCTTCATTCGTTGGAAGAATATATCTCTGGTCAGAAAAAGAAAATTTTACATTTTTAATAGGATTTCCATTTTGATCCACTGCGCGAAAAGTTACCTTATCTTCCACTTTTTCGATACTCTGCGCTGGAGTTTCTTTCTTCCATATAAAAGTGTATTCTCCACCCTCTTTAAAAGAGCGTGCGCTACAAGTCATACTTTCTCCACTGATTGGGTTTTTCAAAACAAAGGTATTGACTTGCTCAAGAATCTTATAACTTGGGAGCGATACCGTTGCAAACTCTACTTGTGATTTTCCATATCCATCTGTTGTTGGAAAAAGCACGAGGTCAGAATCAGAAACAAGTCCCGGAACTGGATTGCCTTTTTGATCAATCACCCGAATCGTTGCGGTCAAAAGTTTTTCCGCAAAGAGATCGCTTTCCGACTGTACAGGTGGTTCAACCGGAGGCTCCTCCAATGTTGTTTTTGCCGCAAAGGCAGGGAAGGAAGAAGCCAGCATCATCGCTGCGCAAAGGAGGGCGCAAAATTTTTGTTTTTTCATGGAAAATCCCCTTTCTGTCCGCTTGACTTGTTATTTTACTCCTTTCGGAGTTCCTTGTCTTCATCATACATGATTCGATTCTAAAAAGCAAGTGGATTTTAAAATAAAGTTGTTTTTTGTGAAAAGAGGACAGCTTTCGCTGTCCTCTTTAGAGCATATGCGTATAATCACTCTGTTGTAATGCTGCTTTCTGCATAGAGCGCACCATTGTTGACAGAACCGGAGGCTGTGACCCAGGCAATCGCTTTGACTGTATAATCGGTCTTGCTTTTCAGTTTGGCAAAGGCTTCCTCTGTCTGGTACATCCGGTCGATGGCGCTCGAATACGGCTGAACGGCGAGGTATTCTCCCGTCTGCGCATCCATCAGCGCAACCATCAGAAACACCTGCGCACCCTCCTGGTCGCAGAAGGTGGAAACGCGATAGCCGACCGCTTCCTTTTCTGCCCGCAGTCCCATCATCAGGGTGATGATGCCCTCCGGCACTTTCGACTGCGGCAGGGTCATCGCTCCTTCATCGACCACATAGACCGAATAGCCCTCGGCGCCTTCCGAGCGGATTGCCGCTTTCTCTCTGCCTGTTTCCGGGTTTTCAGAATCCTCCCGTTTTGGCGGGATCTCATTCAGCAGCAGCTGGTCATACTCCGCCTGCACCTCCTCCGGCAGCGAGTCAAACCACTCCGACTGGAAGTGTCTGCACAACTCTCCCCATGTTGCATTTTGAGAGGGAAGGTACCCCTTGCCGTTTCCGCAGCCGCCCAGCGACAGCACCAGCACCGCCACAAGCAGGAGTGTCAAACCTTTGGAACAAACGCTTTTCATAGAAATCCTCCGTTCCGATTCATACATTTAAAAGAAACAGGAGAATAAATATTCTCTTGTTTCTTTTTTTATTAAGTTATCTTGTTGTCACTATATCTGTATCATCCATCAAGCCATCAATCGTGCATCCTGCTGGTGGTGTAACCATTCCAAGTGCATCCACTCTATACTCATGATCTGGCTCTAAATCCTCACATGTGTTACGGAAGCTTACTCCCACAGAATCTGTATCGTATGCACTATCTGTATCAATTATATCTCCCGTTTCGTTATCATAGGCTACGGCTGTCAAAATAACCGATGGACAGCTTATATCCACTTCCAATGCAGCAACATATTCTATTGCTTCCTTTTTTCCATAAGCATTTACATGGACACTTGCCCATCCAACTGTCGCTCTTTCCTCATTATTAGTGATACAAGCCTTTTCCCCAGATACGTCATTCAAAAGTGTCTCATCATATTGTGATTGAATATCAGCAGGAAGACTAGCAAACCACTCTGGTTCAAAATGGCGACAAATATCTCCCAAGGTCGTCTCAGCGGTAGGTGTGTATGGTTCTGCTGCTGGTTTATCTGCCATATGCTGCTACGGACAAGGACACTAGCATAACTGCACCAATAGTTAAGCTAAGAAATTTCGAAAAATGCTTTTTCATGATATACCTCTTAACTCAATTACTTCCACATTCATTCTTTAGGAGCTCCTTGTCTGTATTATAAGGTGGCAAATTTTCAAAGTCAATATTGCATTTCGCGCATCATGTTATGTTGCATAAAACGCAACATTGACAAAATCAGAAAAATATGATTATTTAAAATTGTCGCGACACTTGTTTTTACACCTATATGATTCAGAAAGGAAGTTTATCATGAAAAAATTACTGATTGCCTTATTGGCTGTTTTGACCCTGCTCACCGCTGTTCCACAGGTCAGCTTCGCCGACGACGAGCTGCCCACCCCGCCGCCGGTAGAGGATGGCGAGGACGAAAAGGGTGACAATAACCAGACCCCACCACCGGATAACGACGGAGAATCTGGAATTAAACCCTTATTTATAGATGATCCTATGGGAGAATTTTAAATATCCCCTTTAAATTCTATTTCGAAAACTTCTTTCATATAATCCTTTACTTTTTGAGCACTGTTGAATTTTTTAACAGTAACAAAAGCATAGTAGGATTCCATCAACTTTTTCTTTGCTTCTTCATCCTTCCCTAATTTTTGCAAAGAGCATCCTATGTTCAGAAGCAGTCCTCCCAATGCACGAGCCTTGTCATATTTGAGAGAAAGATCATAGCCATACTGTGCAATCTCAATACACTCCTCATAGCGCCGCTCTCTCCCCAACAGGCGGGAGTAGTTATAGCACAGCATTGGCAGCACCGAAAAAAGCGCCTCATTATTAAACAAACGCCGTTTTGTATAACGCAGTAACTGCTCATAGATGCGGATGGCAAAACGTCTTTCGCCGGTCTCCGAATAGGTGATGGCAATTTGATTGAGGCTTTTTACATCTTCTACACTCAGCAGACAGCGCTCGAATTTCCCCAAATCAAAATTGGGGTGGGTCATGTCGAGCGCCTTCATCAGCATCTGCCGCTGGGTCGGATAGTCATAAGGGCAACACTTTCCATCACGCTCATAGCCTGCCAGTGCTTTGGCGCGCAGGATGAACTGCTGTGCCAGCTTGTCCTGTGGTGCGACTAAGTTTTCCAGCCGGGCAATTTTTTCCAATGCTTCGGCAAATCTGCTTTGTGCGTTGAGCGAAATGATTTCCTTTTGCAGATTGGAGATTTCAAAATCCTGTGGTCCAAGTGGTAGCATCGGCACACCTTCATCCATACCCAATCGTTGTAGCAACTGACTGGCTACAAACAGACTGGGCTGCTGTTCCCCGCTTTCGATGCGGTACAAGGTCGAACGGTTGCACAATCCTCTACACAGCTCTTCACAGGATATACCCTGTTCTTCACGAAGCAGCTTGATGTAACAGCCAAGGCTATACCCTTTCACCTGTCTTTTTCCTCCTCCCGCCTTTTTATTTCTATTATAGCATCTTTTCCTGCCTTTCTCTACCCTTATTATCACTACCATCCAGTAAGCAAAAAAGCCAGCCCGTTTGGGCTGGCTTTTTGTCGATTCGATTTGCCTGTGTCAGGGATGGCACAATTAGATAATCTGGTTGCTTCTGTCCTTGAGGACAACGTCGTGGCTGCCGCCTTCGACGATGGAAACAGAGGAGACCAGGGTCAGTTTTGCTTTTTCCTGCAGCTCTGGAATGGTCAGCGCGCCGCAGTTGCACATGGTGGAGCGGACTTTGCTCAGCGACAGACCCACGTTATCCTTGAGCGAGCCTGCGTATGGAACATAGGAGTCAACGCCCTCTTCGAAGGACAGTTTCTTGTCACCGCCCAGGTCGTATCTCTGCCAGTTTCTTGCGCGGGCAGAACCTTCGCCCCAGTATTCCTTCATATAGTTACCGTTGATGTTGACCTTGTTGGTTGGGCTTTCGTCAAAGCGTGCAAAGTAACGACCCAGCATGATGAAGTCGGAGCCCATTGCCAGAGCCAGGGTCATGTGGTAGTCCTGTACGATACCGCCGTCCGAGCAGATTGGAACATAAATGCCGGTCTCTTTGAAGTATTCGTCACGGGCTTTTGCTACCTCAATTACTGCGGTTGCCTGTCCACGACCGATACCCTTCTGCTCACGGGTGATGCAGATGGAGCCGCCGCCGATGCCGACCTTAACAAAGTCTGCGCCTGCTTTTGCCAGGAAGAGGAAGCCTTCGCGGTCTACTACGTTACCTGCGCCGACCTTAACGGTGTCGCCGTATTTTGCACGGATGAAGTCGATGGTGCGTTTCTGCCACTCGGAGAAGCCCTCGGAGGAGTCGATGCACAGTACGTCTGCACCGGCTTCTACCAGAGCAGGTACACGCTCTTCATAGTCGCGGGTGTTGATACCGGCGCCGACTACATAGCGTTTGTGTGCATCCAGCAGCTCGTTTGCATTTTCTTTATGAGAGGAGTAGTCCTTGCGGAATACAAAGTATTTGAGTCTCTGGTTTTCATCCACCAGTGGCAGAGAGTTGAGCTTGTGCTCCCAGATGATGTCATTTGCTTCCTTCAGGGAGGTGTTAGCATCTGCCATGATGAGGTTTTCGAACTTGGTCATAAACTCGCTGACCGGAGTATCCAGGCTCATTCTGCTGACACGGTAGTCACGGCTGGTTACGATACCGACCAGTTTGCCGGTAGCAGTGCCGTCCTCGGTAACAGCAACGGTGGAATGACCGGTTTTTTCTTTCAGCGCCAGGATGTCCTTGAGGGTCTTATCCGGGCTGATGTTGGAATCGCTGGTAACAAAGCCTGCTTTGTAGCTTTTTACTCTTGCAACCATTGCTGCCTCGTCAGCTACCGACTGAGAACCATAAATAAAGGAAATACCGCCCTCTTTTGCCAATGCGATTGCCATTTTATCGTCGGATACCGACTGCATGATCGCAGAAACCAGCGGAATGTTCATGGTCAGTGGGCACTCTTCCTGACCTTTTTTAAATTTTACCAGTGGGGTTTTCAGGCTGACGTTCGCCGGAATGCACTCCGAAGAAGAATAGCCCGGTACCAGCAGGTACTCACCAAAGGTATGGGACGGCTCATTAAAATAGTATGCCATAATCTTAACGCTCCTCACATCAATTTAAAATTTGTTCCTGACAACACAGCTTATATTTCTAATTATGATACTATAAGCCTCCAATAATTTCAACCGCTATTTCGACAAAACAGCACTGTGAATAAATTTTGCCGGTGACAGGCTCGGCTCTTACTGGAATTTGCCACAAAGCATACAAAAAAGGTATTATTGTCTTTGACAATAATACCTTTTTCTTTTTAGTCCTGTTTGGTGCAGGCGTCGATAAATGCTTCAAAAATACGGGAAGAGATGCTGTTGGAAAGTCCCAGAATCTCAGGGTGCCACTGGAAGCCCATCACAAACTTTTTGTCCGGGTGATAAACTGCCTCGATGATGCCGTCGTCTGCTACTGCCATGCTGCGCAGTGGCTCGCCCAGCTTTTTGACTCCCTGATGGTGCAGGGTGTTGACACCGATTTGCAGCAGACCCTCGCTGAAGGTGTGCAGAGGGGTGTCGCGGATGACGTTGACCTTGTGTACCTCTTTGTCCTTGTCTTCATCCGACGAGCGGCTGTGCTCAATCTTGACACTGCTCTTGAGCTGGGTGTTGATGTCCTGGTACAGAGTTCCGCCGGTTGCCACATTCAGCACCTGAAAACCTCTGCAAACACCCAAAACCGGTTTGTTCATCTCGATTGCCTTCTGCATCAGTGGAATCTCCAGCGCATCGCGCTCGGGAGCCAGTGCGCCGCAGCAGTCCATCAGCTCTTCGCCATACAGACCCGGGTGGATGTCCGGTCCGCCGCTGAAGATCACGCCATCCACATGGTTGAGGATTTCTTCAACGTCCGCTGCACTGACAGTGCCCTCCAGGTTGTTCAGCTGGATTGGGATACCGCCGCACGCGCTGACACAGTGGATAAAGTTCGGGAAAACATAGCAGTACTTCTGTTCTTCCTGATTGGTATTTCCTGTTTTCGGTGTAATTGCAATGATTGGTTTTCTCATAGGTTAAACCCTCCATTATATTGTTTGGGCATCCGGTTGGCGGATCGCCCTTTGATACACGCTTTTTCTATCTCTATTTTGAATGATTTTTTCCCTTTCGTCAACACCCAAAATAACGGTCTATTGATACAGATGATGCGGGTCGGTCTGTTCGAGCAGATATAAAATGACCGCTGCGGCAAACTCCCGCCAAAAAGCGGAAACAAACGCCAGCTCTCCCAGATTGCCGCCGCCCTGCAAAAAGCTCTTGATACGCTCGCAAATCAGCAGCACCAGAAAGGCTTTGTCCAGCTTTTGCAGCTCTTCACCCATCCGACGCAGGTCTGCACCTGCCTCCAGATGGATGGGACGCTGTGCAGCCTGCTTTGCTGCACCCACTGCCCGCATCAAAAAGTCACCAAACTCATACTCCTCGTCCGGCAGCAGTCCCATCGCCTGACCCAGATATTCCGCTGCCATCATCATCTGGCGAGACATAGTAAAGGCGGTCGGCTGACCGGTGCGGATTGCCCGCTTGCGGAACTCCCGCAGCATCCGACGCAGCAGTCCTCCATGGATGGCAGTGAACATCCGCTCATCCCGCTGCCTTGCCTGCTCAAACAGTTTTTCTGCCTCTTCACGCAGGCGTGCGGTGTAAAAGAAGGCGCTGTCCTTGACAAAGGCATACAGCTGACCATCTGCTTCCCCAAACGCTTTTCGGGTATCCAGATAGCCCAGCTGAATATTTTTGCGGGCAAGCTCCCCATCGAATTTTAAAAAGGAGCCCAGCGGCCACAAGCTGTAAATCTGGATGACCTGCTGCTGTTTGGCGCGGATGCGGTGCATAATGCCAATCGACTCCAAGTCGACCGCAATGACCCGCTGCGCACCCATCTCCAGTGCCAGATTCACCGGCATATTGTCGTGGTAACCGCCATCGATATATTTTTTTCCGTCGATTTCCTTTGCCTGAAATGCCGGAAAGCAGGCGGCAGAAGCCAGAAGATATTCCCGCAGCTTTCCCTTCGGGATGTCCTGCTTGTGCAGCTCCAGCGGCTTTAAGATTGGATATTCCACCGTTACCAGCGCAAAATCGACCGGTGACTGCCAAAATTTTTCCTCATCCAGCAAGGAGGCAACGAAGCTCTCCAGCGGGGAAATATCCGCTCCGCCCTTGGTCAGTGCTTCCTTTGCAAACGCCTTGCGCAGTCCGCGGTCGTCCAAATCCTCTTTCCCTTCCAGCATATCCCCCAGCACCTGCTGTGAGGAGATGTTTTCCCACACAGCCAGTGCCTTGTCGTACTCCTGCTGCACCATCAGCACACCATTGAGCGCACCCACCGAAGTGCCGGTCACCAGCTGATAGTCGATTCCCATTTCCCGCAGCGCCTTCCAGACGCCGATCTGATAGGCTCCTCTGGAACCTCCTCCTGCCAATACGATTGCAGTTTTATTCATGCAGTCCACCTCTTTTCAATCGCTTCCCATTTCCCGCTTTTTGTTCTATTTCGTAAAGAAAATAAAGTCTTTCCTTTTCTATGTTCCTTTTACAGGATGTCTTTTGCGTGGTATGTGTAAAACTAAAATTTCTTACCTCTTAAATTCATACCACAACTCGACCTATTTTACAAGAACAAATTCCCTATTTGCAGTATATTTTATCAGAGTTGCACAAAATATCGCGCAATCTTATGGAAAATGGGCGGATTGTATTCAAATTTAAAATATGATAATATTTACTTTATAAAGAGTGTTGTTTCCATCCTGCAACCGCAGAATGTACGAAACAGCCATTTTTTTATAGTATTTTCATGCAATTTAAGGAGGGATTTTATGAAGCATCGCATCGTTTCTGTCACCGACCCAACCAGTAATCCCGTCTCCGTCATCGTCACGCTGGCGTGGCCGATTTTTATCGAGCAAATTCTGGTATCGCTGGTTCAATCGATTGATACCGCGATGGTCGGCTCTCTGGGAGCAAATGCTACCGCTTCGGTCGCCATCAGCCAAAACCCAATCAACCTGATTAACTCGGTCATTCTGGCTTTGGGCGTCGGATTTACCACCATGATTGCCCGTGCTGTGGGTGCGAAGGAATATGACTATGCACGGCTGCTCATTCGGCAATCGATTGTTGTTGTATTTTCTCTGGGCATCCCGCTTTCGGCGCTTTGCTTTGCCCTGTCCCGTAAGATTCCTATTTGGATGGGCGCTGCTCCCGAAATCCTGGATGACGCACAGAGCTACATCCGCATCATCGCCTTCTCCATGCTGTTCCGCGGGCTGATGATGGTCCTGACAGCAATCTACCGAGGGTTCGGGGATACCCAGACCCCAATGATTATTAACATCGCCATCAACCTGACCAACGTTGTCGGCAACTTCCTGTTGATTTATTCTCCGCGGCAAATCACCCTGTTCGGTACCACCTTCCCGATGTGGGGAGCCGGTATGGGCGTCGCCGGTGCTGCACTTGCAACCACCTTCTCTCAGGTGATGGGCTCTCTGGCACTGCTTGCCATCTGCTTTACCCAGCGTTCCGGTCCAATGCGCATCTCCCTGAAAGAGAGCTTCCGTCCCAGCCGCGATACATTGCGGGAGGTTTTCCATGTCAGCCTGCCGGTCATGTTTGAGCGTTTCACCATGTCCAGCGCCTTCGTTGTCACCTCCAGTATCATTGCCACTCTGGGTACCGTTTCGCTGGCTGCCAACTCTCTGGCAGGTCAGGCAGAATCGCTGAGCTTTATGCCCGGATTTGCCTTTGGTACGGCAGCGACCACCTTGGTCGGTCAATCGCTGGGCGCAGGCAATGAGGAGCAGGCGCGCCGCTATGTCCGCATCACCGGTCTGATGGGCGCTGGCGTCATGTTCTTTATGAGCTGTGTGCTTTTCTTCCTGTCCGACCGCATCATTGCCCTGTTCACTCCCGACCCTGCCGTCATCGAACTGGGCGGCAAGCTGCTGAAGATCCTGGCGTTCATCCAGGTTCCGCAGATGTATGCGATGGTCTACTCCGGTGCGCTCAAAGGTGCCGGTGACACCCGCAGTCCCTTCCTCATCACCCTCTGTTCGATGTGGGGTGTGCGTATTCTGGGTTCCTTCATTCTGATTCGGCTGCTGCACAAGGACCTCCCCTGGATGTGTGCCGCCATGTGCTTGGACAACGTCGTTCGTTTCTTCCTGTATCTGCACTGCTACCGCAAAGGAAAATGGGTGCATGCTTACGAAAAGCACGAATCCCGCAGCAAACAGCGTTCCAAGGAGCAGGCTGCTGCCGAATAACACCCGTCTCTCCGGCGTTCTGTGTTATAAAAACACAGAACGCCTTTTTATTGCGCAAACAGCCGCTGCTTAATCTGTTCGGATATGCGCTCGAGGGGGTCGATTTCCTGCTGCCAGTTTTGTTCCAGCTCCTGAGGACTGACCTTGAGCGCCTGACACAGCCGCTGCATCGGTCCAAACAACGGCAGCCTTTTGCCCTCTTCATACGCCTCAATGCTGCTGACCGATAACTGGGACAGCTCTGCCAGCTGTCGTTGTGTATAGCCTTTCTGGCGCCGGATGGCGCTTAAATTTTCTGCAAACATCTTCTGCTTCCATCCATCCCTTCCATCGAGTATGATTGGTTTTTTGCCAGCCTTATTATAACATATTTTGTGTATTTTTACAAGTTGAATTCCACACAATCATCTGATATACTATTTAAAAACACACAATTTATTTGATATTAAGGAGGCTTTTTATGCGCAACCAGATTCCCAGCGACAAAATCGACCACTATCCCGATCTGCTCAGCTGCTTTCGCGGCGGAAGCAACCAACGGCAGCGGGAGGAATATCGCCGGTTTTTATACCGAGCCATCAAAACGCAGTTGACCCAGCGGCAGAAGCAGGTCGTTATGATGCACTTTTTTGACGGGCTTACTCTGACCGAAATCGCCAAACAGATGTGCGTAAACAAGTCTACTGTTTCCCGAACATTATCACGGGCACTCGACCGGCTGACCGACCTTGCACGATTGTACTTCGAATTAAAATAAAAACACAGCAGGAGGGCGGCATCTGTACAGATGCCGCCCTCCTGCTGCAAAAAACTTATCCCAAAAAGTAAAATAAAATTGCCGCCTGAACCAGGATGATGAGTGGGATGCCGACCACAAAATACCAGTGCTTGGTCTTGTGACGGAAGGTGAACATCCCCAGATACATTCCCACGCTGCCACCCAAAGCAGACAGCAGAAATAAAACCTTTTCCGGCACCCTTCTTCTCTGGCGCTGCGCGGCAAATTTGTCCGCACCGCAGATACTGAAGGTCAAAATCGTCATCGCATAGATGTAAAAAAGCAAAACCTTCTGTCCCATCCTCATTCCTCCTTTTGCTCCTGTTGTCCCCTATTCCTGCTCAAACAGCTTCTGGACCCGCTCCCATGCCGCTGCTGCATCGTGATAGCCATTTTCATACGCCGCCTGCAACTTGTCCACATCCTTTTCGATGCGGTGCAGCACCATCGGCTGACTGGGTTGGATGATGACCGCCTTGCCCTGCCGCTCCAGCTGCTGTGCTGCCTGCAAGCTGTGATTGTAGTCGATGTGCCGTTGCTGCATACTGTTGCAAAGCGCAGGATAACGGCGGTAGCGCAGCCGAATCAAAGGCATCAGCTTGTTCGGCTTCTTGACATACCCCTCATTCTGGGTCAACACGATCACCTGCTTTTCCAAGCCGTCCTGCATTGCCTGACCGACCGGAATCGAATCGGCAATGCCGCCGTCCAGATACTGCCTGCCTGCAATCTCCTGCATCGGCGCCAGCAACGGCATCGAGCTGGAGGCAATCGAGTCACGAATCAGGTCATCGCCGTTTTCTCTGGAAAACCAGTGGCAGCGCCCGGTGGCACAGTCGGTAGCTCCGACCTTTAAGCACATGGGCGAGGCATAAAAGGTATCGTAATCATACGGGATATAGCGCTCCGGGATTTCATAAAAAGAAAACTGCCAGTTGAAGATGGAACCGGTTTTCAGCAGCTGACCCACTCCCATATAACGCGGGTCATTGCAAAACCGCTTTGCAATCTCGATATATCTTCCCCTGTCCTGCGACAGGTAGTTGAGCGCGTTGCAGGCTCCCGCCGAAATGCCGTAGACCGAGGAAAACATCGCCTTGCGGTCGATGAAAAAATCCAGGACCCCTGCGGTGTAGACGCCGCGAAAGCCTCCGCCCTCCAAAATCAAAGCTCCGTGAAACAAGCTTCTTCTCCCTTCCTTCCTCTGTGCGGCTAATCTGCCAAGAAGGTCAGTCCGATAATCTGCGGACCGGTATTGATGGTGATTGCTGCTCCAATCTTATAGATACCCACCGGCGGATAACCGGCTATCTTTTCGCACGCTGCTGCCAGCTCCTGGCTGGCAGGGGTGTCCCTTGCCACCAAAATCATGTAGGGGGCATTCTCCTGTTTTTTACTGCGCTGGGCAGCAAACATCTTTTCCATACTGGAAAGGATGGCTGCATTGCCGCGCACCTTTTCGACAACACTGGTGGTTCCGACTGCCGAAATAACCGGGCGCAGACCAATCAGCTCCCCGACAAAGGCTGCGGTACAGCTGACCCTGCCGGATTTTTTGACATATTGCAGGGTGAAGGGACTAAAATAGATGCGGACTCGGTCAAGGTAATCGCGGATATAGGCAACAACCTCTTCGAACTCGGCGCCCTGCTGCGCTTTCTTGCACGCCTGCATCAGCGGATAGCCGTATCCCACCGTATAGCAGTTGGAGTCGATGACCTCGATGGTCATGGCTCCCGGATGCTCCTCCAAAAAGGCATCCCTTGCCATCAGTGCCGAGTGGTACATGGAGGATGCGCCCGAGTAGATGGTCAGTACCACCAGATGGGTGTAGCCCTTCTCCCACGCCTGCTCATAACGCTCCTGGAAGGTGATGGACGGAATGTGCGAGGTAACCGGAATCTCCTTACAGCGCTCAATCAGGTCATAAAATTCTTCTGCGGTAAAGCTTTCCCTCTCGTAATAGCCTTCTCCGTCTGCGGTGACCGGGATGGGCAGGATGCACAGGTTGTCCAGCTGCGCTTCCTCCTGCGGTGGGATGTCACAGGCAGAATCGGTGATGAAAAAAATCTTCTGTTCTGTCATAATTTCTCCTTTTAATCAAACGAAATCGGGTCATCCCAGCAAAACTGATGCAGCTGCCCTTCATTTTGCAGCGCAGGGAATCCCCATTGACGCAACGTCTCGTACACAGCGATGGCAACGGTGTTGGACAGGTTCAGGCTGCGCACCGGTCCAATCATCGGCAGGCGCAGACAGCTGTCGGGATGGCGCAGCAGGATGTGCTCGTCGATGCCGGCATCCTCCCTGCCAAAAATCAGGTAGCAGTTGTCCGGGTAGCTCTGCTCGGAATAGACCTTTCTTCCCTTTGTGGTAAAAAAGAAGAGCGAGTCATCCGAATGCTTTTCCAAAAACTCCTGTGTATTCTCATAATAGGTGATGTCCAAATAGTGCCAGTAGTCCAGACCGGCACGCTTGAGTTTTTTGTCGTCGATGGAAAATCCCATCGGTCCTACCAGATGCAGACGCGCTCCGGTGCAGGCACAGGTGCGCGCAATATTACCGGTGTTCTGGGGAATCTGCGGCTCAAACAGCACGATATTCAGCCGCGGCTGATGTGGTTCCAAGATATTCCCTCCCTCAAAAGTAGCTCGGAATACGATATGAAATGGTATTGTTCACTATATATTTGTAACAACTGTTATATCTTTACTATAATAAAACATTTTCCTCCTGTTTGTCAATTAAAATAGAGGGGGTGGATTCAAAGTTTCTTTTCTTTTTTACCATTGATTTCGACATACTTTTTCGTTAAACTAAAATGTAACAGTATGAAAGCCATTTGGCTTATCATCGAACGAGAAAGGAACTGTACAACAAAATGGGACAGATTTACAACAGCAAAAAACTGATGGATGACATCGCGCGCCTTCAGTCCTCGCACGATCTCATCGAACTGCTCAGCGGCATTCAGCAAAGTATGGCAATCTATGAATCCGGTATTCAAGAGGTTTTGACCAAGCTGGAAATCTTGCAGCGGGACGCACGATTCAGCAAGCACAACCCCATCGAATCAATCAAAAGTCGCGTCAAATCCCCGATGAGCATTTTGGAAAAGATGCACCGAAAAGGCTTTCCCATCTCGCTGGAATCCATTAAAACCAACCTCAACGACATCGCCGGCATCCGCGTCATCTGCCCTTTTATCGAGGACATCTATACGGTAGCAGATATGCTGACCCGACAGGATGACCTGAAGGTGCTAGAGAAGAAAGATTATATCCAAAATCCAAAGCCCAACGGCTACCGCAGCTACCATCTGGTGCTGAGCGTACCGGTCTTTTTGTCCGACCACAAGGAGCTGGTGCGGGTCGAGGTCCAGCTGCGCACCATCGCCATGGATTTCTGGGCAAGCCTGGAACATCAAATCCATTACAAAGCCAGCCACGAAGTCCCGGACTGTGTAGTTGGCGAACTGCGCGAGTGTGCGGACATCATCTCCCAGACCGACCAAAGGATGCAGCGCCTTTCCAAGCAGATCCGCTGTATGGAGGACAAAAAGGATTAGGACAGAGGGCAGATTCTTTTCGCAGAAAAATTTCTTCCCCAAAATGAATTGTAATTTTCCTGTAAATTGGGTATAATGAAGCCTAGAAGCACAAAGATGCTATCAACATTGTAAAGGGGTGTAGCTTCCATGAAAAAAAGCGTGCTGATTTCTTTGATCGCGCTTGGAGTTTCCCTGGCGGGTCTGGTGATTGCACTGGCTGCCTGGATGCGCAAGAAAAAAGAACTCTGCTGTGACGATTTTGACGATGACCTTTTGATGGACGACGACGATTCTGAATACATCGCCGCACAGTATGTCGAACACGCAGATGAACCTCTCGCCGACGAGGACACCTCGTCCGATGAGGATGACGCTGAATAAAACGATATGCAAGCTGCCTCCTTTTATTATATCGAAAGAGGAGGCAGTTCTTTGTTAGATTTTCTGTGTGTTTTGGCTTCTTCTAATTATTTGTTATATTTTTTTGAAAAAAGGGCTTGCATTTGTAAAGCAAATATGGTATTATAATTAGGCACTGAAAAATAAATATCGCGGGATGGAGCAGTTTGGTAGCTCGTCGGGCTCATAACCCGAAGGTCGTTGGTTCAAATCCAGCTCCCGCAACCACCAGACGGAGTCTGGACGCAAATCGCGTCTGGACTCTTTTCTTTTAACCCGGCAAGACGCTCGCGTTGAAAGCCGTTTCCAAAACGTCTACTCCTTCCAAAAAAGACTTATCGTCTGTTGACGATAAGTCTTTTTTGGCGTGTTTTCATCGTTGTTCCTAAAACAGCAGAGGAAACAAATCGGATTGACTGAGGTATCACGGGCTATCAGTTGGTCGTCGCCAACCTAATGAAAAACCAATAGAGAGCTTTCTATAAAACAAAAATAAAAAGCTCTTGATATTCTGTCATCTTTTGGTTTTTTCTAATAATTATCTTCATTATTCTTTGTCAATATCTAGCAAAAGCCTGTTCATTTGATTTAGCGTTTTAAAGCAAATATGTGAAGGGTCGACAAATATTGCGGTGGAAGCACTTGAAAATATTTACTTTTCGTTCATTTTTTATTGTCATTATTGACACAAACTTTTTTATCTGCTATGATTCAATGTGCAAGTGATATGGCTTTGTGTGTTTTTTCATCTGCCACTTTTAAAATCAGAACAAAATATTTTTGCAAAACGGAAAATATGCGCTCGTTGCTTTGTATTCCATGGTACAAAACAATGGGCGCATCCATACGGATGGGCAAATTTTTTTGTAAGAGGTCTAAGGAGGATATAATAATGAACAAAACAGCAACAAAAGTGCTAGCTCTGTGTGCAGCTGCTATGATGACTCTGACTGCCTGCACTGGTAATGCGCCCGCTACCGAGGAAGAAAAACCAAGCGATGCTGCTTCCACTGAAACCAAAGACGAAGCAACAGACAAAAAAGACGAGGACAAAACTGCTGATGCTTCTGCTGTCACCGGCAAACACGAAATCACCGATCTGGTGCTGCCAAAACTGGCTCAGAATGAATTGACCACCTTCAATATTCTGCACAGCGAAACCAACGAAGACTTTGAAATTCTTTTCAACCTCGTTGAAGGTCTTCTGGAAAAAGACAGCCTTGACAAACGTCATCCATGTGTTGCTACCGAGTGGGGTACCGAAGACGGCGGTCTTAACTGGACCTTCAAACTCCGCAACGATGTAAAATGGGTTGACATGAACGGCAATGTGAAAGCGGACTGCGTTGCAGACGACTTCCTGACCGCTCTGGAATGGACCCTGAACTTCCACAAAAACGACTCCATCGGAACCTCTATGCCTTGCCAGATGATCAAAGGCGCACAGGAGTACTACGATTACACCAAAGGTCTGTCCAAAGAAGAAGCTTATGCTCTCACCGCTGGTGAAGGTTCTAAATTCCGTGAAATGGTTGCTGTTGAAGCTCCAGATGCCTACACCCTGCACTACACCTGCACTGCTGAAAAACCTTACTTCGATTCTCTGATGTCTTACACCACCGGTATGCCAATGTCTCAGGCTATGATCGACGAACTGGGCGGCGTTGATGGCGTTCGTGCAATGAACAACGAGAACATGTGGTACAACAGCTGCTACACCATGACCTCTTATCTGCAGGGCAACGAAAAAGTTCTTACCAAAAACCCTGAATACTGGGACAAAGACTGCTTCCTGTTCGACACTGTTACCATCAGAATGGTAGAGTCCAACGACGTTGCTTACCAGCTGTATCAGTCCGGTGAAGTGGACTACGTTAAACTCGGCGAATCCATGGTTAAAACCATCAGCGAAAATCCAAACCATGAATTCCATGACTACCTGGTTCCAGACGTTCCGGCTGCTTACTCCAACCAGTTCCATTGGAACTACGACAAACATCTGGAAGATGGTTCCGAGGATGTAAACTGGAACAAAGCAATCGCTAACGAAAACTTCCGTAAAGCAATGTACTACGGTCTGGACCTCACCGACTTCCTCCGTCGTGAAAACACCCTTGATCCACTTTCCTGCCAGAACGATACCTTCACCTGCGATCGTCTGAGCTACACTTCTGACGGCAGAGACTACACCGATTTGGTAAAAGAGAAAATCAACCTGCCGGCAGAACCAAAGGTAGAAGGCAAACCAACCCGTTATGACCCTGAAAAAGGACAGGAATACAAAGCAAAAGCGATGGAAGAGCTGACCGCTCAGGGTGTTACCTTCCCGGTTGAACTGGATTGGTTCGTCAAAGGTGGTAACCAGCAGGCTCTGGACATGGCAAACGTTCTTCAGACTGTATTCAAAAATTCCCTCGGCGATGACTTCATCACTGTAAAAATCAACCAGTACGTTTCCAGTATCAACCAGGAAGTTCGTACTCCTAAACTCCAGTCTGTTCAGACCAGTGGTTGGGGTGCAGACTACAGCGACCCTGAAAACTACCTCACTCAGATGGTAAACGACAGTGATGCTGCATGGTACGCAACCTCTTTTGAAAACATCAAAGACCTCCCGGAAAAAGATTACAACAAAGAGGTAATTGCACAGTTTACTGAATTTACCAGACTGGTAAACGAAGCTGTTGTGATTACCAAGGATATGGATGCACGTTACGATGCTCTTGCAACCGCAGAAGCTTACCTGCTGGAGCACGCTCTCGTAATGCCTTCCAGCACCACTTCTTCCTTCGCACTGAGCCGCTTCAATACACAGGGCGAATGGGCAAAAGAAAAAATCAAAAACTTTGAAACCTGCAAAGATGGCTACACCTATGAAGAAATGGTCGCTATCAGAGATGCAAGAAAAGCAAAATAGTTGATTTTATTTTCTGTAAAACAAGGAGCTGTTCCCAAATGGGAACCGCTCCGTTTTTCTTTCCGGCTAAATCCTCTTTCTCTGTAACAACCCTTGTGCTTGTACCGGTGTATTTTCTACCGTTATCTACATCCTTTTCAACCAACTGTTGAGCAGCCGGGTAAAAAACTATCTCCTTGCGTTATTGAAGCTTCTTTCTGTAATTGATATACTGATTAACAGAAACCGGTTTTAAAACAAAAAGGAGGTTTTTCCATGATAGATGCAGCCAAAGTAGGCAGACAGATTGCAGACCTGCGCAAAGTGAAGGGCTTGACCCAAAGCCAACTGGGAGAGCGGTTGAACATCTCCTTTCAAGCTGTTTCAAAATGGGAGCGCGGAGTTTCCCATAGTTAAAGATACCACACCAAATATAACGAATCCACGCTTATAT